>Ga0255344_1005741_pt1 | contig 11626 bp, 14 predicted proteins | sample wastewater_treat_5_FD_192414 | JGI IMG/M metagenome (GOLD analysis project Ga0255344, IMG submission 192414) | Wastewater microbial communities from Lulu Island WWTP, Vancouver, Canada - plant18 | ecosystem: Engineered > WWTP > Wastewater > Unclassified | place: Canada: Vancouver, British... | reverse complement strand
AAAGGCATAAAAAAGCCCGTAAGCTGTGCTTACAGATGTATAAAAACATGTAATATGAAAGATGCGCCATACTGTATAGCCAGAGCACTTTCAAACGCCGCAAGGGGTGATATGGAAAATGGCTTTGCCTTTATAGGGCAAGAGGGGTTTAGAGTGAATCAAATATCCACGGTGAAAGAAGTGATAGAAAGACTTTTTCCGGGTTATGAAAAAGAAAGTTATCTAGGAGGAAAAAATGGAACTGAAAATTGAACAGATTATGAAAATACTTCCCCACAGATATCCGTTTCTTCTTGTGGATAGGGTAATTGATTATTCTGATGAAAAAATAACCGCTATCAAAAATGTTTCTGTGAATGAGCTTTTTTTCTGCGGTCACTATCCGCAGTATCCTATAATGCCCGGAGTACTTCTTATAGAAGGGCTCGCTCAGACTGCGGGAATAATGATACTAAAAAGTATGGATGCAAAAAATATTTCTCCGCTTTTTTTGGGTATAGACAGTGCCAGATTTAAGAAAGAGGTACGACCCGGTGATACTATAATGTACGAAGTGTATATTACTCAGAGGAGAAGCTCTGTAATAAAGGCAAAAGGTAACGTAACCTGTGAAGGAGTTATCTGTGCGGCTGCAGAGCTGATGCTTGGGATGAAATATGATGGGAGGAAAGAGGAATGAATTTCAGAAACACAAGAATAACAGAACTTTTGAAAATAAAGTATCCTATAATCGAAGGCGGAATGGCATGGGTTGGAACCTCGGAGCTTGCGGCTGCTGTTTCCAATGCCGGAGGGTTAGGAACAATAGGTTCAGGCTCAATGGACAGGCAGCTGCTGACACAAGAGATAAGAAAGATTAAAAACCTTACCGATAAGCCTTTTGCAGTTAATATAATGCTTCTTAATCCGCATGCTCCGGAGCTTGTTGAGACTGTTATTGAAGAAAAAGTTCCGTGTGTTGTCTTTGGTGCAGGAAATCCCGCCACATTTCTTCCTGCATTGAAAAAAAACGGTACAGTAAGTATGGCAGTGGTATCTTCCGAAAATCTTGCGGTCAGACTTGAAAGATCTGGAATAGATGCAATAATAGGTGAAGGAATGGAGTCAGGCGGGCATATAGGTGAGGTTACAACAATGGTTCTCATTCCCAAGCTGATGGACTGTTTATCGGTACCGATTGTTGCGGCAGGGGGTATTGCCGATGGCAGAGCAATGGCTGCGTGTTTTGCGCTTGGTGCTCAGGGAGTGCAGATGGGTACAAGATTTATAGCTTCAAAAGAATGCCTTGTACATGAAGAGTTTAAAAATAAAATAATAAAAGCAGGAATAAGAGACACGGTGATTACCGGTCAAAAGTTAGGACATAGTGCGAGGGTCATAAAAACAAATTTTGCAAAAAAAGTATGCCAGCTTGAGCTTACTTGTCCGGAACAAGCGGAAGAAGTATTGATAGGAAGTCTGAAAAGGGCGGTACTAGATGGAGATGTTCAGGCGGGTGCGTTTATGGCAGGCCAGTGCAGCGGTCTGATCGAGAATATTGAAGGTGTAGGGGATATTATGGAAAAAATGATATTTCAGGCAGAAAAAATATTCTGTTCCGGGCAGGAGGTATAAAAAATGACTTCTATAGTCTTTCCAGGGCAGGGATCTCAATACTTGGGCATGGGTAAAGAAGTGCTTGAGACAAATCCGGAGTACTATGAGTATCTTAGTAAGGTAAAAGAACTTAGCGGAATTGATATACAGAAGATAATTTTCGCAAGCAGCGAAGAAGAGCTTACCCAAACTCAGAATGCCCAGTTGGCTATACTTTGCATAAGTTATATAAAATTTTTGTATGCAACCCGTAAACAAGGGATTAAACCCGATGTGGTTGCCGGGCATTCGGTTGGAGAATGGACAGCGCTTGTTGCCTGCGGGGCTGTCAGCTTTGAACAGGCGGTGAGTATGGTATATCTCAGAGGAAAGTACATGAGTCAATCAGAGAGTAACAATCAGGGGAGTATGGCAGCGGTTCTTGGTCTTGATTCGAAAAAAGTAACTGCAGAGCTTAAAAAATATCCCGATGTAGTGGTTGCAAACTATAACTCCCCGGTGCAGATAGTTATCAGCGGTGAAAAAACCCAGCTTCTTAATGCATTGAAAGATCTCAGCTCAGCAGGAGCTAAGAAGGTTGTGCAGCTTAAAGTAAGCGGACCGTTTCACTCTCCTTTCATGGAGCAGGCAGCGCAACGTCTTGCACAGGATATAAAAAATATCGAATTTTATGATCCTGAAGTTCCAATTGTGCAAAATGTAAGTGCTAAGTTTGAAACAGATAAAAGGATCATAAAGGAAAACATCATACAGCAGATAACTTCTCCCGTAAGGTGGACTGAGTCAATTCAGACAAAACTTTCGGCAGGAGTGAAAAAATTTGTTGAAGCCGGCCCTGGAAAAGTCCTTACGGGACTTATAAGGGCTATAAGCAAAGAACCTGAGTTAATAAATATATAAGGAGGTGCGGGTTGAAACTTCAAGGAATGACAGCCGTCGTTACAGGCGCAGGAAGAGGTATAGGTGAAAAGATAACCGAACTTTTTATAGATAATGGAGCAACAGTTGCAGGAATAGATCTTGATGAAGACGGATTGCAGGCACAGCAGCAGAAGTACGGTGAAAAGTTTATTCCTTTTATATGCGATATAACTAAGTCCGGCGATGTCGATAAAACAGTAAAAGCATTGCTGAAAAAACATTAAAAATAGATATCCTTGTAAACAATGCAGGAGTAACAAGGGACAATCTTTTTGTCATAATGAAGGAAGAAGAGTTTGATTTTGTTATAAATGTGAATCTTAAAGGAACTTTTCTTATGAGCAAAGCGGTTGCAAAAATAATGAGGAAACAGAAAACTGGAAGTATCATAAATATCTCAAGCGTGGTTGGAGTAGAGGGAAATGTTGGACAGGCAAATTATGCAGCATCCAAAGCTGGGGTAATAGGACTGACCAGAACGCTTGCCAGAGAGCTAACCCTTAAAGGCGAAGAGATAAGGGTAAATGCTGTTGCCCCTGGTTTTATAATGACAAGTATGACAGAGAGCCTTAAGGATGAGTATAGATCAGCTATAATAGGGCGCTCATGTATAAAGAGACTCGGCAATCCCCTTGATGTTGCTAAAACAGTTCTTTTTCTAGCCTCACAGGACTCTTCATTTATAACAGGACAGGTAATAAGGGTAGACGGAGGAATCTCCATATAAAATATTAAAATGCACAGGAGGAAAAAATGAACAAAGCAGAACTTTTTGATAAGGTGAGAGATATTATTTGTGAAAAACTGGATGTTGAAAAGGACAAAGTTACCTTGCAGGCAGTGCTTACAGATGATCTCGGGGCGGACTCGCTGGAGTTGGTAGACCTTGCCATGGAGATAGAAAGCAGTCTGGGAACAGCCATAGCCGACAGTGAGCTTGAAAAAATAAAAACTGTTGGAGATGTGGTGGAAACCCTTCTGAAAAAGATGTAAAAAATAAAACCATGCTTCTGTTAAAAGGAGCATGGTTTTTATAAAGTATGATACAAAGTATTATTAACATAAAAAGCAGTTTCTTTTAAAACGGTATATGATAAAATGCTTTTATTAATTAGCCTGCTTAACCATTTTTTGTTAAGCAAAAACGGGGGATTTATGGGTAAAACAACTTTGAAAGTCGCATTATGCGGCACTGTAACCTCGGTGGTATTCGGTCTTTCCTTTCTTTTTACAAAGAATGCACTGGATTTTGTCAACGTTTTTGACTTTTTGGCAATAAGGTTTACGGTTTCTTTTGTTAGTATGATGGCCATAATGTTTTTTCTAAAAGTCAGAGTAACAAGAAAACCTTACTATAAACTTTTACCTCTTGCAATATTTCAGCCTGTTCTTTACTTTATATTTGAAACATTGGGACTGGTTCATACATCAAGTTCCCAGGCCGGAATAATAGTTTCCACACTTCCAATCTTTACCCTTATAGCCTCAAGGATCTTCCTGCGTGAAAGGATCAAACCCGCTCAAGTTATATTCATGGTTCTTAGCTTATTAGGCGCACTTATGATAATAGGAATAAATCTATCAGACTCAGGTATTCTGGGCGATATGTACCTTTTATTTGCCGTATTTTCAGCGGTCGGATACTCACTTCTTTCAAAAAAGCTTTCTGCACAGTTCAATCCGTTTGAGATTACTTTTTTTATGATGTTTTGTGCCATGATCTTTTTCAATGCAGCAGGGCTTATTGATAATGGTATAGATTACGGTATTATGCTTAACCCACAGGTACTGGCTGCCGCACTTTATCTTGGAGTCCTTTCATCAGCAGTCAACTTCATACTGCTTAACTATATGCTGAGTAAAGTATCCCCCATAGTATCCTCTATCTTCGGGAATCTTACAACCGTGGTTTCAGTGGCAGCAGGAGCACTGATAAGAGGAGAAGCACTTTTTTGGTATCATATATGCGGAATGGTTTTTATAATAGCCGGGGTAATGGGAATAAACTGGATATCTTCACGTAAGGCTAAGGATTGATTCCGTAAAATCTGATATCCGGGCCATACTTTTCCGGAAGCTCAAAAGACCTGTCAGCAGGAGCCTTAATAACAAAACCGGCGCTTGCCTCAAGATAACGTTCATAGTTATATGAGGTCAAAGCAGCTATGCCATCAAAACCCTCCTTACTGTTAAAACCATATTTCCCGGATGGTTTATTCAGAAACAGGGCGATTCTGAAATCGGTCATAAGCTCAGAGATACTTTTTCCGCAAGCTTCCTCAAGAGCTTTAAAATCATTGTAAGGACTGTATATAATTTTTTTGTAGAGTGTACTGTCAGCTGTTTGTGAATAAAGATACTGGAAAAACAGGTAAGATAGGCTGTAATTATCCAGCCAGAACAAGTCGGGTCTGTTCTGTATAAGAGGAACCTTTCCGTTGCGTATGTTGTCCGAACCGTTATAGTAAGTTATTCTTGAAGTCTGTGTTCCGTTATAAAGATCCTCGGCTGCCATGGAAAGCCCTTCATCCATCCACAAACTTTGCATCGCAGGCTCTTCTTTTATATAGTTTACATATATAGAGTTTACATAAAAGTTTGACAGGTGCTGAAGTTCGTGCGTTACGGTAGAAAAAGCATTTTCAATTTTATATACTCCAAATCTGTCCGTCATAAGAGGATAGGTGTCTATATATAATAATGGACATTTGTTAGAGGTTGAAAGATCCTCCGGAGAAAAGTATCCCGCCACAAAACCTCCGGAACCGCTGAAGCCGTCCTTTATGTCATAACAGAGCAGATAAACTGCTCCTATAGATTCAAGATCTGTTTTTTCCACAAAGTGATCATATATTAAAGGATAGATACGGCTTTCAAACTCCGCGGCCAGTTTATCGGTCTGACCAGATGTTATTTTTGCCGGATAAGATACTTCTACCCAGACATAGCAGTGATCTGTCATTGATAGAAGGCGAGCCCGAACTGTATCTTTTTTACCCGTTTCATAGTTCTCTGTAATAAAATCTTTTAGGTCATTTAGTTTTGGAGGTTCACTCTTGGAAGTTAGGATAGGTATTCTATTGGTCAGCAGCATATCTGTATCGATAATTCTGTCTATAGGGTATATACTTTTATCTTCACTGTTCCTGAAAATCTGTGCAGATGGATACATTCCTTCTGTTTCACGGCTGTACACTATGCCCGTATCCTGTTTCACGGCCGTATCGGTGCTCTGATTTATAACAAGGATATATGCCCCGTCCACGGTCTGGGGTTTTTTGAAAAGCATACATGAAAAAAAGATGAAAGAAGATGAAAGTATAAAAAAGATAAGCAAGAGTTTTTTTAGGCTGCTCATAAGTGACCCCTTTTCTATGGTACTTAAATTATAACTCTTTCAAATCCATTTTATAGCAGTATGTATTTAAAAGTAAAACCCGGCTCTTATGGCCGGGTGATAAAGGAGATGTATTTTTGAAAATTCTTGTTGATGGCGATGCCTGCCCGGTAAGGGAGTTAACGGAATCAAATGCGAAAAAGCATGGGATTGCTGTTATGTACTTTATAAACGATAGTCATATAGTTCATTCTGAGTATTCTAAAGTAATAACTGTTTCATCAGGAAGAGATGTTGCTGATTTTGAAATAATAAAACATGCCTGTGCCAAAGATATAATCATAACCAATGATTACGGTCTGGCGGCAATGGCTCTTGCCAAAAGGACTTATGTGCTGAGTTTTTCAGGCTTACTCTATGATGAAAGCAATATAGATTCTCTTCTTATGCAAAGACACATAGGCATGAAAGAACGAAGAAACGGAAACTATACCAAGGGTCCTAAAAAAAGAACCAAACAGGATGATCTGAATTTTGACGCTGCTCTGAACCGGCTTATCGAAAAACAAATAAGTCAGGAATAATCATATTTTTTTAAAAAGTATTCGTGAAGAGTTTAGTACCGCAATAAGAGCTACTCCCACATCGGCAAATATAGCATGCCACATGTTTGCCAGCCCGAATGTGCTTAAGACGATAACCAGAACTTTTACAGCAATCGAAAAGAATATGTTGGTAATAGCCGTTTTCTGGGTAATCCGGGCTATTTTTACTGCAGTTATAATGCTTGCCGGATTATCGTTCATTATAACTATGTCTGATGCCTGAACGGCTGCCTGGCTTGCGGCTTTCCCCATAGATATTGATATATCGGCCTTCGCCATTACCGGGGAGTCGTTTATGCCGTCGCCCACAAATACAACGCTGTGGTTTTTCTTTTTTCTCAGCAGCATCTTATCCAGTACTTCAAGTTTTTGTCCGGGAAGAAGCCTGGAAAAAACATTCTCTTTTTTGATTCCAAGTTGTGAGGCAACCTCAAGTGCACTTTCTGTCTTATCACCGGTGAGTATATAGGTTTCAATCTTCTGATCTGCAAAAAACTCTATGGTTTGAACGGTCTGTGGTTTGACAGAGTCACTGAAGGAGATCTTTCCAGCATAATTTCCTGAAATACCTACATATATGCAGGTTCTGTCATCGTTTTTTCCGGTAAACTCCGCATCCGAAACTGCAATGCTTTCCTTTAGGTACTCGTATCTTCCGCATACCAGCTCAATACCTTCATATGTAGCTTTTATACCTTTTCCCATTACTTCTTCATACTTTTCAATCTTATTTTCATCTATTGTTCCATAATCTTTTGTGTATTTCTTCATTACCGAAACTGCAACGGGGTGTGAAGAATGAACTTCACATACAGCCGCATAAAAAAGCAATGATTGGGGAGTGTATCCCTCTGCCGGTATAATTGACGTTATTTCAAGCTCTCCGCTTGTAAGGGTTCCTGTTTTATCAAAAAGAACGCTGTCAATTGCATTTAGTCCCTCAAGGTAATTAGTTCCTTTCAGCAGTATACCTTTTTTGGAGGCCACACCCGCTCCGGCAAAGTATGCCAGCGGTACCGAGAGAACAAGTGCGCAGGGACAGGAAACAACAAGAAATATAAGTGCCCTGTAAAGCCATTCTGAAAAAGGCTGTCCTAAAAATACCGGAGGAATAACTGCTGTCAATAATGCCGCTATGAGAACCGCAGGGGTATAGTATCTTGCAAACTTAGTTATAAACTGTTCTGTTTTGGACTTCTTTTCAGCGCTGTTCTGAACCATCTCTATTATTTTTGATACCGTTGACTCAGTAAATGGTCTTGAAGCTTTTACTGTAATAAGAGAGCTCTGATTTACATACCCGGAAAGAACCTCGTCACCCTTAAAGATGCCAATAGGCATATATTCGCCGGTTATGGCACTTGTATCCGCATAAGAGCTTCCGTGTACGATAACTCCGTCAAGCGGTATTTTTTCCCCGGGCTTTACCACGAACTCATCACCCGTTCGTATAGTTTGAGGAGAAACCTGTACGGTTTTACCGTCCTTAAGTATGTTAACATACTCTGGTTTAAGATCAAGAAGAGCCTTTATGGAGTTTTTAGTATTGTTTACCGCCATATCCTGAAAAAATTCGCCGATCTTATAAAAAATCATTACAGCTACCGCTTCTGGATACTCTTTTACCGCAAATGCCCCCAAAGATGCCACAGTCATAAGAAAATTTTCATTGAAAATGTTCTTGGCTGAAACTCCCTTATAGGCCTTTATGATTATATCCCATCCGGTTATAATGTATGCGCCCGCATATAGAAATACGCTTATATATGGAGAGTTGCCCATAAGAATGGCAAAGAGGAAAACCGCTACTCCTGCTGCAAAGGTGTATACTTCCTTTTTTGAAAGTTTACCGGGTTCGTCTCCGGATTTTTCAGCTGAATTAGACGTGGTTTCGACTACTTTTACATCAGGTTCCAATTTTCTTATTATTGAGTTGGTTTTGAGCATTATAGCCGCGATATTTTCCTGCCCAGATACTTCTATACTAAGGGTTTTGGTCATAAAGTTCAGAGTTGCTTTGTCAACTCCTTCTAATTTATTTACACGTTCTTCAATCTTTCTTGCACAGTTGGCACAGTCAAGTCCCTGAAGTGTAACTTCTTTTTTTAATTTTTTCATAGGACGCCTACTCTTCAAGATGATTTATGGCCTGGTCAAATATCTTTCTAACATGCTCGTCGGCCATAGAGTAGTAAACTGCTTTTCCTTCTTTACGGAACTTTATGAGTCTTGCCTGTTTAAGTATTCTCAGCTGATGTGATACGGCAGACTGCTTCATTTCAAGAACGCTTGCAAGATCACATACACACATTTCGCTCACGAAAAGAGCATCAAGAATCTTTACTCTTGTACTGTCACCGAAAACCTTAAAAAGCTCTGCCATATCATAGATAATTTCATCATCAGACATTTCTTTACGGACTTTTTCCACAATATCTTTGTGTTCTGAAACACAGTCACATGAAGGAATTTTCTCTTCGTACTCCATAATTCACCTCTTCTTATCTGCAAAGTATTCAGTAGATTATATGAACATATGAATATATATTCATATGAATGATAACTCATTTCCCAATAAATGTCAAGCAAAAAAATTGCAGATACTTAAGTATCTGCAATAAAATTAAAATGAATTTTTCAGGTAGTAGGTGTTGCAACTGCGCTTACAGTCAGTTTAAACATAGAATCCAAAAATGGATCGAAAAGTATTTTGGACCATTCCTGGGTTGTTGTGTAATCATGTCCGTCCATTTTAATGTCAATCTTATCTATTGCATAGCCCGGATCTGTTTCCACGTGGATTACTATGTACTCATAGTTGTTGTACGGAAACCAGCTTATTTTTTTAATTCCCTTGTTTTTATTCTGGCCGTAGGAGTAACTGGAAAGCCACCATTGGGCATAAACGGTTAAATCTTCTTCAATTTTGGTCATTGCGTCTACGGTGTATCCCGAACCATCGGCTTTGGTATCCCATGATTCAAAGCTCAAGCGTCCTCTTACAGGCGGCTGGGGAAGGTTTATAATAGGCTGCCCGCTGTGAACCTTTAATGTTTGGGGAACAGCCTGGGTTGAACCGCCGTTGCTGTTGAAGGTAACAGTCCGAAGATCTTTATCATTGGGCATACAGGAAGACAGTACAAATAATAAGATCAAAGAGATAACGGTAAAAAGTAACTTTTTTTCAAAGGTATTCCCTCCTTAAAAGAGTTTTCTTATACGATTATACACTATACAATGTAAAAAAATAAAAATTGCAGATGCCATAGCATCTGCAATTCATCTATATCAGATTCTGCTTAAGAATCCATCATATTCTTTATCTGTACCTATGAAATCGAATATCAGGGTTCCTTCCCTGGAAAGATTTATGGCAGTTTCCAAGTCAATTCTCTCATGAAAAAGATCAAAATAATACTCATTGGTCTTTTCATCACGTTTTAGCTGCGCATAATTTAGGCTTTCCATTGCAATACTGTCCGAAAACGCATCATCCTCGTTCGTTCTGTGAAGAGCATAAAACGCATTTTCCTGAAGATAAAAGTCGTCGTAATACTCCAGAGGGTCTATCAAGACAAACCACTTCCTTTATTTTTATAAGATATATCTTACCTTATATCATATTTATGTAAAATTTGCAAGTGGCTGTCTCATACCTTATGTTAAATTATACGTTGTCAATTATCCAAGCACTCTTTTGACCGAAGTAAAGATTTATGGGTTGATTCAGCACAGGGAGTTGATTTTCCATGGAGTTGTACGAAAGAACATGAATGTTTTGTCCTCCGCAAAGCCTTACATCGTATTCAAAATGCGAACCGAGAAAGACATACTTGTCTATCTTTCCGCAAAGCATATTTTCACGGCCTTCTTTTTCTAGGTTTATTGCCTGGGGACGGAGGATGATGTTAGCGTCGTCTCCTTCTTTAAATGCTTTTTTGGTTATGCCGTAAAAGGTCTGGTTCAGTTCTTTACTGAAAACTTTTATCTGTGAACCTTCCTGTGCGATAACCTTGGCTTTTATAATGTTGACGGTTCCTATAAAATCGGCAACAAACTTGTTTTCAGGGTATGCGTACACTTCAAAGGGTGAACCTACCTGCATTATCTTTCCCTTGTCCATGATGACTACCTTGTCAGAAATGCTCATGGCTTCTGTCTGGTCATGAGTAACGTATATACTGGTGATATTAAGCTCTTTTTGGATTCTGCGTATTTCAAGCCGCATATTTTCACGCAGTTTAGCGTCAAGGTTGGAAAGAGGTTCGTCAAAAAGCAGGACTTTCGGTTCCATAACTATACACCTGGCAAGAGCCACTCTCTGCTGCTGTCCTCCTGATATCTGATCGGGTCTGCGCTTTTCCATTCCCTTAAGTCCAGTAAGTTCTATTATCTTGTCGGCTTTTTGTTTGACTGTTTTTTTAGGGAGTTTTTTAATTCTAAGTCCAAACTCTATGTTTTCTCGTATATTAAGATGTGGAAAAAGTGCATAACTCTGAAACATCATAGATATATCCCGTTTGTTGGGAGGATCATTGGTTATGTCTGTTCCTTCCAGAATGACCTTTCCTGATGACGGAACTTCAAATCCGGATACCATCCTTAGAGTTGTGGTTTTTCCACAGCCTGACGGACCCAAAAAAGTGACAAGTTCACCTTTGTTTATGGAAAGATTAAAATCTTCAACCGCGATATTTTCAACTCCGTCGCTTTTAAATACTTTTCTTATGTTTTTAAGTTCAAGACTCAATGATATCACCTCTGCCCGTTGATTAAGGATACTTTATTTTTAAGAAAAATTTTCAGGATACCCATAAAAGCAAAAATTATCAGTATGAGTATAACTGAAAATGCACATGCTTCGGAAAGTCTGCCGGAATCTGTCTGTGAAAGAATCTGTACGGTCATCAGATTCCAGTTGGCTGATACAAGAAAGATGGCTGCACTTATAGCCGTCATGGAGCGTACGAAAGAGTAAACACAGGCAGAGAAAAAAGCCGGTATTATAAGCGGCAGGGTTACTTTTCCGAAAACAGTTCTGTCATCTGCTCCCAAAGTGTATGCAGCCTCTTCGATTGCCGGGTCAACCTGATTTAAAAGAGCCATTCCGGATTGAATACCTACTGGAATATACCTGAATACAAAGTTCAGCACAAGTATGGTAAGA
>Ga0255344_1005737_pt1 | contig 11630 bp, 8 predicted proteins | sample wastewater_treat_5_FD_192414 | JGI IMG/M metagenome (GOLD analysis project Ga0255344, IMG submission 192414) | Wastewater microbial communities from Lulu Island WWTP, Vancouver, Canada - plant18 | ecosystem: Engineered > WWTP > Wastewater > Unclassified | place: Canada: Vancouver, British... | reverse complement strand
TCCTGGGGTCTGGTTCTGTTATTCACGGAATGGAACATGGCGCGCTGCGCACGGGTAAGCACATTGACGCGCAGGATATGCGTCACATGGGTGGTTTGCGGAAAAAGATGCCAGTAACCTTTTGGACATTCTTAGCGGGCGGGCTGGCGCTCTCGGGTTTCCCGCTCATCACCGCCGGGTTCTGGTCGAAAGATGAAATTCTCAGCGGCGCATTTGGCGGTGGACATCTCGCCTTGTTCATCGTCTTGGCTGTCACCGCGCTGTTGACGGCATTCTACACCGCCCGGCAGATCACACTGGTGTTCCTCAGCAAACCAAGATCTGATGCTGCCGCTTATGCGCACGAGACAAAACCGGTGATGACAGTCCCATTGGTGGTACTGGCGCTGTTCGCCGTAACTTTCGGTTGGATTGGTATCCCGCACGCTTTCCCAGGATTGGGGGCAATCTCGCCGGCCTGGTTCCAATCTTTTGTGGGTTCGATGTTAAGCCCAGGTAGTGTTAGCGAAGCCCACAGCAATATTCCCCTGGTCGTCTCGATCCTGGTTTCGTTGGGCGGGTTACTGCTGGGTTGGCTGGTGTACCGCGGATATGAATCTGCGCTGGAGCCAGACCCGCTGCAAAAGCGGTTTGGAGGTGTCTTTAGGCTGCTGGAGCACAAATACTGGGTAGACGAGATTTACCAGAGGGTGGTGATCAACCCGGTGTTGTGGCTGGCGGATAGAGTGATTTACCAGTTCATTGATCTTCGTCTCATTGATGGTTTCCTGCACGGTTTAGCAGCGGCTGGCGTTTGGTTGGGGAACTTGCTGCGCTCGAAGTTTGACCTGCCTGTGGTCAATGGCGCGGGCGACAACCTGGCAGGCGGAACCCGCGGGCTGGGTGCCTTCTTACGCAGGCTGCAAACCGGGCGAGTGCAACAATACCTGGCGATTGCCGTCGCCTGCACGGTGGTGGCAGCGCTGATCATTTTATCTTACCTGGCAAAGGCGCAAGCAGGGTCCGGATGAACATCCTCTCAGCGCATCTCCTTTCACTCATCCTTTTCCTACCCCTGGTGGGGGCGGTGGTTCTGCTGGCGTTCCCGGCCGCCAAAGTTAAAGCGATCAGGTGTGTTGCGCTGGTGGCCAGTCTCATCCCTCTCGCCCTGACGCTCGTCCTCTGGGGGTCGTACCGCGCGGCGCTCACGGTTGGTGAGTTTAAATTCGTTGAAAACTATCCCTGGTTTACCTCCATCGGCTCAAGCTACCATCTGGGGATTGATGGCGTTTCACTGGTGATGCTGCTGCTTACCACCTTACTGACCCCGCTGGCCATCCTGACATCTTTTAACATCAAGGAACGCGTCAAGGCGTTTATGATTTTATTCCTGGTCCTCGAAACGGGAATGCTTGGGGTGTTCATGGCGCTGGACCTGGTGCTGTTCTTCCTCTTCTGGGAAATTGGCCTGGTGCCGATGTACTTCTTGATCAATCAATGGGGCGGAGAAAAACGCAATTACGCTTCGCTTAAGTTCATCCTCTTTACCATGGGTGGTTCGCTTGGGCTGCTCTTAGCCATTCAGATGATTGGAGTGGTCTGTGGAACCTTTGACCTGGTAACGATCACTGCCAGCTGGCCGGCGCTGCAAGGGGGTGAGCTGTTTGGAATTCCCATCGCTACAGTAAAGGCCATTGCCTTTTGGGCGTTCGTGGTTGCCTTCGCCATCAAGGTGCCAGTTTGGCCGTTTCATACCTGGCTGCCCGATGCGCACACCGAGGCCCCCACGGGAGGCTCGATGGTGCTGGCAGGCGTGCTTTTAAAACTTGGCGGTTATGGGTTCATCCGGCTGGTGCTGCCACTTTTCCCGGCTGAATCAGCGCGTTTTGCCAGCTGGCTGGCGGCTCTGGCCACGGCAGCCATCATATTTGGCGCATTGGCGGCTGCCGCGCAAACAGATTTCAAACGGTTGGTGGCTTATTCTTCGATCAACCACATGGGGTTTGTGGTACTGGGTATCGCCGCAGCGGCCTGGGCAGGTGGACAGACGAATCCCACCTTGCGCGAGAGCGCGGTGATTGCGCTTAACGGAGCGGTATTACAGATGTTTAACCACGGGCTCACGGCTGCCGGTATGTTCTTTTTGGTGGGCGTGCTGTATGACCGTGCTCATACGCGCCAGCTGGCCGAATACGGCGGGCTCTTTGCCATCCTCCCTGTATATGGAGCGATTCTTGTTTTTATCTCGATGGCTTCTCTGGGTTTGCCGGGGTTGAATGGGTTTGTATCAGAATTTATGATCGTACGCGGTGTGTGGCCTATCTTCACCCTGTTTATCGCACTGGCGATGATCGGCCTGCTATTCACCGCTGTGTACGTGCTCAAGGCGCTCAAATTGACCCTGCATGGGGCGTTGAACGAAAAATGGGTTGGCAAACTGACTGAGATCAGCCGGCGCGAACTGGTGGTGATCATACCGCTGATGCTCCTGGTTGTGATCATTGGTTGGTGGCCCGCCTGGATTTTAAATCTGATCAATCAAACCGTGATGACCTGGTTTTAATAGGAGATAGATGCCAGTCCCGCTTCTCAGTATTCTCGCCCTGACCCCGCTTGCTGCCGGTATTATTGTGCTGCTGTTGCCGGCTGAAAAGCGCAGCCTGATACGCGGGATCGCGTTTGCTACTTCGCTATTTACGCTGGTGGTTTCAGCCATCATTTTCTTCCGTTTTGATACCACCGCCGGAGGTTACCAGTTTATCGAGAAGATGAACTGGCTGCCCGCGTTGGGCATCTCTTACCACATGGGGGTTGATGGCATCGGCGCCGCCATGGAGCTGATGGCTGGCATTGTAGTGCTTAGCGGTGTGATGGTATCGTGGCGGGTGGAAGACCGACCGCGCGAGTTCTTCGCTTTTCTGTTGTTCCTGGCGGCAAGCGTTTTTGGCGTGTTCGCTTCGCTTGACCTGTTCCAGCTGTTCTTCTTTTTTGAACTGGCGGTATTTCCGAAATACCTGATGATCGTGATGTGGGGCTCCCCGAAGACGCGCGAGTATGGCGGCATGAAGCTCACCCTGTACCTTTTCCTGGGTTCGGTCGTGGCTTTGATCGGTGTACTGGCGGTTTACTTCACTTCTGGGCTGCGTAGTTTTGATATGCTGGCACTTGAACAGGCAGGGTTGGCGCTGGAATTTCAACGCGCCTGGTTCCTGGTCATTTTTGTGGGGTTTGGTGTGTTGGGCGGTCTGTTCCCGTTTCACAGTTGGGCGCCTGATGGTCACGTGGCTGCCCCCACGGCTGTTTCAATGCTGTTGGCAGGCGTGGAAATGAAAGTGGGCGTTTTTGCCGCGTTGCGCGCCGGGTTAATGTTACTGCCGGAAGGTATGCGTTATTGGGCGCCGCTGATCCTGGTTTTGGCGACCATCAACGTTGTGTATGGCGCGTTCATCGCCATGATACAAAAAGACTTTAAATACGTTATTGGTTTCTCCTCAGTTTCTCACATGGGGCTGGTGTTCATTGGTTTTGCCACCCTTACGCGAGAAGGCCTCACCGGCGCCGGGCTGCAAATGTTTTCACATGGGATCATGACCGCTCTCTTCTTTGCTGTTGTGGGTATGGTTTATGATCGTGCCCACACCCGTGATATCCGTGAACTGGGCGGGCTGTTCCGTACCATGCCGATTGCCATGCTCGGCTTTGTCATTGGTGGCCTGGTTTCCATGGGGATGCCGGGGTTCTCCGGGTTTATCGCTGAAATGCCCATCTACATGGGCGCCTGGAAAACCGCCCCGATTGTAGCCATCATTTCAGCACTTTCCATTGTCATCACCGCTGCCTATATCCTGCTCGTTGTCAGGCGAGTCTTTTTTGGTGAAACGCCGGAGGGCATCAGAGCGGGGCTGAGTGATATTTCGCTTATGGATAAGATCGTTGTAGTCCTGTTATCGCTGATCCTTATTGTCATCGGTTTGTTCCCGTCCGTGTTGGTGCCCTGGATCGAAGCCGGCGTCAGGCACATACTGGTGCTCACAGGAGGTGCGTAATGCCGGCGATCACTGCTGAAATGCTCCTCTCTTTATTACCTGAACTCAGCCTGGCGCTGCTGGCCTTGTTCTTATTGGCACTCTCGTTGTTTAAAAAAGAAAAACTGGGCGGGGCTTACAGCTGGGTCACGGCGTTTGGGTTTGGGCTCACCCTCTTCCTGGCGGTGTTTTATTCACGTCCCCCTGCAGAGGGTCAACTGCTCTGGGGCGAGATGATCCGCTTCGACCGGGTTGGTTTCATCTTCCGGTTGTTGATCCTCGCCGGTGGCGCGATGACCTCTATTTTTGCTGGCATGGAACAAACCATTGCGAAAAAAGCTGAGTTTTACCTCTTGCTGGTTCTTTCTTCTATTGGCTTATCGTTGATGGTTTCAGCCGGCAACCTGATTATGTTGTACCTGGCAATTGAAACAGCCACCATCCCGCTGTATGTGCTGGCCGGGTTTAAACAGCGGGATGAAAAATCAGTCGAATCTGGGATCAAGTATTTTCTTTTCGGCGGCGTTTCCTCTGCTTTCCTGTTATACGGTTTCACGCTGCTTTACGGCTTTGCTGGAACGACCCGTCTTGATGGCATGTTGGAGCTGATAAAACAGAACGGAGCGCCGATCGCAGGGGTCACCCTGGCGGCGCTGCTGGTACTGGCTGGTTTCGCTTTTAAGATGAGCGCCGCGCCTTTTCATTTTTGGGCGCCGGATGTATATGAAGGCTCTCCTACGCCAGTCGCCGGGTTCCTCTCCACGGTTTCAAAAGCGGTTGGTTTTGGCGCCTTCATCCGCGTGCTGGTGAACGCGTTTGGTGTGGGTTCCTCAAATGCCTGGATGGTCATTGTCGCCATCCTCGCTGCGGCGAGCATGTTCCTTGGCAATCTGTTGGCCATCTCGCAGCGGGATATCAAGCGCCTGATTGCTTATTCATCCATCGCTCAGGCAGGGTACATGTTGGTGGGGGTGGCCACCGGCTCTGAATTCGGTTTCAGCGGGACTGTTTATTACCTGCTGGTTTACCTGGTGACCAACCTGGCGGTTTTTGCCATTATCAGCTGGGTTGAAAGGGGATCGGGCTCTACCGCGGTCAGCGCGTTTGCGGGTTTAAACCGCCGTTCCCCGGGGATGGCTTTGGTAATGATGGTCGCGCTCCTCTCTCTCGGCGGTATTCCACCGTTTGGCGGTTTCTTCGCCAAGGTGCTGGTTTTTGGCGCGGCGGTGCAATCGCATTACGTGTGGCTGGCGGTGCTCGGTATTCTAAATTCCGTCATCGCCCTGTACTACTATTTGAAGATAATGAAGGTGATGTATCTGGATAAACCAGATGAGACCAGCTGGAAGGTGACTCCTGCTTTGCAGTGGAGGGTGGCGCTCGCGTTTTGTATTGCCAGTATTATTCTCCTGGGTGTTATCTACGCTCCATGGCTCAATGGCATATCCCTCGCGGTGACAGGTTTTTAGATAAAGTTGGGCTTTCCAGGCGGTTTTATCAATAGCCAAAAAACCTCTATGATATAATCGAAAATCATGTTTGATGCGGAAAGAGACAACGAAACAAAGAAGAGGAATCGACGCAACCTTTGGTTGGCGGCGCTCGCTGGTCAGGTCGGCTTCTTAACTTTGATCATTATTCTGGCAGCGGTGGTGGGAGGGCTGGCCCTGGATGCGCGATTAGGTACCCGCCCCTGGTTTACCATCGGTTTGCTGCTGGCGAGCATTCCGGTCTCTCTGCTGCTCATGGTCTACATCACGCGCAAAACGGTCGCCAAGATTAAGGCGAACCACAACGATCACCTCAATGAGGAGGGGCGGCTTGGAAAATAAACGTAAATGGCGTTGGGGAAAGCATCGCTGGATCCTGCTCCTGTTAATCATCCTGAGCGTAATTGGGGTGAACCTCATCGCTCCGGTACAGCCGCATATTCAGGTGGCAGCCGAAAACCTCAGCGAAAAACCTCTGTTCACCCTGCCTGTGGTGGGAGATTTTTACCTGACGAACACGCTCACGGCGATGTTGTTGATGGATATCGTTATCATACTTGTTGCACTCGGGGTGCGCCGCGCGGCGAAGAAAAATGAACTCGCGCCAGGCGGAGTTGGTAGTGTCTTCGAGATGCTTGTGGAGATGCTTTACAACCTTACAGAAAATACCGCCGGTAAGTATGCAGCGAAGATTTTCCCCTGGTTTGCCACTATTCTGATTGTGGTGTTGTTTGCCAACTTGTTGAAAATCTTGCCAGGCTTTGAAACCATTGGTTTCCTTCATCCCAGTGAGCACGGGTACGCTACCCAGGCGCTGGGGGGCGGCTGGTTTACTTTGAAAAACACCCCGGCGTCAGATGGCTATGTGCTTGCTCCGTTCTTGCGCGGGGTTTCAACTGATCTGAACTTCACCACCGCTTTGGCGCTGATCGCTGTATTTATGATTCAAGTGATCGGTGTGCAGGCGAATGGAGCGCGCTATTTCGAAAAATTCATCAACGTGCGCACGATCTTTAAGAAACCATTATTTGGCGTCATCGATTTTATCGTTGGTTTGCTTGAGCTGATTTCAGAATTTGCCAAGATTCTTTCATTCACGTTCAGGTTGTTTGGAAATATGTTCGCCGGTATGGTGTTGTTGGCTGTTGTGGGCGTGATGCTGCCCGTGTTCATGCCGTCGTTCATTATGCTGTTTGAGTTGTTCGTCGGTGTTATACAGGCGTTTGTATTTGGGATGCTCACTATGGTCTTTATGGCGCAGGCTACCATCACGCATAACGCTGAAGCAGAGCACTAAATTATCAATTTATTCAAGAAGGCAATTTATCAACCAGGAGGCAAGAAAAGACATGAATGGCGATATTGTAGCAGCAGCAAAAATGATTGGAGCCGGAATTGCTATGATTGGCGCGCTTGGCGGAGGCATTGGCGTGGGGTTGAGCGTTCAAGGAGCGGTGCAGGGCATGGCGCGTAACCCCGATACTTATGGCAACCTGTTATCCAGTATGATTCTTGGGATTGCTTTTTCCGAAGCGATTGCGATTTATTGCCTGGTGATCGCCTTTCTGATGCTCTTTGTGGTATAACCCGTTGCTTTCAATGAGGAGGTTGCTTTGGAAAAACTAGGTCTGAATCTCGGGTTCCTGATCGTTCAGATAATTAACTTTCTTGTCATCCTGGTCGTTTTACGGGCGTGGGTGTTTACCCCGTTACAGAATTCATTGAAGAAACGCCGTGAAACCATTGAAAAAGGACTGGAAGACGCGCGGGTTGCTGCCGAAGCGCGAGAGAACGCTGAACGCGACGCGGCGGGTATTTTGGCGGAGGCACAAAACAACGCGGCTCAGCTGATCCGGGAGGCCAAAGAAAAGGCGGAGCTTGCCGGGCGGGAGGTGAAAGCCAGTGTAGAGGCTGAGATCGCCAAGACCAGACGCGAAGCGGCGGTAGAGGTAGAACGCGAACGTGAACGCGTGCTTGGTGAAATACGCACCAATGTTGCCGCCCTGGCCATCGCCGCGGCACAGAAATTGGTCGGCGAAGCCCTGGACGAGAAACGCCAGCATGAGCTGGTGGCGGATTTCTTCTCCGGCATCAAGGGCGGGAAGGTCACCATCCTTGAAGAGAACGAATTGAAAGGCAAGAACGCTGAAGTGGTGAGCGCGCTGCCTTTAACGCAAGATGAGCAGAAAGTTATACAGGGGGAGATGCTTTCAAAGCTGGGTGAAGCCTCGGCAGTCAGTTTTAATGTGGATCCAAAATTATTGGGTGGACTGGTTGTGCGTGTAGGCGATACTGTGATCGACGGTTCAGTCGCCGGGCAGATTCAGAGCCTGCGCGCCACGCTCGAGTAAGCTTAAATTCGTGAGAGTCTTCCTGAACGCCACGGCAAGGAGGGCTCTTTTTATTTAATGTTAGAATGGAAAATTGATGAAACCGGTTTTACTCTCCGATCTTTTCAAGGAATTCTCGATCCCATGGGCAACAGACGTAGCGCCTGGCGCGATTCCCATCTCTGCCATTTGTTATGACTCTCGAATGGTGAGTGGAGGGGCGTTGTTCGTGGCGATAAGCGGCGGCAGCGTGGATGGTCATGAGTATATTTCTTCGGCCATTTCAAGGGGAGCGGTGGCTGTGGTGGGTACCCGAGAAATCAAGGACCTGCCTGTACCTTACATCCGTGTAGCGGATTCCCGCGAAGCCCTGGCGTACCTGGCAGCAGCGTTTTTTGATCACCCTGCGCGCCATTTGACCGTTATTGGAGTAACAGGCACAGATGGCAAAACGACAACGGCCAACATGATTTATGAAATCTTAAAGCAAGCCGATGTTAAGGCTGGGCTTATCTCAACGGTGAACGCGGTGATTGGTGACGAAGTGGTGGACACCGGCTTTCATGTAACCACACCAGAAGCGGTGGAAGTGCAAAGTTACCTGTCGAGGATGGTGGCGGCTGGACTGACAGCTGTTGTTCTGGAAACCACATCTCACGGCCTTGCCCAACACCGGGTGACCGCTTGTGAGTATGATATCGCGGTTGTTACCAATATTACGCATGAGCATCTGGATTACCACGGCACTTACGAGGAATACCGAGCCGCTAAAGGACGCATGTTTGCCAGCCTGGCGCAGACTGTTGAAAAACCTTTGGGTAACCCGCGCCTGGCCATTCTGAACCGTGATGATATTTCTTATGATTATCTTGCTGGATTGGTAAAAGGGCGTCAGGTCACTTATGGTCTGCAGCATAAGACGGATTATTTTGCCCAGGATGTTACCAGCAACCCATCCGGTGTGGATTTCACTCTCATTGCTGAAGGGCTGGTTGAACGCGTGCACTGCAACCTTCCCGGAAAGTTCAATGTCTCCAATTGCCTGGCAGCGTTTGCGGCTGCGCGCGCGGCAGGAGTTGAAACGAGTGCGGCCATAAAGGGATTGTCAAGGCTTCAGGGTGTGCCTGGGAGAATGGAAGCCATTGAGATGGGGCAACCTTATAGCGTGATTGTGGATTTTGCCCACACGCCGAACGCGCTCAAGGTGGCGCTGGAAACAGCGCGAGAGATGACAGCAAAACGCGTGATCGCGGTGTTCGGTTCAGCCGGCTTACGCGACCGCCAGAAGCGCCGTTTAATGGCAGAGGTTTCAGTTCAACTGGCAGACATCTCCATCTTCACCGCTGAAGATCCGCGCACGGAATCGTTGGAGAGTATTTTGGCGGAAATGGCGGACGCAGCTACCTTGGCTGGCGGCGTCGAAGGGGAAACGTTCTATCGCGTGGCTGACCGCGGCGCGGCCATCCGGCTGGGGACGAAACTTGCCGCGCCAGGCGACCTGTTGATCGCTTGTGGAAAAGGGCATGAACAATCGATGTGTTTTGGCACGGTCGAATACCCCTGGGATGACCGTACCGCCATGCGCGCCGCGCTGGCAGAGCAACGCGGTCTGCCTGGCTACGAAATGCCCCATCTGCCTACTTCGTAACGATTTTGCTGATTAAAGAAAAAAGGTCCGGCTGGTAAACCGGACCTTTTATGTATCTACAGCCTTAGTGCCTGGGATTGCGGTTCCCGTTGCGGTCGTTAAAACCACGACTGTTTCTGCGGTCGCTGCTACCACCGCGACGATCACCACCGGGACGCGGCCTGTTGCCGCCAGATTTTCCGCCTTTATCGTGCTCGAGCGCTTCTTCCGGTGTCCATCCTTCCAACACCGCCTGGCGAGATAAGCGGATCTTGCCATTTTCGTCGATGGCGGTGACCATTACGGTGAGCTCATCGCCCAGCTTGACCACATCTTCGACCCGTTCTACGCGTTCACTATCCAGTTGCGAGATATGCACCATGCCGTCGATACCGGGCAATATTTGCACAAACGCACCGAAATCTGCCACACGCACGACCTTACCGGTATAAATATGCCCGACCTGGGCGCTTTCGGTGAGCGCTTCAATACGCTCACGGACGGTGGCTTCGCTGGTTCCATCCGTAGCGGCGATGTAGACAGTGCCATCGTCATCGATGTCAATTTTCGTGTTCGTCTCTTCCTGCAGCGCGCGGATGATCTTACCTCCTGGCCCGATGATGGCACCTATTTTATCCACGGGTATATGGAGGGTGGTGATGCGCGGCACAAAGGAACGCAGTTCTGGGCGTGGAACCGGGATGACTTCAAGCATTTTATCCAGGATAGCAAGGCGGGCTTCATGAGCCTGAGTCAGCGCCTGGCGCATGATCTCAGGGGTGATACCCTTGATCTTGATATCCATTTGCAGGGCGGTGATGCCCTTGGTGGTTCCGGCAACTTTAAAATCCATGTCGCCCAGATGGTCTTCAGCGCCCTGAATATCGGTGAGCACCACATGACGGTCGCCTTCTTTGATAAGCCCCATCGCCACACCGGCTACCGGCGCTTTGATGGGTACGCCCGTATCCATCAAAGCCAGGGTTGAGCCGCAAACTGAAGCCATGGAAGATGAGCCGTTGGAGGCGAGCACCTCAGATACCAACCTCAGCGTATATGGGAAATCTTTTTCATCGGGAATTACTGGAACGAGCGCTCTCTCTGCCAGCGCGCCATGACCTACCTCGCGGCGGGACTGCCCGCGTAGCATTTTCACTTCACCGGTGGAGTACGGCGGGAAATTGTAATGGTGCATGTAGCGTTTTGAATCCGTGGGGGAAAGGTTGTCAATCTCTTGCGCTTCTTTGGGTGTGCCCAGGGTAGCCAGTGTGAGCACCTGGGTCTCGCCGCGGGTGAAAAGACCCGAGCCGTGAGCGCGGGGGCTGACGGCGACTTCGCACCAGATCGGGCGTATTTCATTCAATTTGCGCCCGTCTGGGCGTTTGTTTTGCTCAAGGATACGCGCGCGCACAACGCGCTTGTAGGTTTCTTCAAACGCTTCTTTATACGCGCTGACCTCTTCAGTGTTTTCAGGGTCGGTGTATTCCACGACGATATTCTCGCGCAGGTTGTCAATCTCGTCCTGTAATTCGTGTTTGCTGTGCGGAGCGTCGAGGAGCGTATTGATCTCTTCCGCGATGCGGTTGTAAACCTTTTCCACCAAGGTTTCATCCAGCGAATAGAGCGCGACTGCGCGTTTTTCTTTGCCGATTTCGCGCGCCATTTGCAGCTGGGTTTCAACGATTGGTTGAATAGCGGCATGACCGAATTCCAGCGCGGCGATCATAGAGCCTTCGTCAATCTCATTAGAACCAGATTCAACCATGAGGATGGCATCAGCGGTACCGGCGATGCGCAAATCAAGGTCAGATTCTTCCATCTGGCTGTAAGTCGGGTTGAGCACGAACTCACCATTGACACGACCAACACGCACCGCGCCAACCGGCCCATCCCAGGGGATATCAGAGATCATCACCGCGCAGGAGGCAGCGTTAATCGCCAATACATCCAGCGGGTTTTCCAAATCAGCGGAGAGCGAAAACATGATGACCTGAACCTCGTTGCGGATGGCGTTATTGAACAACGGGCGCAGCGGGCGATCGGTAAGGCGGGCAACCAGGATGGCATCGGTTCCCGGGCGGCCTTCGCGGCGGAAGAATGAACCCGGGATACGCCCGCCAGCGTACATGCGCTCTTCGTATTCCACGGTCAACGGGAAGAAATCCTGACCGACACGGGG
>Ga0255344_1005731_pt1 | contig 11641 bp, 12 predicted proteins | sample wastewater_treat_5_FD_192414 | JGI IMG/M metagenome (GOLD analysis project Ga0255344, IMG submission 192414) | Wastewater microbial communities from Lulu Island WWTP, Vancouver, Canada - plant18 | ecosystem: Engineered > WWTP > Wastewater > Unclassified | place: Canada: Vancouver, British... | reverse complement strand
CTCCAAAAGGTGCTTGCCAATTGCTGCCAACGACAAAGCAGCCTGCACAAATTGCACAGACTGCTTTTGGTTACTACATAGATTATTTTTGTTTTTTGCGCTGTCTACTTGACAGGGGGCGGGTCAATGCGTGAGGGCGGATTCTATGATGATATTTTCAAGCTGAACATTCTTGCACAGCGTATAGAAGAATTGTCCCCTTCCGGGAAAGCTGGTTTCACGGCAGTTTTACAGGAGCATGAAGATTTCAATCTTGATGATATTCTGCTTGTGACATACAGCATGGATGCATATCCAATATATCCTTGCAGCAGCTATGCGGAACTGGGAGAGATCGTCATAGAAAATGATATGATTGCTGAAGTTGAGAATTGTCCCGATGAGCTGATAAAATATCTTGATAAAGAGGCTATCGGAAGACTGGCCGCTGAAAGATCAGGCGGCATTTTTACAGGCGGATATTACTGTGAAGTTGCTGACTATGAACCGCCTGACATGGAAATATCCATCGGGAAGCCGCCACGGAACGAGTTCAGACTTCTTGTCGGCAATGATGAAAAAACGGCACAGTGGATGACTCTCCCCTGCACTGAGGATATATCTCACAGTAATATATACTGTGTAGATTCGCCGCTCCCGAATATAAAGACAGTGTATAACATATCAAAGCTGAACGAAACAGCAAAGATAGTATCGGAGCTTGATAATTCCGAACTTGTAAAACTGAAAGCTATAATGGAAAGCGACGGACTGAGAGGTGCAGAAGGTGCGCTGAAGGCTTATGCCGAACTTGACGAACGTGAGCTCGATGTAAGCGTGAGATATTATAAGGACTATGGGATGAAATATCTCAGCAGACAGCTTCCCGAAGATTTTGATATGAGCCTGCTTGACAGTGATCATCTTTGCATTACAGGACGGAATATCCTTGAGAACAAGGACGGAACGATCACTTCATACGGAGTGCTGTCAGGAATAGAACAGGAACTTTATTCCGCACTGACAGTACAGGAAGATGAACAGGAAATGGAGTTGATGCAATGAGAGCAGATATTATTTTCAGAGGAAAAGTGAGATCAGTTTTGTTTCCTAAGAACAGCTATCAGCTGGACGACTTTATGGACGAGATGAGAAATTCTTTTCCCTTTACAGTCAGGGTAAGTGAACTGTTCAGTTGGAACTGCGTAAACAATGAATTTCAGATAGAAAGCCGTGAAGATCTTTTGCGTCTGAATCTACTGGTACAGCGGATCGATGAAATGAATGAACCGGAGGAAGCAAAGATGTTTGCACTGATGACGAAATATCCGAAGGCCGATATCTCAGAGCTTCTCGCAATGACATACGGGCTTGACAGCATAGAAGCTTATGTATGCTGCAACGATGACGAGCTGACAGAGCTTGCTTTCGACAATGACTGGCTGCCTGTATTTGAGGATTGCCCACATGATATTCTTGATTATCTGGACAAGGAAAAAGTAGCATCCGAGATAAATGACAACCGGGAGGGATATATGTACAACGGCTATTATGTTGAACCTGAAGGCTTCATAGCTCCCGAAATAAGCATAGAACTTCCTGAACCTGTGAAAGGCTTTGTCCGTCTGCGATTGGCGGCTGACTGCGACGGAAGGATCGACAGAGACAAAGCAGAGTGGCTGACACTGCCGTGCAGCAAGGATGAACTGATAGAATTTGAACAGCGGCATGGCACAGCTGTTGACAGGATGATATGCATAAAAGCGGAGTCAGCATTGCCGATGATATCTCCCCACACAGTAACACAAACAGATATTTCCAAACTGAATAAGCTGGCAGAAAAGCTTTCTGCACTGAGCAAAGATGAATTCGTAAAGCTGAAAGCAGTAATGGAAATGGGAGAGGTCAGCGGAATTGACCGGACTATGGATGTGGTCAGCCGCCTTGATGAATTTGATTTTGATCCCCATCCGATGGATGAAAGTGTTTTCGGAAAGATATTTCTTTACAACACTCTTCCTGTTGGCTTTGATACAGAAGTATTTTCAACAGCGGACCTGGGCGAATTCGGTATCAGTATTCTCAGTGCCAAAGGCGGCATGATGACTTCATACGGAGTGGTCTCAGGTCAGGGACAGGAGCTGTACACCTCGATATATTCAGATCAGAGTCAGACCGAAGATGAAGAAACGGAGATGATATTGTCATGAAAGACAGGATAATTTTATCAATGAGCGCAGAAAAACTTTCAGCACTGGAGATGTATCTGGCGCAAAGGAATACTACACTGACGGCGGAGATCGATAAATACGCAGAACAGCTTTACACAAAGATCGTGCCTCAGAACGTCCGTGAATACATAGACCTGACAACCGAAAGCAGATCCGTGCACAGAGAACGGAAGAACAAAAACTCCGAGGGCAGAACGCCTTCGGAGCAATAATTAATACTAATCCCCTAAACGTTAGCGGATAAAGATAACGAGCAGAAATTTCGTCTGTCAAGGCAGACGACGCAGGCGTGCTTTCGCACGGCAAGAAGGATAACGCAAACAGACGGAATTTCTGCCGTCAGATTTGTCTGCTGTTGTTTAGGGGATTGGTATAAAGTGTTGCAAGATAAAGCTGCGCAGTCGCAGCGTTCACAGCGGACGGCAAAGCCGACCGCATATCGGGAAAATTCATACTTTTCATTTCGGGGTCGCAAATGAGGATGATTTGTAATTTCGGAGTCGTATCTCCGCAGATGCCTGTTTACAGGTAAAAACTCAGGAGTCGGAGGCATAAAAATGGCATTTGACAACAAAATAAAATTTCCGCTGTGGATCTATCCGCAGACAAAAGAAGATGTGAAAAATCATTACAAATATGACAATTGTAAATCACAGAGTGAGTTCATCGAGAAAGCGATATCATTTTACATCGGTTATCTCGATGAAGAAAGATCAGTCAGTTATATCTCTCCCATGATAACAGAAACTGTGAAAGCTACGATAAAAGGAACAGAGCAAAGATTGTCACGATTGATATTCAAGGTCGCAGTTGAGCTCGGAAAAATTTCAAATATTCTTGCGGCAGTAAATGATATCGACGACGAAACAATACGTCAGCTTCAGGCAATGTGCGTCAATGAAGTGAGAAAAATAAACGGTATTATCAGCTATGAAGATGCAGTTGAAATACAGAGGGAGTAAACAATGCCGAGGTTAGTTGTGGTCAGCCGTTATCTTAAAGGCGGCAGCAAAAAAGTATCGAACTACGTAAAATACATCGCTTCCCGTGAGGGAGCGGCAACAGTGAAAGAGAATAACGGAACAGCTCCTGCTACGCAAAAACAGCAGGAGCTTATTTTGTCTTTGCTGAAAGATTTTCCCGAAAGTGCAAAAAGTATCGCATATGAAAAATACAAGAACAGTTCTACTCAGAAAAATGCTTCTGAATTTGTTTCGGAAACTATCAGACTCCACGCTGAAATTGCGGCAAACAAGAAAAACTATGTGGGCTATCTTGCAAATCGTCCCGGCGCTGTAAAGTTCGGATCTCACGGATTATTTTCACAGACTGACGAGCCGATCGATCTTGAAAAAACAGCAAAAGAAATTTCAGAGCATAAAGGAAATGTGTGGACTCATGTTGTATCACTGCGCAGAGATGATGCGCAGAAAATGGGATACGATAATCTGACAGCATGGCGGGAACTTGTGAAAAGACAGATACCGAACATCGCAAAGCAATCGAAAATAAAAATGGGAAATCTTAAATGGTATGCCGCATTTCATGATAAAGAAACAAATCCCCACGTTCACATTGTTGTGTATTCAACAAATGAGCGTGAGGGATTTTTAACTAAGCAGGGATGCGAAAAAATACGAAGCGGATTTATGAATGATATTTATACTGATGAACTGAAACATCTTTACCAGCAGCAAACTGATGTGCGTGATCTTCTTAAAAAAGAAAGTGCAGATCTTATGGAAAAGCTTAAAGAAGATATTTCAAACGGAAGTGATGCAGATACAGCTGTTATTGAACTTATAAAAAAGCTTCACGAACAATTACAGAATACAAAAGGAAAAAAGGTTTACGGCTATCTGAAAAAGGATGTAAAGAATACGGTCGATGAAATATTTTTCAGGCTTTCGCAGAATGATTCCATAAAGAAGATGTACAAGCTATGGTGCGATATGGAACAGGCAAAGCATGATTTTTATTCTTCCGCAAAAGTTAAATTTCCGTCAATGGTTGATAACGAACATTTCAGATCGGTGAAAAATATGATAATTCAGGCAGCGAACGAAATTCATCCTGAGTTGATCGTAAAAGAAAACAGCGAGATCATTTCAGATACAGTCAACCTCTCTCCGCCGGAAGATAACTTGCAGATATATTCCGATGCTGTTCATGGACTTCTCGTCAGTATGAGCTTTTTGCTGTATGATGACTACAGCAAAGAACAGCGGCAGCTTCAGTCAAAAGTTGATAAGAAGCTTAAACAGGCTATACGCAGGAAGAAACAGGAACTTGGTGTGAAGTCGGAAATCGAGCAAAGCTTTTGAAAAAAGTAACGGCAGATCAAGGATAAATTGATTTGCCGTTTCGTCAATTCTGCCCATTAAAACAGGGAATAATAGTGTCAGTCGGGTGGTGATTTTTATTTCATTATATCACGTTTTCTGAAAAAGTAAAGGCTTTTCTTGAAATTTATGCAGGAATAATTATGGATAAAACCGTGATTTATTATCGATACGAAGTTTTTAATGGCGATCAACCGTCATTTTTTCAGTCATATGAAAGGAGCTATCATGGCTAAAAGAGGAAGTAATATTTATAAAAGAAAAGACGGCCGTTTTGAAGGCAGAGTCCATGTGGGCTACAAAGCTGACGGCTTAAAAAAGTACAGGTCTGTATATGGAAAAACACTTGCCGAAGTAAAAGAAAAAATGGCAGATCTTTATGCAGTCAGAACTGAAAAAAATATATCCGCAATACGACTGACAGTACGTGAAGCTGCGGACCAGTGGTTAAGTGCTGCACGTCTGCGAGTAAAGGAATCGAGCTATGCGAATTACGAAAACATACTGAACAATCATATTCTTCCGATATTGGGCGGTGAGTATATATCATCACTGACAACAGGAAGGATAAATGATTTTATACACTATAAGCTGACAAACGGCAGACTTAAAGGGCAAGGTGGATTATCAGCCAAAACTGTCCGTGATATCATGACTGTTTACAGAAGTGTTGAACGTTATGTTTATCGTGAATACGGTATCCGTGAAACCAATTTCACCATGCCGAAAACAGAATCCGGAAACGCTGATGTTCTGAACTGCGAAGAGCGGAAAAAACTTGAATCATATCTGATAAAAAACATGGACCGCACAAACCTTGCGGTATTATTATGCCTATTTACCGGACTGCGTATAGGCGAGCTCTGCGGTCTTAAATGGGAGGATATTGATTTTGAGAAGAATACTCTTTCTGTAAAAAGAACCGTTCAGCGTGTCAGCAGAAACGGTAAATCACAGGTGATAATCGGTTCGCCGAAAAGCAGAACTTCGATAAGGACAGTACCCATACCGATATTTATGATGACACTTCTCAGAAAATTCAGAAGTATCGACAGCTTATTCATTATTACCAATTTATCGAAACCGACGGAACCACGGACGATGCAGAACAGATTCAAGGCGATACTGAAGTTATGTGGGATTCGCAATGTGAATTTTCATTCGCTGCGTCACACATATGCAACTGTCTGCATTGAAAAAGGATTTGATACGAAAGCGCTCAGCGAACTTCTCGGTCATGCGGATGCTTCTATAACTCTCAACCGCTATGTTCATTCTTCTATGGATGTGAAGAAGAATTATGTAAGCCGCCTTTGCCTTTCAATATAACTTTTCAACCGTCAGTTCTACGTATAAAAAACTACAATTTCACCTGTATTCCGATGATTAACGACACTTTATGACAAATGGGCAGAATTGACGAAAGAAAAGATTTTACTTTCGTATTATTATTTTATCACATTAATAGTTGAATATTAATAATATTGTATTGAAATATTGCTTTTTCGATTGCCCTATGATAAAATATTGAAAAAAGGACATAAAGGGTGATGGTAATGTTAAAGATAGCTTTAGTTGATGATGAAGATGATTCTATTGTACGTATCAAAGATTTGCTTCAAACAATACTGGCTACCTATGAAATAGAGTATTCTATCATTACATTTACGGATGGTAATGATCTTCTGAATAGCAGAGATACATTCGATCTTTTGCTGCTTGATATTGATATGCCAACTATAAGCGGATTTGAACTTGTTGAAAAGTATAGTAAGGAACTGCTGGAGAACGAAAGATTTACTATCATTTATATATCAAGTTATGATGATTTTGTCTTCGAGTCTTTCAAGTATTCCCCGTTAAGATTTATAAGGAAAAACAAGTTGGAAAATGAAATGGCAGAAGCTATACAAGCTTTTTTCGAGCAATCTAAACGGGATAACTATCAGATATTGTTTTCAACACCTTTGGGAAAAAAGAATGTATTTATAAATGATATTATATATGTGGAAGTAAAAAGTCATAAGCTTAATATACATGAAAAAAATCAGCTGATAATTGCAAATGGAAATATAAAAGACATTGAAGAGAAATTAGCCTTACAAGGATTTATCAAGACTCATCAAAGTTTCCTTGTGAACTTCAGATTCATAAATTTCATTAAACATAACGAAGTTATACTTGATGATGGCATATCAATTCCGTTATCAAGAGGAAAATATGAAAAAGTCAAAAAAGAATACATGAGACATACGAGGGAGAAGTAGTTATGGTATGGCGGCTATTTGAATATACAGCAACTGTTATTGAATATATTATTTACTCTGATTTTATGATACGTTTTTTGAATGTAAAAAACGGTAAAAATAAAGTACTCTGTTTTACGATTATTTTATTATTGAATACTATTCTTACATTGACTTTTAATCATTTTATGAATTATGAAGGGGCATTATGTGTTATTCGCATTATAATGAATTTTAGTATTTCTGTATTGATCTTAAACGGTTCAATGTTTGAAAAGTTATTATCTGCTATTATTCTGGATATATCAGCACTTATAGCAAGTTATGTGTCATTGACTTTTATTGGTTTTCTATCATCCAATACCATAGAACAATTGATAGAGATGAGAGGATTTATTCGATTATTTGTGATTTTTATCGCAAAAGTTATTCTATTTGAAGTAACAAGAATGATTTTGCATATAAAAGGGAAAAAGAACTTTTCTTTTGATCTTGCTGAAACGATTATTATTTCTGTTATATTTGCGACGACATTAATGATAGCTCTAGGAATATTCCGGGTTGATATCAATGCGGGAGTACCTACAGACTCACCTGTATCTGTACTTATTGGCCTGGGATTGATTTTCATAAATGTTCTGATTTATATTCTTATGAAAAAAATCAGCGATAAAAACAGAGAGAAAGAAAAATTATTGCTAGATACTGTACAGAATAAGCATTACTTTTCTCAGTTCAAGGAATTTGAAAAACAATTTAACGAAATGAGAAAGATCCGTCATGATATGAAAAATCATCTTCAATGCTTGTCAGCGTTTATATCAGAAAATGATATGACAAAGGCTCAGAAATATATCGATGATATAATAGAAAACAAGCTTGATTTTGGAACTCGAATTATTAAAACAGGAAATAAGATTGTAGATACTGTAATAAATATGAAGTTGATTCAGTGTAAAAAAGATGGTATAAACACTATAGTTCATATAAATAAATTCGATACTTATTTGGAAGATACTGATATGTGTGCGCTTCTAAGCAATCTTCTTGATAATGCCATAGAAGCAAGTAATAAAGAAGAACAAAAGGAAATTCAAATCGAAATTATGCCCAGGAAAGGATATGTTAACATAATAATTAAAAATGCTATATCAGAATCCGTACTTGAAAACAATCCGGAATTAATGACGACGAGACAAGATAATAAAACACATGGTATCGGAATTAAATCTGTATCCGATACTGTAAAAAAATATGAAGGTATGCTTGAATTTTATGAAAACAATAATTTCTTCATCGCTGATGTATGGTTGCCGTTAAAAGTAACTAAAAATGTTGAAAATTGCAAATTAGGAAAATAAACTGCAAATTAGGAAAAACTATTGAATTTAAATATAAAATTGGCTATTATTTACTTAGAGAGTAGGTGATTGAAAAATGATTCATCGAATAAGTAAGCGTATAGCCAATTTTTTATTATTTAACAATGTAATAAATAAAGAAGAAATTGACGTTTATATATATGGATATGAAATGATACTTTCCAGTCTGATCGATTTTATGATCGTATTGATAACAAGTATACTTTTTAATGAGTTTATATATATGACTTCATTTTTCGTAATGTTTGTATCAACAAGATTATATACCGGTGGATATCATGCAGACACATTTTTGAAATGTAAACTTGTATTTATTACATTATGTTTAATAATGGTCGGATTATCTGAAATAGCGCTTAACCTATCGATCGTAATTCCATCTCTTATTATGTTTATAGTAACTGTATATCATTTATCACCTGTTGAAAATAAAAATAAGATTATAAGTAAAGAAGCGAAAATTAAATACCGTAATATCAGCGTTATATTGTCAATTATTTGGAGTATTACAGCGATAATTACGTATTTTAGTTTTATACAAATTTGCCAATCAATTGTGTTTACAGCTTTAATAATAACTGTTCTCATGATAGTGGGCGAAAATAAGCAAAGAAAGGAGGAACAACTGAATGAAAACTAATAAAATAGCTAAGACTATGGAAAAGCTTGGACGTATTTCTGCTGTCAAGGCAAGCGGAACAGCTTCAGGTTTTGGCACTTATCAGCCCAAAGAACCCAAAGCAGTAAAGCTTATTGCAAAGCAGAAAGATAGCAAGTAATTGCTAAGATGATCGTATCATACATATGCATCATCAATAATAATTACAGAAAAGCAAGAATAATGCCGGCTAATTCTTTGCTTTCCTGTTATTGATACGACAAAAGATTAATGGTTTATCTATAGGCAAAGATAACTATGTGTTAGTCTTAAAAGAAGGCCATTCTTGAATGGTCTTTTCGTCGTATATAAAAACACAAGTAAAAACTTTATCATGTATCATATCAGTGGCAATGACTTTAGGCAGCATTATACTGATATCCGAAGATAAAGAAAAAGCAATAATTGTCGATAACAGTCTTGAATACATTGCAGATCTTACACTGAGGCGAGAGACAATACTATTTTTTATGAAAGGAGAAATTGTCATGAAAGTATTAAAATATTTGAGTTCATTATGTGCTTTATCAATTCTGTTAAGTGTTACTTCACCAGTAGTGATTAATGCTACAGAAGATGAGGAAAAAGGAAATCAGCTTATGCCTGAGGAACTTATAATTGATGAAAAAATCAATGAAGCGTTTGAAAATGGGAGCGATAATGTTCCGGCAGTGATTTGGTATGACCCCATTAATCAAACGGATGTTGATAATGAGGTGTTTGAACGTACCGGGCTAACTATTGAAAATATTGATATTCCTTACATTCAACCGCCTATGGACCTATTAGCAGAGTTGGATAAGGAAGCCAACGATGAAAAAAGTGATACTCTTTCCACTTTAATGAGTTCTTATCTTAATGATACTAAAGAAGCAAGAAGAATCGAAAAAGAATTGTCAGACAAGTATTCAAATGAAAGAAGAGAAGTTATCAAAGAACTAAATTTAAAAAATCTCAAGATGTTATTTCGCAAGCTGGCTTAAATGAGGACAAAGTAATTTTTAAAAGTAAATATGCACCGATGATATTTGCAGAAATATCTCCAGATGAACTACAAAATCTTACGAATATTGAAAATATAAAAGAAATCGATTATTTTGAAAAGAGAGAATTTGTTGATTGTGCATTAGAAAATGCGACATTTCGTAATACTATGAATATTAATTCTATTCCCAGTCAACTTAGCTTAACGGGAAAGGACATAAGGATTGGTATATATGAAACAAGTACCGTACCCACTTCTTCAAATAATGCAACAAATGATTATCATGTAAATACCGCTCATGTAGTGCTACTTACAAACCCTGTAGCAGCTCCAAGTGCTCCAGATCATGCTACAATGTGTGCTGGCTATGCTGCAGGAGACTATGGAGTAGCTCCGGATGCATACATATATTCTGCTTCTATAAACGATGATTGGTACAATTATCATACTGCTCCATCGACTCCGTTTGCAGATGGTTCAACTCTTGAATTACTTATCGATAATAATGTCAAAGTTGTAAATATCAGTTTTGCAGGAATTGATGATAACAGATATTATGATATTATGGAAAAATGGATCGATTCGATTATTGCAGAACAATTAATCACGGTAGTAGTTGCTACAAATAATGAATATGTTCATTATATTAGCATTCCGTCTGGTGCGTTTAATGTCATTTCTGTTAACGGTTTTTATAAAAACGGAACTGAAGAGATATTAAATTCATATTCGTATATGAGCAGAGGATGCTGGAAACCAGATGTAATTTCAGATTCTTCAAATAGTGGCACTAGTTTTGCAGCTCCGGTAGTAACAGGAATGATTGCACTTTTATTTGAATTCAAGCCAAGCTTAGCAAATTATCCACAAGCAACAAAGGCTATTTTATTAGCTTCGTGTCATAGAAAAATGACTAAACGATATTATGAGCCTACTTCGCAATACTATAATTTGAATGAACCAATGACAGAGGGATTGAGCGATCATCAGGGAGCAGGTGTACCTGATATGTACAAAATGATTAGTATTGTGGCACAGCACAATTATGGTGTATGTGAATTAAATGATTCCAACAATCATCAAAGAGATATTCAAATAATTCAACCAAGTTATGGAGCCTCAAATATTAATTTTTCAATGGCATATTTGCAAACCAATGCATCGGAATCTAATTCTACTTTGTACTGTGATGATTATGATTTAGTTGTATACAATAATGGTACAAGTGAATCATCAGCTAAAGCCAAAAGTTCAACAGAGATGATTTATGAAAATCTGACTTCAAATCCAAATTATACAATGCATATAGGCAGATATTCCGGAACGACTTCGGTTATTAGCGCTGGATATGCATGGTCAACTGATAATATAAGGTATTTTCCTAACAATTATGAGGAAGGAATATTTTTTATCCGGAATGTCAATTCTAACAAAATGCTTTTAATGGATACTGCTACCCTAAAAATGTATCAAAATACAGCTTCGTTTAACGATAACTATATGTGGATACTTAAAAAAACAGCTAATGGGCAGAATTACACATTGAAAAATGGTGCTACAAATGATTATGGTGTGATAAGAGGATCATTATATAATGGTTCGAATTATTATGCAACTGGCAATAATTCATCTTCGATTTTACCTGCGTCTATTTTTTTAGATAATAATAGTGCTGCAAATGGGACATCAAAATGGAATTGTCAAGAAATGTGCAGTCAGAGAATACCCAAAATCTTGGATAGGCAGGAGTCAGGCGGCGTGATGAGCCAGCCCAGTTGAAGTCCTTAGTGCCACAGGTGAGAGACCGCCTTCATTGAA
>Ga0255344_1005722_pt1 | contig 11656 bp, 10 predicted proteins | sample wastewater_treat_5_FD_192414 | JGI IMG/M metagenome (GOLD analysis project Ga0255344, IMG submission 192414) | Wastewater microbial communities from Lulu Island WWTP, Vancouver, Canada - plant18 | ecosystem: Engineered > WWTP > Wastewater > Unclassified | place: Canada: Vancouver, British... | reverse complement strand
CTCGCAACGACCGCTCAATTGCCTCCCGACCGACCCGATTGGGGCATCGAAAGGATTGGATTGCGATTTACCAAGAGCAGAGTTCGCTATTCGCGCTGGCAAGAGATGGCACGTTGTGCCGTTTCGGCAGGCCTCGGAGCGACTGGAGGCGGGAACTACTTGCACCCGTGCACCGCATCACTTGGAGCGCCAATGTTCTCGACGGACAAAAGTGAGCTAGATCAGGTTGATGAACGTCACCAATGGTCCAATCGAACCAATGTGGCCGTGACGCAAGAAAACGACACCGTGGCCAACGGTTGTATTACCGGTCAACCAGAGTTCATACTGCCTGCCGCAGCAAGATGACTCCGTAGTTTCGCTGCCTATTTGCCGGAAGTGGCGGTCAGAAGAAATAAATCCGCTTGATCCGTCAGGGGGCGACGAGACGGAAGAAGCGGCGCGGACCGGTGAGCGAATTGGTGTAAGCGCCGGTGGCTTCCGGGGCCGCTTGCAATCGAAAGTCCGAATTGGTCCAGCTCAGCACCAGTTGTGGGTTTTGCATCTGCCACTGCAACGGTATGGGGGTGAGCGGTTCGGTTAAGGCCGTCCGAGCCAGGTAAGGCGACTCCTTGCGATCCGCCGATCTGCGGGGACACCCGGCGGAATTCAGCGGATTTTACGGCGCCAAAGCGGGCCGCCGGTCACTCTCCTCGGACTTGGCGCGCAATGATACACCGGGCGTCTGGATCATCCGGGTGCGCGAACTGGCCTCGGGTCAATCCACCGAACGGAACCTGACCGTCACCGGTCCGTGACGGGCTCCCCGCCCACCGCAGTCACGCCAGAAACTTGCGCGCCGGGCGGACCGGTGTTATGGATGCGTACCACATGAAACGCCGCCAATTCCTCCAAGTCGCCGCCGGCGCCGCCGCCGCAGGTTATGCCTTTTCCCTCGAGCACATTTTGGCCGCCAGCAAACCCGATCCGACAGTCGAGAAAGTCGCCGGGCTGCCCCGCCGCCAACTGGGGCGCACGGGCCGGAGCGTCTCCATCATCACCTTTCCCGGGCTGGCGCTCCACCACGTCGAACAGGAACAATGCAACACGGCGGTGCGCCAGGCGTTTGAACGCGGGGTGAATTTTTTCGATGTCGCCCCGGCGTACGGCAACGGCGTCTGCGAAACCAAATTGGGCATTGCCCTGCAAGGCGTGGAGCGCGACAAAATTTTTCTGGCGTGCAAGACCAAGAAACGCGATGCGGCCGGGGCGCGCGCCGAGTTGGAAAACTCATTGAAGCAGCTCAAGACCGACCGCTTTGACCTGTATCAGATGCATCATTTGGTCACGGAACCGGAAGTGCGCCAGGCCTTGGGACCCGGGGGCGCGCTCGAAACCATCTTGCAGGCGCGCGAGCAGGGAAAGATCAAATACATCGGTTTCTCGGCGCACACCACCAAAGCCGCCCTGGCGGTGATGGCGGGCTTTCGTTTTGATACCGTGATGTTCCCCATCAATTTCACCGAGTACCTCAACCGCGGCTTTGGCAAGGCCGTGCTCGAAGAGGCCAAGGCCCAGGGCGCAGGGGTGATCTCCATCAAACCTATGTCCCGCGGCGCCTGGCCCAAGGACACCCCGCGCGCCCGCAACTGGTGGTACCGCACCACGGAAGAACAGGAGGAAGTCACGTTGGCCCTGCGCTTCGCGTGGTCGCAACCGGGCGTCGCCACCGGCGTCCCGCCGTCGTTCCTCGATCTGCTGGACAAAGCCATCGTGGCGGCGAAAGACGATCGGCCGGTTACGGCGGCGGAATTGACCCGCCTCCAGGAACTCGCCGTTGGCGCGGGTTCCCTCTTCACCCGTGAAGAGGAACGGGCCGCGACCGCAAGCCATCAGCCGGCAGATTCGGAGTGGGATGGCGATTGCCCGTACGCCATGTGCTGAGGCGGTGGGGGATTGGCGGCGTTTTCCGGAGGCGAAAGGGCTTCGCCCAAAAGCACAGGGCCGGGCGACTCAGCCCGGCCCCAACATGAGAACTGCCCATAGATTACCCCAGAATTGCAATCCCTCCAGTCCCCAAAACTGGGGACAATGGATAACCACCGCCACCCGCCGTTTGCGCCAACCCCTACGAACGCGGGGGAGTGCGCGCGGAGGAAGCCGGCCGATTGAAGAACTCCCGTTGCAAGCGGAGCAACAGCGGGATGGACGCCAGCAAGCCGATTAAATTCGGGATCGCCATCAGCCCGTTCAAAGTATCCGCAATATCCCACACCAGGGACAACGAACCGGTGGCGCCCAGATAAACGAACCCCAGCCAGACCAGGCGGTAGGGAATCGCCGCCTTGGCGCCCAACAGATAAACGATGCCCGTCTCGCCGTAGTAACTCCAGCCCAGCACCGTCGAGAACGCAAACAGCAGCAATCCGCCCGTAACCACCGCCGAACCAAACGTGCCGGGCAAACCGATTTCAAACGCCCGGGCCGTCAACGCCGCTCCGGTGGCGCCGCCCTCCCACGCGCCGGTCATCAAGATCACCAGCGCCGTCGCGGTGCAAATCAACAGCGTATCCACAAACACCTCAAACACCCCATACATGCCCTGGCGCACGGGATGATCGGTGTCCGCCGCGCTGTGGACCATCGGCGCGCTGCCCAAGCCGGCTTCATTCGAGAACAACCCGCGCGCGATCCCGTAACGCAGCGCCAGCATGACGGTGCTGCCGGCAAAACCGCCCACCGCCGCCGTGCCGGAAAAGGCGCCGTCAAAAATTAACCGCAGCACGTGCGGGAGTTGCGCCGCGTAAAATCCCAGAACAATCACCGCCCCGCCCAGATACAACACCGCCATGAACGGCACCAGCCATTGGGTCACCCGCGCGATGGATTTGATGCCGCCCAGGATCACCACCCCGGTCAAAACCACCAGCCCGATGCCGGTCAGCCACGGAGGCGTTTGGAACGTCGCGTGCAGCGCGTCGGCCACGGAATTGGCCTGCACCATGTTGCCAATGCCCAACGCCGCCAGCGCCGTCAACAGGGCGAACACGCTTCCCAACCACGGCCAGCCCAAGCCTTTCTTGAGCACGTACATCGCGCCGCCCCGCATGGCGCCCGCGGCATCCGGCTCCCGGTAATGCAGCGCCACCACAATCTCCGCATACTTGGTCGCCATCCCCAGCAGACCGGACACCCACAGCCAGAACACCGCGCCCGGCCCGCCGAGCGCGATGGCCGTGGCCACGCCGGCAATGTTGCCCACGCCAACCGTGGACGCCAGCGCCGTGGCCACCGCTTGGAACGGACGCACGTCGCCCGGTCCGCCGCCCCGCCACAGAATCTTCCCCAGCACTTCGCGCAAGGCAAAACCCAGCCGCCGAAATTGCACCGCGCCCGTGACCAGGGTTAACAACAAGCCGGTGCCCATCAACAACCCGATCATGGGCCAGCCCCAGACATAGCTGTTCACGACGCCGTTCAGCTTTTGCAGGTATTCCGTCATGATCTGGTCCGCACCCTAAAAAGACCGGGCATCCTCCGCAAGCAACGGCGTCAAAATTTTCCGCCTCCCGCCGGGCCGCCTCCAAAACCAAACCACCTGATCGAACTGTGAACCGCCGGCGTGCGACAACTGCGACCCGGGATGCTGGAAACCATCGCATAAATGCCTTGGTCCGCCGATTTCGCCGATCCACGCAGATGGGTTTGGGAAACGCCTCCGCCCCGGATGCGTGGACCGCGTTCCCGCGGCCTGCACCACCAAGGCGACCGCATTGACAACGCCCAGCGGTAAAACCGCCGCGTATTTCCGGTTGCGCTAATTAGGCGAGGTGCTACATCTACCATTGGTATGGGCCGAACAGCAACATAACGTGGTATCAGGCACTCAAAACCTGTGGGCACACGTTCGATCCACCCGGTATGCAACCAGCGCGAACGGATGACTTTTCAAAGGCGAAAAACTGCGCGTACTGAGAGGGCAGTCATGCACAGATTATCAGTTCTATTGTTAATCGCCGTGATGAGTGGCTGTTCATCTTCCAGCGTGACCATTGACGTCAAAGATAAGGAGTCGGGAAAGCCGCTCGAAGGAATTCGCATTAAGCGGTATCAGCCGGTTTCTCTAATCGAGAAAATTGTCAACCCCGTAGGCACAACGTATCATCCCTTTAATTTGGCTGAGACTATTGTCACAGATGCCAATGGGCAGGCCACCTTCCGCGAATTAACTGCACGAGATAAATTTCAGATTTACTCCAAGGATGCACGAACGTTATTGGTGACTGCTTGGGAAAAGGAGGTTTCTTTGTCGCCTGAAACCAATCAACCGCCCGCGCAAAAATGGGGCTACTCTGTTCGACTTGAAAGCGGCAAGGTGGAATACTCAGCATGGCCGGTCGAAGAGCAGTAGCAACCCGCCGCTGTCCCGCACAAATGGTGTAAGGAATTTAGCACCGCTGATACCGTTTCCAACGTTGTTCATCAGGGCGCGGAGCGCCGCCCCGGGCAGCGGGAGCGCCGGAGGCGCGGCATCTTTGTAGGAACCGCCGGCCATCTCCCCACCAGCCCCGTCCGGGGCGGCATCTGCCCTCCTTTTGCGCCGAGGCGAAGATTGGAGGCAACGGCGATTGGGTTGTGCCTCCGGACGATGCCGCTCCTGACGGAGCTGGGAAATTATTTCCATTGGATTCTACAACGATGCCGCCCCGGACGGGGCTGGGCCTTCGCTTTGGCGGGTGGACACATTAGCAAGCGATGGCGGGACACGGGTATTGTCCTGGACAAGGCTGTTTCTGTTGGTCGAAAGCGCCAGAGGACTGGCGCAGCCCAAAAGCTGGCGCATGAACCCCGCGCGCAGACGGACGCGAAGCGTCGTGGAGTGCGGCAGTCCTCTGCCGCTTTCTGCCGCAGCGTCGGGGGAGTTGGGGAGCGCACCCGCCCCGGGTGCGGTTCGACGCGCCCCGCGTCGAACTCCGGCTCAGGCAAGCAGAGCAAAGGGTGGGATGCGTTTGAACGGTTGCCGTTTCCGGCGGACGAGGCGTCCGCCGGCACACGCGCGGCGCGTATGCTCCCCAGCCCCAGTGAAGCCGTGGCGACTTTGGGGCATTCGTGCGGTTCGGGGTATTGACAACTCATGGCGCGGCCCCCCACGCTCCGAACATGGCTCGCAACATACGCGCGCAGTATCCCGCCATGATTGATGCGCCGGTAAACGCGGCGGGTGACAGCGAAAGCGCCCGTTGCGAACACGGTCCGTTCGCGGCGCGGTTCCGTGAAACCGAGCCGCTAGCCCAGGCCAATCCGTTCCGGTTCTCGACCCAATATCAGAACGACGGAACCGACCTACCCTGCTACGGCTATCGGTATGATCACGTGAGCATGGGGCGGTGGCCAAACAGAAACTCCATCGGGGAGCAGGGAGGCATCAACCTGCATGGGTTCGTCGGCAACTCTCCGTTAAATGGAGTCGGTCCGTTTGGACTTTTGGAGGTTGAGACCACCCCTGAAGGGTTTGAGGTCCCCGCTTGGGGTGTGACGCAGAATTCGCGGCTGCTATGGGCTTGCGATGGGGCCAGTCGCGATTCTGACCGAACCGCTTCCGGCGGCAACGGGGCTATAATCAATGGAGGCAATCGAATATAAAGCTGAAGTTTCCTATCCCAAAAGGGTTTTAGATCAGGCCGGGAAGTTCGCTTGGAGCAGGCGACCCTACCGGAGAATGGACCTCGCTATATCCGTGCTGCTGGCTGCTAGCTGTATCTTTCCGACATCGATCGGGCAAGAAACGCGCGGTTGGCAAGCAGTTTTGGTGAGCGCGATTCTGGTTGGCTTATTTTGGTGTTTAAGGTGGTATCAATATCGAAAAACACTGGCAAAAATGCGCCAGCGATTTGCAGCTTTTCCTGACCGCAAACTGAGATTCGTGTTCACCCGCGATTCCATCGCCATTTCTTCAAAGTATTTTGAAGGGACTTTTGAAATGACGACACCCTGGAAGGCCTTCGCCGAAGTTTGGATGTCGCCCGAATTCCTTCTCCTCCTTACCGTGGAAAAGCACTACGTCTTGTTGCCGACTTCCCAGTTGGATGAGGAATGTCGGAAATTTATAATGACAAGGATTGGCGAGGAGCGGGCAGCCAACCCAAACTTCAAGCTCCGAACGTGACCATCTGCCCGGTTGTCCCGCACAAACGGTGTGAGGAACCTGCGGCGCTGATACCGTTTCCAAGGTTCTTCACAGGGGCGCAGAGCGCCGCCCCGGGCAGCGGGGGTCGCCGCTGCGACTGTCGAAAGCGCCAGAGGACAGGCGCAGTCCAAAAGCTGGCGCATGAATCCTGCGGGTGGCCGTCCCCGGCCGCTTTCTGCCGCAGCGTCGGAGGGGAGTTGGGGCGTGTCCCCGTCCCGGGAGCAGTAGCGATTGGGTTGTGAGGCCAAACTATGCCGCTCCTGCCGGAGCTGGGCAATCGTTCTTGCACTCTATTTGCCGGTTTCTTGTAACAAGCGGAAACCGTTCTGGTTGCTGGCGGTCGTCAGGAGGTATGAATCATCCACCGCCTGCAAGCACCCAAAAGCTTGGACGCCTTCAATCGCCACCACGTAAACTTCTGGCAGCGGCCATGTTTTCAGGTTCGCGGGTTGAACCAGAAGTCGCAGGGGCTTTTCGCCACACCTCAACCATCCATCGCTCTGCTCTCCCCGTGCATGCCATACAATGCGATACAAGCCGTTTGTCGGATCAGCGTAATTAAACTTTACATACGTGGACGGCGCCCGGCCCACTGGCGTTTTTCCCCACTCAACTGCGTGGCGGAAATTCAATTGCGAAGCCGCGCTGGCAATCACCAACTCATACAGCCTCACACGTTCCCCGGGTGATGCCGCCACCCACTCGACAAAGTCCGCTTGCAAGCGTTGTGCCGGCGGCAGCGGCCGTATCTCCATCGGCCCGCCAACCGCCGCCGGTATCCAGTTGGTGCCCGCTTGGAGTTTGGGCCCGGTCACCAACCAACGGTGGAAAGTCGCACCGAGAACCCAAATGAAGCTGATCCCAGCCACCATGATGCCGGCCACGATTGGCAGAACCCGGACGAGAGTTGACGCTTTTCCACTCATTAAATTAAACCGCCGCACCGCCGAGCGGAACTTGGTCTCATAGAAGTTTCCGTCGCACGCGTCATCGCGCAGGAATGGCACCGGCGGTTCGGCGAGCCAATGAACGGCCGCAGCACCCGGGAGGCTGGCGGTCGAAAAACTAATCGGCCGCCAGCCTCGGAAACAGCACGCACGCCCTTGGCGTCGCGCCGGGGCAACAGCCGGCAACGAACCATCGGTTGAAGTCATATTGGTTGCGTTTCAGGGACCGCCGTCAGCCCTGGTCGCGGGCATACCAGTTGATTTTTCTTGTGACCAGGAACACCAAGGCCAGGGCGATAAACAGACCCGTCGAGCCCGCCAGCAGCGAGTAATCCTGTAATTGCAGGGTGACGTAGAGAAAACCGTAAATCCCCGTCAGCAATCCGGCCACAATGAGCGAACGCCGCCCGCTCTTGAGGACGGCGGCACAGTAAAACCAGATCAACAGGGTCGTCGCCGCGGCCGCCGCGAGATAGGCCAGACCAAAGGCGATGAACTCGGACAAGGACAACAGGGAGAGATAAAAGAGACAAAGCGCCGCGCCAACCAGCGCGTATTGAAAGGGATGGATTCTGAGCGCGGAGAGCATCTCAAACAGAAAAAAGGCGGTGAACACCAAAGCCATGAATAAAACTCCATACTTGGTGGCCCGTTCCACCGTGCGGTAGGCGTCAATGCCGGACAGAAAGTCCACACCGAAAAGCGAATTTGCCGCTGAGCCGGCAGTCAGACCGGCGGCGGCGTCCTGGTCGGTCCATTGCTGCGCGTAGTCACGTCCATATTGCGAAAGCTGCCAGGAGGCCGCAAATCCGGCCGCGTCCACCGTGCGCTCGGAGGGGAGAAACGCCCCTTGAAAACTTGGATCGGGCCACGGAGATTTCAATTGCACCCGGTTCCGCTCCGCCACCGGCGTGAAACGGATGCCGCCGCTGCCGTTAAGCGTCAATTCCAGTTTCCATGGCACGTTCCCGGGGTTGTCCCGCCATCCGCCAATCCGGGCATGTATTCCGGAGGAAAATCCCTTGAGCTTGCTGCCAGGTTGCAGCGGGATCTGGCGATCGCCCCAACCCAACTGCAGGGTCTCGGTCACGCCGCGCAAATCGGGAACGGCAAGTCCCACCATCGCCTCGTCCCACAAAACGTCCTGCTCCGCGATTCGGAGGCGATCGAAGTCAGGCCGGGCAAACTCGCCGGAAAGCTCCAACTCGCTTGAGTAAACGACGGCCCGGTAAATGCCGCGCCGCAGTTCCTTGGGGGTAATTTCGCCGGAGATGTTTAGCGTCGTCGGCAGAAAATAGGCGTTGGCAATGGCGGTTTCGATCACCTCCACTTTTTCCAGCCGTCCCGTCGCGAAGGTCTGCTCCTTCCACGACTTGAACGTATAGCGATAGGGAACAATGAGGACCGGGCCGATGACGCTTTGTCCCTGTCCCCAGACGGCGGTGATGCCGGCCACCGCGTCATCACGCCGCTCCCATCGCTCCCGCAGGACGGAATGAATCATGCCCAGCGGAATCAACAGAAGCAAAACCAGCACTGTCACGCCGGCCATCTTGAAGAAGATCGCGCGTTGCTTCAGAAAATTGGAAATGGAGGACAACATTGGAGGAGTGGTCGGGTTCATGTTCAGATCAAGTTCGTTTCCGGTTTGCACAACACTGCGGACGATGGCCGATCCGGGGGCCGCGCCGGCTCGTGCCGCATTGCCAGGACGCGCAGCCAGTGCTCCACGCCGTCAATCACCTCATCCGGCGTGGAGGTGCCGGCGGTGACGCCCACCCGGTCGGTCGGAAAGAACCATTCCGCGCGCAAATCCGCCGCCGTCTGGACATGATGCACCCGGGCGCAATGCTGCTGGCACGTGGCGGCGAGTTCGCGCGTGTTGTTGCTCGCCACGCCGCCGATGACAATCACGACGTCGCAACGCCGGGCAAGTGTCACCGCCGCGTGCTGACGCAGCTTGGTCGGCTGGCAGACCGTGTCCACAAAGCGCACCTCCGACCGGGGAAACCGCTGGCGCAGGCGGGCAACAAGATGCCGCGTGCGTTCGATGGGCTGCGTCGTCTGTGCCACCACGCCAAAGCGCGGGCGCTCGCGGAGTTGCGCCACGTCGTCCTCGCTCAATACGACGTCAAATTCGGCATAATCTTCCGTCAAACCGCGCACCTCAACATGGCCGCGCTGGCCAATAACCACAGGATGAAAGCCTTCCGCGACCAGTCGGCCAAGCGCGCGATGCGCCAGATGCACCAAGGGACAGGTGGCTTCGAGGACGCGACGTCCCCCAGCCGCCGCGGCCGCCCTGGCTTTGTCCGAAGCGCCGTGGGCGGTGATCAGCACGGCTGGTGTGGCCGCCTCGGCGGGTTGCTGCGCCACGCGAATGCCACGGGCCCGCAGGCGGGCGACCACCGTTTCGTTGTGGACGAGATCGCCGAGAATGGTCAGCGGTTGTTCGGTTGATTGCTCAAGCGCGAGCGCAATGGCGTCCCGAACGCCAAAACACATGCCGAGATGTTCTGCTCGAAGGATTTTCATGAAATATCGGATGGAAAACCGCCAACGACCGCGCCCAAACACCAATGCCGATCGGGTTGCGGGAACCAGGCGCGGGCCGTGCGGCCGTTTGCCGTGTGCCCCGGGCGTTTGTTGGTAATCGCATATTCACTTTGTAATACAAAGTGAGAGACCGCGCGCCATTATTTATGTTCAAAGAAATCTTCAACGGGTCAGGGTTTCCGGGTTTGCTGGACGATTTGCTCCAGCAAGGTGATATAATCAGCAAAGGCTTTGCGGCCGGCGGCGGTCAGCGCGCAGGTCGTGAGCGGGCGTCTGTTCTGATACGATTTTGCCACCACAACGTAGCCGGCTTCCTGCAACGTCCGGATGTGCGAGGTCACGTTGCCGTCGGTCATGCCCAGCGTGTCGCGCAATTCGGTGAAGGAAAGCTCAGGCGTCGCCGCCAGCAGGGACATGATGGCCAGCCGTCCCTTCTCGTGGATGACGCGGTCGAGCTGCAGGAAGGGTTCGGGATTCACGGCGCCGTCTCACGCTTCTCGGTAAAATAGAGATAAATGCCGTAGGCCAGTTGCAGGCACCCGAACCACAGTCCCATAAACCAATGGCCGGTTTGCCAGCGGGCGTCGGGGTGATCCTGCTGGTGCGCCACCGTAACCCAGAAAAGCAGCCCGAAACCTCCGACGATGAAAATCCAGGCCAGCCAACGCAAACCGCGGGATGTGAAAAAACCGGCAGCGTGCAGTGCGCAGCCATAGAACACGGCCCAGATTGAGGACAAAACGATCATGAGGCCCCGGTCTTCGGCCATGCCGGTCGGCGGGTCCGCCGTTGGGGATTGGGCGCAAATGACCAGAAACCAGATCCCGACCAGCAACCCCGCCGTCAAGCAGGGCAACAGGGCTGTCGCCACCCGCCGGGTGGGCGGCGACCAAAACGCTTCCGCGCTTTTGAGGGCTTGGCGCCGGACCAGCACGAATGCTCCCGCCAGCCCCACCAAGGCCACGCCGCACCAGTAGCTGATGAATTTCGGTTCCGACTCAACGTGCAGGAACACCCCCACCAAGGCCGCGATGATTCCGATCGCACCGGCAAAAGTCATCACCGGCGCCAAAGCCCGACGATAAAGCGCCGACCGTTCCATGAGAGTGCGAATGACTCGAAGATTCTCAGCCGCCCAATGCTCGCTCATGACCCGCACTTTGCCATACAAAGCATAAACGTCAAGCCAGGCTTGAGCGTGGCAGGTGGTTTATTCGGAATGCCTCGCTTGCCGGTGGCATGGGTTACCCGCCAATGGCGCGGACACGAACTCTGTCGCTGCTGCCGGTTGTGCGATTGTAACCGGGACGCGCTTTTGGTAGTCCTCCCGGGATGCAATTGCCCACGCATAAAACCAAAATCGTCTGCACCATCGGCCCGGCCTCCGCCACGCCCGGGATGATGGAACAACTGATCCGCGCCGGGATGAATGTGGCCCGGCTCAATTATTCCCACGGCGATTTTGCGGAAAAAGCCCGGTGGATTGCGCAACTCCGCGCCGCCAGCGTGACGGTGGGCCGGCGGGTGGCTATTCTAGCGGATCTCCCCGGACCGAAGATGCGCATTGGTTCGTTGCGCACCGAGCCGTTGGAACTGCAGCCCGGCCAGGCGTTCACGCTGACCACGGATTCCGTCGAAGGCGATGCGGAGCGGGTTTCGGTTTCCTTTGCCCGCCTGCCGCAAGTCGTGCAACCGGGGAACGCCCTGTTCTTGAACGACGGCTTGATTCAACTCGAAGTGACGCGGGTGGAGGCGAACACCGTCCATTGCCAGGTGCGGGTGGGCGGGGAATTGCGCTCGCGCAAGGGACTGAACCTGCCGGGGATTGATCTGGGCATCGGCGCCTTCACCGTCCACGATCACGAATGTCTGAAAAGCGCGCTGGCCAGCGGGGTGGACGCGGTCAGCCAGTCTTTTGTGCAAACCGCCGCAGATGTGCAAGCGGTGCGGGACGCGGCGGCGGCCCTCAGGCACCAACCTTTCCTCA
>Ga0255344_1005708_pt1 | contig 11677 bp, 8 predicted proteins | sample wastewater_treat_5_FD_192414 | JGI IMG/M metagenome (GOLD analysis project Ga0255344, IMG submission 192414) | Wastewater microbial communities from Lulu Island WWTP, Vancouver, Canada - plant18 | ecosystem: Engineered > WWTP > Wastewater > Unclassified | place: Canada: Vancouver, British... | reverse complement strand
AAGGGGAACATTGACCTAATTGTCACAAAGGCGATTTCCCGGTTTGCCCGAAACACCGTGGTGTTGCTTGAAACATGCCGAGAGTTGAAAGCGATGGGAGTTGAGGTCTACTTTGAAGAACAAGATATCAGCACCTTTACCACAGAAGGTGAGTTGATGCTTACGATCCTTGCGGCATTTGCCCAAGAAGAAAGCCTTTCTAATAGCGAAAACATGAAGTGGCGAATCAAAAAATGCTTTGAAGAAGGCAAACCCTGGAGCGGGCATATCTACGGCTATAGGTTGATTAACAGACGTTTTGAGATAATTCCCGAAGAGGCGGCGGTCATCCACAAGATTGTTCAGTATTTCTTTGAAGGACACGGCTATGTCAAGATTGCGAAGATGCTCAATGCCGAAGGGATACCAAGTAGTGGTGGCGGACTTTGGAACCATGCCGGGGTAAGCGGAATACTAAAGCAATATAACTATACCGGGAACCTTCTCCTTCAAACTTCATTTACGAGTGACTACCTGACAAAGAAGTGGAATAGGAACAGAGGGGAGTATCCAATGTACCACGCAGAGGGAACCCACGAGGCAATCATACCGCTTGAAACATTCAAGGCAATCCAAGAAGAGACGGAAAGGCGAAAGAAAAAATACCTAAAGAACTACAATCCAGAAAAGGGGGAGATATATCCGTTTACCGGGATGATTCGGTGTCCTTGCTGTGGAGTTCACTACCGCCGGAAGAAAACTTATTATACTGTTGCTTGGGTGTGTAGCATCTCATCACAAAAAGGAAAAGAAGCCTGTCCGCAAACGCAAACTATACCCGAGGATATCCTAACGGCGGTCACTTGTGATGTCGTGGGAATTGAACAGTTAAACAATACCGTTTTGAAAGAAACGATCGAAAAAATAATACCGATTGCGAATAATACGCTTTTATTCAAAATGAAGGATGGGACGGAGATCACTCGCCATTGGGAATTTCATTCGAGAAAATCCACCTGGACCGATGAAAAAAGAAAGCAATTCGGAGAATTAATGAAGGAGAAAAGCAAATGCCACAAGTAACGATCATACCAGCAACGAAAACATTCAAGGGTGGACTTCAGCAAGAGTCCTTCCGTAAGAAACGGGTAGCAGCCTACGCTCGTGTATCCACGGATAGCGAAGAGCAGGAGACTTCCTATGATGCCCAGATCAAATATTATACCAACTATATCAAAAGCCGGGCGGACTGGGAATTCGTAAAGATGTATTCGGACAAGGCTGTGACCGGCACAAATACCAAGCAGAGAAAAGGCTTCACCGAGATGATTGACGATGCCCTTGCAGGGAAGATCGACCTTATCATCACAAAGTCGGTCAGCCGTTTTTCCAGGAACACGGTCGACTCCTTGGTAACCATCCGAAAGCTGAAGGAGCGGGGTATTGAGGTTTATTTTGAAAAGGAAAACATCTACACCCTTGATAGCAAAGGGGAAGTTCTGCTAACGATTATGAGTTCTTTGGCGCAGGACGAGAGCCGTTCCATTTCGGACAACGTGACCTGGGGCAAGCGGAAAGCGGCGGCGGACGGAAAGGTTTACTTGCCTTATAAGCATTTCCTCGGGTATAGGAAAGGGGCGGATAAACTGCCCGAAATCGTCCCAGAAGAGGCTGAAATCGTCAAGGAAATCTACCGCAGTTTTATGGAAGGCAAGACTCCAAATGCGATCGCTGCAGAGTTCACCTGCCGGGGTGTTCCAACTCCTACGGGAAAAAGCGACATTTGGAAAGGAAGTACGGTATTGAGCATCTTGACGAACGAGAAATACAAGGGTTCGGCAATCCTTCAAAAGAAGTTCACGGTAGATTTTCTTACCAAAAAGATGAAGAAAAACGAGGGGGAAGTCCCGCAGTATTATATTGAGAATAGCCACCCGTATATTGTTGCTCCGGCAGAGTTTGAAATCGTGCAACAAGAGATCGAAAGACGGAAGAGACTGGGAGCAAGGTATAGCGGATGCTCGGCTTTCGCATCGAAAGTTATCTGTGCAGACTGCGGAAGTTTCTATGGCCCAAAAGTCTGGCATTCCACTGACAAGTATAAGAAGGTGGTCTATAGGTGCAATAACAAGTACAACGATGCCAAATGCAACACCCCGGTATTAACGGAAGAAAACCTCAAAGACGGCTTTATTCGAGCGATGAATAGGGTGATTGCAGCCAAAGAAAAGTTGCTTGACGATTGCCGAATTATGCAGGATCTTCTTTCGGACACAAAGGAACTCGATGCCACCATTATGCAGAAGACAGAGGAACAGCATATCATTTCCGAAATGATACGGAAAATCGTAGAGAGAAACGCACGTGTGGCACAAGACCAGACTAAGTTTTGGGATGAATATAAATCACTTGAAACCAGATATAAAACCATGGGTGATGAGTTAGCAGAGTTGACCGAGCAGCGGAACGCAAGGGTAAGAAAGGCAGACATCATTGGGGCATTTATGTTTGAACTCCACGAGAAAGATGAACCCATCGAGGAATTCAGCATTCGGCTTTGGTCGATTATGGTTGATACGGTATTGGTCAGAGGAGACAAGACGATAGTCTATAGATTTAGGAACGGAACTGAAGTGGAAGAAAAGGTCTGATAACCGCCCTTTTAGGGTGGAAATGTTTTCTCGGAAGGTGCTGTAAAAGATTGCTTTTTTCACGCAAAAGGAGTATAATAATCATACCACACTTCAGTTTTCAAAAAACTAAATCACCCAGTAAGGCGAACCAGGTTCGCTTTATCGCCTACGTTTACTATCAAACTCTCAAGGATATAATCCCCGGTGGAATTATATCCTATCGCGTTTACAAATTCCTTGAGAGTCTGTAGGCGAAAAATGAAGTGTGGTAACTTACGTGAGGGTATATTTCACAGGTGCCGTTCTCGTAAGGGGGCGGCACTTTATAAAAAAGCCAGCCGCTGTTAGAATTAACGGCGGTTTTTCTTTTTGGGGGAGGACTTACGAGTGAAAGAGCTTACTTGTTGTTTTACCGGGCATCGGGACATCCCGCGAGAGAATGCTCATGTACGGTAAGGAAGCAAGCAACCGAAAACAAGAGATAGACCGCCAGCACTACACTATTCCGAACCAAAGACCAAAAGATAAGCATTGTGGGAAAATCTAAACTTTTGGATTTTCCTACAATGCCAACTACGGCGGAATCCCTCCCACTCCTTATATCTTTCTGTATACATTGAATTTGTATTTAGTAAAATGCAGACAACACCACGGATCGGCTTTTGGTTGGACAATTCCAACCAAACACCACAGCAGACAGCAGAAAACATTCTGAACGCTAGGAAGCCGGTATGATTGTTACATATAAGGGGAAGAAAAATTTCTTTTAGGTACTTGCTTTCCTAAAACTGATGTGATACAATGATTTAATCCAGAAAAGGAGTAAAAAATATGCGGCAAGGTATTCTTAAATAAAACTATAATCAAATAGTGGGAACAAAGGATTATGATAGCTCCTTTTGTAGGGGTTTAGTTTTTTGTACCCAATTTAAGAATACTTTTGCCTTATCAATTTTGACATATCCCCAAAAACAGCAATCACAAACAGGTGTATGCTGTATATGTGTATGTCCGCAACTTATAATCCCCAGTGGTAAAAGTATTTTACTGCTGGGGATTTTTATGCCCTTTGGGGCTGTAAAGGGAGGACAATCACATGAAAATAATCAATATTGGAATTCTTGCCCATGTAGACGCTGGAAAGACGACCTTGACGGAGAGCCTGCTATATGCCAGCGGAGCCATTTCAGAACCGGGGAGCGTCGAAAAAGGGACAACGAGGACGGACACCATGTTTTTGGAGCGGCAGCGTGGGATTACCATTCAAGCGGCAGTCACTTCCTTCCAGTGGCACAGATGTAAAGTTAACATTGTGGATACGCCCGGCCACATGGATTTTTTGGCGGAGGTGTACCGCTCTTTGGCTGTTTTAGATGGGGCCATCTTGGTGATCTCCGCTAAAGATGGCGTGCAGGCCCAGACCCGTATTCTGTTCCATGCCCTGCGGAAAATGAACATTCCCACCGTTATCTTTATCAACAAGATCGACCAGGCTGGCGTTGATTTGCAGAGCGTGGTTCAGTCTGTTCGGGATAAGCTCTCCGCCGATATTATCATCAAGCAGACGGTGTCGCTGTCCCCGGAAATAGTCCTGGAGGAAAATACCGACATAGAAGCATGGGATGCGGTCATCGAAAATAACGATGAATTATTGGAAAAGTATATCGCAGGAGAACCAATCAGCCGGGAAAAACTTGCGCGGGAGGAACAGCAGCGGGTTCAAGACGCCTCCCTGTTCCCAGTCTATCATGGCAGCGCCAAAAATGGCCTTGGCATTCAACCGTTGATGGATGCGGTGACAGGGCTGTTCCAACCGATTGGGGAACAGGGGGGCGCCGCCCTATGCGGCAGCGTTTTCAAGGTTGAGTACACCGATTGCGGCCAGCGGCGTGTCTATCTACGGTTATACAGCGGAACGCTGCGCCTGCGGGATACGGTGGCCCTGGCCGGGAGAGAAAAGCTGAAAATCACAGAGATGCGTATTCCATCCAAAGGGGAAATTGTTCGGACAGACACCGCTTATCAGGGTGAAATTGTTATCCTTCCCAGCGACAGCGTGAGGTTAAACGATGTATTAGGGGACCAAACCCGGCTCCCTCGTAAAAGGTGGCGCGAGGACCCCCTCCCCATGCTGCGGACGACGATTGCGCCGAAAACGGCAGCGCAAAGAGAACGGCTGCTGGACGCTCTTACGCAACTTGCGGATACTGACCCGCTTTTGCGTTGCGAAGTGGATTCCATCACCCATGAGATCATTCTTTCTTTTTTGGGCCGGGTGCAGTTGGAGGTTGTTTCCGCTTTGCTGTCGGAAAAATACAAGCTTGAAACAGTGGTAAAGGAACCCTCCGTCATTTATATGGAGCGGCCGCTCAAAGCAGCCAGCCACACCATCCATATCGAGGTGCCGCCCAACCCGTTTTGGGCATCCATAGGACTGTCTGTTACACCACTCTCGCTTGGCTCCGGTGTACAATACGAGAGCCGGGTTTCGCTGGGATACTTGAACCAGAGTTTTCAAAACGCTGTCAGGGATGGTATCCGTTACGGGCTGGAGCAGGGCTTGTTCGGCTGGAACGTAACGGACTGTAAGATTTGCTTTGAATACGGGCTTTATTACAGTCCGGTCAGCACGCCGGCGGACTTCCGCTCATTGGCCCCGATTGTATTGGAACAGGCATTGAAGGAATCGGGGACGCAGCTGCTGGAACCTTATCTCTCCTTCATCCTCTATGCGCCCCAGGAATACCTTTCCAGGGCTTATCATGATGCACCGAAATACTGTGCCACCATCGAAACGGCCCAGGTAAAAAAGGATGAAGTTGTCTTTACTGGCGAGATTCCCGCCCGCTGTATACAGGCATACCGTACTGATCTGGCCTTTTACACCAACGGGCGGAGCGTATGCCTTACAGAGCTGAAAGGATATCAGGCCGCTGTCGGTCAGCCGGTCATCCAGCCCCGCCGTCCAAACAGCCGCCTGGACAAGGTGCGCCATATGTTTCAGAAGGTAATGTAAAGATACATAATCGTCAAGACGGCAACAATCAGAAGTTATGGAGGGTAACAATGGAATATAGTAAGGAAGATTTAATGGAAGCAAAAAAGCAAATTTGGGGAGTGGGAGAGAACATGGGAACAGAGGAAAGTAAAAAAATCTGGGAGGAGAACGCACAATTTTGGGATAATGCAATGGGTGACGAATCTAATGAATTTCACAGAGAGGTAGTGCGTCCCAAAGTAACGGAACTTCTATCTCCTAATCCTGCGGATTACATTTTGGATATTGCGTGTGGCAATGGAAATTATTCTTCGTATCTTGCACAAAGAGGCGCTTCGGTTGTCGCTTTTGATTACAGCAAAAAAATGATAGAATTGGCTAAAAGACGGCAATCACAATATGCAAAACAAATTGAATTTTGTGTGGCGGATGCGACCGATAGAAAAAGTATATTAGAATTAAAAAGAAATCGAGCCTTTAATGTGTCGTTTTGATTGTGTTTTCGGTGTGTACTAATATTTAGTTTTGCTTTTTTGCACGGTTTTTCGGAGTGTGCAATCCGTTTTCACTAAAATTGCACACTGTTTTGGGGTGTGCAATTTTTATTGATGGGTGTGCAACGAAAAATGCGGTTTGGGTGCATTGGTCGTGCGTTGTATCATTCATCGCAGTCTTTTCCAAAAAGGCGTCTTTTGTTTAACAAAAGGCGCTTTTTTTAATGCCTCTTGTATTCCCGAAATCATTAGGGTAGTGTTGTTTTATTTTTAAGACCATGTTATTATCATTACTAGAAGTAACACGTTCTTATTCAAGAACCTTTCACATAACTAATGTTGTCATGGGGTGTTATTTCTTTTTTTTATACTCTAATTATATTTGCTAGTGTGGGATTAAAAACAAAATGAGATATTATGTTGTTGCGGATGTGCATGGTTTTTATACGGAGCTAATAGACGCCTTGACTGAAAAGGGATTTTTTGAAGATAAGGGCCCTAAAAAACTTATTGTTTGTGGTGATTTGTTCGATAGAGGAAGCGAAGCAAAACGGTTGGAAACATTTATTTGTGACCTTATTGAAAAAGATGAGGTCATACTTATACGTGGAAATCACGAAGACTTAACCGTCGAACTTATTGAAAATATATCTAGATGGATGACATGGAATATAATAAACACACACCACTGGAGCAATCGGACAGTAGAAACAGTTCTTCAATTAACAGACATGGATTTAGCAAGCGCTTGTGCGCAACCTGAAATATTAAGTGGCAAAATGAAAGAAACGCCGTTTTATAAGAAAATATTACCTTCAATGCTTGATTATTATGAAACTGCGAACTATATATTTGTACATGGTTGGATACCAACAGATAGTCTTAGACTGGGAGGGTCATACGTGTATTTTTATAGAGATGGTTGGCGAAATGCAAGTAAGGCTGAATGGGACAACTCCAGATGGATTAATGGAATGCTAGCTGCGAGACAGGGCGTTATAGAAAAAGGCAAAACAATTGTATGTGGACATTGGCACTGTTCATATGGGCATGCCGAGATTAAAGGTAAAGGTTCGCAGTTTGGCATAGATGCTGATTTTACACCATTCTACGATAAAGGAATTATAGCAATTGATGGTTGTACCGCATATTCAGACATAGTTAACTGTATAGTCCTAGAAGATGATTTGCTGAAATAAACTGCCAACATTACCGCGAACACATTTTGTGCAAATTGACGGACACACAAATATGATATAATTAAACTCACTACGTATATAGCAAAGAGCTCGAAGGATGGAAGAAATGATTGATATTAAAGAGAAGTTATTTTCTCTTCAGGATTTAGGATATCGAGATTTTAGTAGTAGGCTTATTCCAACCATAGATAAAGAGAGAATCATTGGAGTTAGGCAAAATGCTGATTTTAAACATCTTGCAAAAACAATATGGAAAAATCATAATGCCGAAGCTCGTTTGTTTTTAAAAGAATTGCCTCATTTTTATCACGAGGAAAACATTTTACACACATTACTGATAGGTGAAGTTAATGACTTTGATGAGGTCATGAAGCTAACTGAAGAGTTTTTACCATACATCGACAACTGGGCTGCTTGCGATACCTTTTCACCGAAAATATTTGAAAAGCATTTAGATAAGTTATATAAAAAGATATTAAATTGGATTAAATCTGATAAGCCATATGTCATTAGATATGGAGTTTTAATGCTAATGCGATATTATCTAGATGACCTATTTAGAGATGACATGTTTTCACTCGTTATCAACATTTCATCGGACCATTATTATGTTAATATGATGCGAGCTTGGTATTTTGCAACAGCCCTTGCTAAACAATATGATTTTGCAGTTAAGGAAATAGAAAACAAGAGTTTAGATACCTGGACGCATAACAAAGCTATTCAAAAAGCTATAGAAAGCCGACGAATTTTAGACACTCAAAAAGAGTATTTAAAGACATTGAAAATCAAATAAGTGCCAAGCTTTGCATTTCCGGTTTAGCATAAATGCGAGTGTAAAAGAGCATTTTTTAAGCTTTTTGATTTATAGAAATTTAGACGCATTTTATGTATGCAAGAAGAGTGTTTAAGAATGTTAAAATCAAGCAAATTTCAAATTTCGCAGTGTTAGATTTATATCCAGCACGACTGTAAAAGAGCGTTTTTCAAGTCATTTGATTTACAGAAATCTAAACAAGTGATAAAGTAAAGTGTAATATGTATAAGATTGAAATGCACCTTCATACTAAGGGTAATAGCGGATGTTCTAAAACTAGTGTTAAACGCATAATGTATAGGTATGCAAAGTATGGCTGTGATGGTATAGTTTGTACAAATCACTTCAACAAATATATTTTTGAAAAATATTTACAAGGCAATACTGATGACGAAAAACTAGACAGTTTTTTTAAACAGTTTTATGCTTTGAAAAAACTTGGCGGCCATAAGGGAATAGATGTCTTATTTGGTTTAGAAGTAGCACTAGGGCGAGATAGCTATGAGCATAGGGGCGAAAATAAAGCTGAGATTTTGGTGTATGGCGTAACTCCAGAAGAGATAAGGGAACTTGGCACGAAAATACTTGACTTCAGCTATGAAGATTTTTATGACCTTAGCAGAAGATATGGTTGGCTTTTATACCAAGCACATCCATTGAGAAGACGAACAAAACTACTAGACAGCAAATACTTAGATGGGCTTGAGGTATATAACGGAAATCCTAGACATAACAATAAAAACGATGAAGTTATGGCACTAGCTAGAGAAAGAGGTTGCCTTGCAAGCGCAGGAACTGATTATCATAATTATAAAGATCCAATTACCGTAATGGAACTAGCAGAAAAACCCAAAGATGAAAAGCACTTGGTAGAACTTATTAAGGTGATAAATGTAGATAACATTAAGTTCGAAAGGCTAATAAGTAAAGCGAGAAAATAAGAAATAATAGTGAATCCATTCCTAGTATATGACCGCATACGTAAACATGAGAAAAAAGATAAATGTAGATAACATTAATTACGAAAAGTTAATAGGTAAGGGGAGAAACAATACGGAATAATATTACTAAGAAGTGAGTAAATACAAAAAAAATGAGTAGAGAAAAGTTACGAAAGAAAAACAAAGATATTGCCATAATAAGTGTTACTATTGCACTGATAATAGTGTTACAAACACTTGCAGAAGTTTTACGCCTAATAGGTCTTCAGTTTAGTTTTGCACTAGGACTTATTCCAGTACTGGTTATTGCACAACTAAGAGGTCCTAAAGTTGGAACCTTAGCAGGACTTGCTTTTGGATTAACAAGTATGACTATAGCAGCAATTAAATATTCTGCTGTTCCAGTTTGGCGAAATGTTATAAATCCACTAATTTCAGTTTTGCCAAGAGTCATTGTAGGGCTTGTGGTAGCGCTAGTTGCAGGGGCTTTAAACAAGGTGTTAGATAAAAGAGCGTCTGAAGGCAAATCAAATAATATTGTATTAGAATTTGCCTTTTCAGCAGTAGCAACCCTAACGGGAGTGCTACTAAATACCATAGGATTTCTAGGAATGTTTTATGCCTTTTCAGCAGGGCAAACTGTAGGAGGCTATACGATCGATTTGAGATATATTTTAACTATGGTTGTAGCAATTAATACTGTTGTAGAAATAGCTGTTTTTGTAGTTATAGTACCTGCTATAGTTAGTGCATTAAAGAGGACTAAGATATTTAATGACAAAAAAGAAGCTAATGCAATAAGAGAAGAAATGCAAACCGAAATACTAGAAAATGATACCCAAAACAATGAAGTATCAACAACAGATAGAGGTTTAGATAATAATTTATCTGGAGATGAAAAGGATTAATAAGTGTAATCCATAAAAAACAAGGAGGAAAACAAAATGACTTTACAAGAATTAAAAAAGGAAAAAATTATTGCCATGAAGGAACGCAATAAAGAGGCTGTTACAGCGTTAAATGTAATAATAAATAAGCTTATGATTATAGAAAAAAGTGGTAAAGGCGAAGTTACTGAAGCTGACGTAAGCAATGCCATTCAAAAGACACAGAAAGAACTTATTGAAGAAAGGGATGCTTTTGAAAAAGCGGAAAGAGATGATACTGTTAAATCATTAAATGAACAAATTGCCTCTATAGAAAAATATTTACCTAAACTACTAACCGCTGAAGAGATTGATAAGATAATTAAAGGGCTGGAAGATAAAAGCATACCTACTGTTATGAGATACTTCAGTGCTAACTATGCTGGTAAAGTGGATATGAAAATGGTAAATGAGATATTGAGAAAACAATAATATAATGATTGTTATTATGCTTGAGATTAGAAAAGGCGCCAATTAAAAGGGCGCCTGTTTTGTTTTAATGATTTGCAGAGGTTTCTCTACATCCAGATTACCCAAATGAGGACATAACCGGTTACAACTGCAACTAGCGTAAATGGAACACTTATTTTCATAAACTGCCAAGCTTTGACTTCATGTCCTTCTTTTCGAAGTAGTCCAAGTGCAGTAATATTTGCAGACGCTCCAATAGGCGTGAGGTTACCACCTAGCGTTGCACCAGAAAGCAGTCCAAAATATAGTACCGTTGGGTCGACTCCCATTAATGCAGCAATTCCAGATACGACTGGGTTAGTAACAGTTAGTTAAAATCTATAAAAATCTATAAAAATCTATAAAATTTTTATAGATTTCACTTTGTAAATATTTCCCAAAATCCGATAGGCATATGCATAAAATCTAATGATACAATAGATAAATAGATTAATTTTAGTAAAAACCGTATTTTATGTCCCAAAGATATCCCATCATCCAATTTAGGTATTGTATTTCTTGTTTAGTTGTGTTAAGGTTTAAATCCGAAGGGAAAAACACATGGATAAACAGGAGTGCATTTTGAAAGGTATAGCAATATCACATAGGATAGAAATACTACCCAATAACAAAGCTAAAACATATTTTAAAAACGCTTTTGGCTGTGCTCGTTTGGCATGGAACTGGGGTCTTGCTAGATGGAGAAGAAATTACAAGCTGGGTATTAAAGAATCCGTATTGGATATGAAGAAAGCATTTAATGCAGAAAAGAACGAAAGGTTCCCTTTCACAGGAGATGTAACTAAGTATGCAACCCAACAACCATTCATAAACCTTGGAAGAGGCATAACAAAGTATTTTAAGGATTTAAAAAAAGGTATAGTAAGTTACCCACAATTTAAACGAAAGAAAGATAAGTGCCAATCATTCTACATAGGTGGAGACCACGTAAAACTATCGGACATTAATACCAACTCAAACAAGATAGAACAAGGTAATAGTCAATATATAGTAATCCCAAAACTAGGTTGTGTAAAAATGACTGAGAAATTACGTTTCAACGGAAAGATAGAAAGTGTAACAATATCATTAGAAGGAGATAAGTATTATGCGTCATTTAGTATGACATTAAGTCAAGAAGAATACGATAGAACACATAAAAAAGAAGAAAACAAGAATCTAGGTGTAGGTATAGATGTAGGAATATCATCGTTTGCAACTATGTCAAATGGGATTAAGG
>Ga0255344_1005696_pt1 | contig 11697 bp, 8 predicted proteins | sample wastewater_treat_5_FD_192414 | JGI IMG/M metagenome (GOLD analysis project Ga0255344, IMG submission 192414) | Wastewater microbial communities from Lulu Island WWTP, Vancouver, Canada - plant18 | ecosystem: Engineered > WWTP > Wastewater > Unclassified | place: Canada: Vancouver, British... | reverse complement strand
TTGCCCTGCGGCTCTACGATCTGCTTGCCTCCTGGGAGGGGACGCTCTGCATCGTCGCCCACTTAAACCCTGATCCCGATTCGATATCAAGCGCCATGGCGCTCTCACTGATAGCGCGGCACGCAAGCCACAACAAACTCAACTGCCGTATCGTCTATGAAGGAGATATCGGTCATCAGGAGAACCGGGCGTTTATAAACCTACTGGACATCAAGATGGAGCGTCTAACCCCCCAGATGCTGGAGGAGTGCGGCTACATCGCTCTGGTAGACTCGTCCGGGCCCGGCGTGAACAACAATCTGCCAAAATCGACCCGTGTCAACATAATTATCGACCATCACAAGAACAACACCCAACCGCCGTCCGCCGTCGCAGACTTCATCGATATCAGGCCAGGCGTTGGAGCCACGGCAAGCATCATGACCCAATACCTGATGGAGCTCGATATCCCGGTGAGCAAAACGGTGGCCACAGCGCTCCTGTACGGTATCAGGGCCGACACACGAGATTTCAAGCGGAACGTCACCCCCCAGGATCTCAACTACGCGGCGTTCCTCCTCCCCCTCACAGATGCGGATCTCCTGGATAAGATCACCTCCCCATCGGTCTCGCTGGAGACGATCGAGATCATAGGCAACGCCATCCGGAACCGGAAGATCAATAGCGGTTACCTCTTCTCAAACGTAGGTTATATCAGGAACCGGGACGCCCTCCCGCAGGCGGCCGATATGCTGATCCACCTTGAGGGTGTGAACACCGCCCTGGTCTATGGCATCACAGACCAGAACATCATCATATCGGCCCGAAACAAGGATATCAGGCTCCATCTCGGGAACGTTATGGCCGAGGCGTTCGGCTCCATCGGGGAGGCCGGCGGGCATGCCACGATGGCTGCCGCCATGATCCCCCTCAGTTATTTCTCCATGGCAAAGGATAAAGAAGGTCTGCTCGCCCTGATAATCGATCCCATCCTCAAACGTTTCTCCAAGATCGTCGGTCTGGACGGCGAGGGTGAAGAATGAGGTTTGAGGACTGGGAGCCTCACTACACTGCGATTCTGGAGTATTTCGGGTTTGAACGCGAGGCAGACGAAGAGGCCGCCCGGGTGCTCGCGGAACTTGCCGGCGGCAGGGATGATATCGCGCTGCTTGAAGCGCTGATCGGGGGCAGGAACGTTACGGTCTGCGGGAACGCCCCCTCTCTCCCGGCAGAACTTGACCGGATCGAGGGGACGGTGCTTGCCGCCGACGCCGCGGCGGAGGTGCTCGCCGGCCACGGAGTGCGGCCGGACGCGGTCTTTACAGACCTGGACGGGGCGACAGACATCTTCATAGACCTTTCCCGGCAGGGAACGGTGATGGTTGTCCACGCCCACGGGGATAACATCCCGCTCCTCCGCCACTGGGTCCCCCGTATACTCGGGCCGCTGGTGGCAACCACCCAGGCGGCTCCCATTCCGGGCGTCCACAACTTCGGGGGGTTCACCGACGGTGACAGGGCGGTCTTTGCCGCCAGGGAGCTCGGCGCGGTAGACGTCCGGATCATCGGGTTCGATCTCGCCGACCGGGATGTCGACCCCCTCAAGAGGGGAAAACTCTACTGGGCGGGCGAACTCCTCAGGATGATGGGGTATGACCTCTGAGGCACTTATAATCGACGGTTACGTCGATGAACCCGCGTGTCTCGGTGTCCCGCCATACGTATCCCCCTACATCCGCGAGGTCGCCGGCGTCCTCCTGGCGCATGGCTACGCTCCACGCTACGCCACCATCGACCAGATCCGGGCCGACCCCTCCCTTATCGCCGGTCACGGCCGCGGCGATCTGGTGGTGATGATCGCCGGGCTGACCGTGCCCGGCGCTTACATAGGCGGTCGACCAGCAACCCTGACGGAGATCCAGCAGATCGGGCTTACCCTCCGGGAACCGGCCACCGCGATCGGCGGCCCGATCAACTTCGGGTATGCTCCAGGGGGTGGGGAGAAGGCAATCCGGCAGGCGATAGCCGGGTTTGATGCAGTGCTCCGCGGCTCTCCGGCGGTTGCGCTGGATTCCTGGCTATCGGGGGGTGAACCGGAAGGTGAGCGGGATTACGCCCTGAGCGATCCATGGTGCGCTGCTGGTGCCGGGATCATAACGCAGCACCCCTCGTTTCCTCACGTAATCTGCGAGCTGGAGACCGCGACAGGTTGCCCCCGTGCAACGGTCGGGGGATGCTCGTTCTGCACCGAGCCGTTCTACGGCCTCCCGCGCTACCGCAGCATCGAGGGGATCGCGGACGAGGTGGCGGCGCTTCACGCCGCCGGTGCCCGCCATTTCAGGCTCGGCCGCCAGCCTGACCTTCTTTCCTACCGGAGCGCCGGTGGCGGCGAGTTCCCGCTTCCCCGGCCTGAGGCGCTCGAGGACCTCTTCTCGGCGGTAAGAGAGAACGCACCCGACCTTAAGACCCTCCACATCGACAACATCAACCCCGGCACCATCGCCAGACATCCGGACGCGGCACGGGCGGCGCTCGAGGTGATAGTGGCCGGGCACACACCCGGCGACACCGCGGCGTTCGGGATGGAGACCGCGGACCCGGCGGTTGTCAGGGCAAACAACCTCAAAGCCATGCCAGATGATGTATTCCGCGCCATCGAGGTGGTGAACGAGGTCGGGGGGAGGCGGACCTGCGGCATCCCCGAACTCCTGCCGGGCCTGAACTTCATCATCGGTCTTGCCGGCGAGACGCCGGCGACGTTTGATGCAAACCAGGCGTTCCTCCGCCGCGTGCTCGACGCCGGGCTGCTTGTGCGGCGGGTGAACATCCGGCAGTTGATGCCTTTTGAGGGTACGGCCGCCTACGAGGAGAACACCCTGGGGAAGCACGATGCCCGCTTCAGGGCGTTCAAGGATTGGGTCAGGCGGGAGTTCGACGAACCGATGTTGCGCCGGGTCTTCCCGGTCGGCAGCATCCTCCGCGGCGTTCTCATCGAGGTCTCCGGGAGACCGTCGTTCGGGCGGCAGATGGGTTCATACCCCATCCTTGTCGGGATCCCGCTCGAACTCCCTGTGAGAACGGTCATCGACGCTGTCGTGGTCGATTGGGGGCGCCGGTCGGTGACCGCTCTCCCGTATCCCGTGGAGATAAACACCCTCCCGCCGGCAGCGCTCCGCTGGATCCCTGGCATCGGCAGGAAGAGGGCCGCAAGCATCGTCGCCCGCCGGCCGTTTTCGAGCCTGGGGGAGTTCCGGGCGGTCGCGGGGGAGACAGGGCTCGATGATCTGATCATGTTTTAGAGCCCCACACCTCTCCCGTGCGTGAAGAGTTCCAGACTGCTGCCCATCAAACGGGCCTGACCCCCGCCAGCCGGTGCGAGAATTGCCGCGGGAGGGGCTGCCCACTTACGCCTTCTCCCGCAGTTCCATAACCCGGAGCACGTCCGTCCTTGTCACAATCCCCACAAGATCGCCGTCATCAACGACCGGGATCCTTCCTATGCCATGGGAGGTCATGATCCGGAGCGCGTCGATGAGTGGTGCCGATGTCGGGAGTGTTATCGGGTCCCGGGTCATGACGTCACGCACCTGCATCGCCTCCCGGTCGATCGGTGAGACCTTGTGAATGTCGCTGAGTGTAACAATCCCGACGAGATTCCCACGCTCAACCACAGGGAACCCGAGATGCTTCGTCTCGTACATAAGTTCCAGCAACCGGGGGAGCGGGGTCTCTGGCTCCACGGTGACTAGAGAGTTGCTCATAGCGTCCGCCACGGTGACGTCCTGCAGCAGGACGTAGTAGCGCAGGAATGTGGCCTCCTGGTTTGCCCCGATGTAGATGAAGAACGCGATTAAGATCAGGATGGGGTTCAACATCAGGAACCCGAAGATTCCGAAGAGAACGGCAAAGCCCTTCCCCACATCGGCGGCGATCTGGGTTGCACGCGAGAGCGGCATCCGCCGCGCGAGCCACGCCCGCAGCACGCGCCCGCCGTCCATCGGGAACGCCGGGAGCAGGTTGAACGCGAAGAGCAGGACGTTTAAGAGCCCAAGGTAGCCGAAGGTAAAGATCAGGACGCCGGCTACGGCCGGGTCAGGAAGGACGGGGAAGACGTAGACCAGGGCGCTGCATATGATACCTATCGCCAGGCTTGTGAGCGGCCCGGCAAGCGCCATCGGGAGTTCCACCTTCGGGTCCGGCACAACCTCCTCCATCTGGGAGACCCCGCCCAGGATGAGGAGCGTGATGCCGTGGATCTTGATCCCCCTCGCTTTCGCTATGAGTGAGTGGGCCACTTCGTGGACGAATACGCCAAAGAATAGACCCAGTGCGACTGCGGTTCCGAGGATGTAGGGGTTGAACCCTGTTGTGATCAGCGTCGCATCGATCGGGACACCAAAGAGGATCCTTATCAACTCGGTCGTGAGCACGATCTGACTCCCGATGATCCAGGCAAACAGGGGGATCACCAGTAGAAAACTCCAGTGTATTTTGACCGGTATTCCAGCGATGTTCCCGATCTGCAGCGACGTTTCCATAAAATGAGTATCTTTTTATCATTTATAGTAATATACCTTCAGAGGATACAGATGAGAACACAGGTCACAGAGATCTTCGGATTGCCGGTCTACACCGACAGGGCTGTCTTTATCGGGAATGTTGACGATGTTGTGCTCGACGTCGACCAGAAGAAGATAGCCGCCCTCGCGATCGGCGACCTCAACCCCGAGATCGGGGAGGTGAAGGGCTACACCGGGCTGCAGATACCTTTTCGCATCGTAAAGAGCGTGGGGGATATCATCATCGTCCGTCACATTCCCGGGCTCTTCAAGTCGCCGGCAAAAGAAGAGCAATCGTGATTACCCGGCCCGCCCGGATAACGCCTGCCTATAGATATGGATATCAGAGATCGGGAGATCTTCTCAAACCTGACCATCTTCCCCCCCGTTTTCGTCAGGCTCGACGGCCGTGCATTCCACCGAGTGGCACGTGCACTCAACCTCAAAAAACCGTTCGACCCTTCTTTCAGCGCGAGCATGCGAGCGGTCTGCCGATACCTTCTCAGGGAGAGCGGACTTTCCCCGGTCTTCGCCTACACCTTCTCCGACGAGATCAGCCTCTATTTCAAGACGCTGCCGTTCTCCGGGCGGATTGAGAAACTCGACTCCGTGACCGCCGCCGTCGCGGCGAGCAGACTGACGATCGAGGTCGGTTGCACCCGGCCGCTGGCGTTCGATGCCCGGACAATCCCGGCGGCCGGTGGGTTTGCACTCGAGTATCTCGTATCCAGACAGAACGAGGCCTGGCGCAACCACATCAACGCATATTGCCAGAGCGCGCTTATGGAGGAGGGTATGACGTCACGGCAGGCTGCCGCGGCGCTCCGGGGGATGCGCTCAGAAGAGATGCACGAGATGATGTTTGAGCGCGGCATCAACCTGGCAGCGACGCCTGCCTGGCAGAGGCGCGGGACGCTCCTCTACCGGGAAGAGTGCACGAAAGAAGGGTATAACCCGGTGACGGGGGAGACCGTCCAGGTCATGCGGATGTGCATCCGTGAACTGGAGGAGACGCCTCTCTTCTCCAGTCCAGAGGGAGCAGCGCTGATCCGGTCACTCACCGGCGCGTGAGATGCCGATCCGCATCTGCACACCCTCCACGTCCCAGGTCTTATCAAGGGTGTAAGACCCTTCTCCCGGCCGGTCTCCGTCCGTGCGGCGGATGACGAGGTCGGATGCGCGCACCTCGCCGGCTATCTCCTTCTTCCACTTCTCTTCCCCGATGAGCGATGCCACCCGTTCGTTGGCGACATCCACGGCCGCGACGATATAGTCGTCGACATTGAGGTTTAGCTGGCGGCGCATCTCCTGGATCCGCCGGATCACCTCCCTGGCGTATCCCTCGGCCTCCAGGTCAGGGGTGAGGGTGATATCGACGTATACCGTCGCATCTTTCATGGAGCCGGCAAATACGCCCTCGGGCAGGGATTCCGAGAAGGTGACGTGGCGCGCCTCGATCTCGTAGCCGTCGAGCCTGGCTTTCCCGTCCCGTTCGATGGCGGTCTTCAGCGCGGTGCCGTCCGCCTGCTCGATCAGCGCTTTGACCCTCGGTGCCTTCTTGCCGAACTCCGGGCCGATGGCGCGCATCACCGGTTCAGGTTTCCAGCGGATCCGGTCCCACGCCCCGGTGATAACCCGGACGGAGCGGCTGTTTGCCCGGATCCTGGCGAGTTCGTTCAACTCTTCCACGGCCGCCTTAACCGCTTCGTTTTCAGCGACAACCACTGTCTCGGCGACCGGCCAGCGGAGTTTCCGTCTCCCGGCCTGCCGGGCTGTGGCGACTGCGTCGTCAAACGACCGGATGACCTCCATGGAGGACTCAAGCCCCTGGTCGATGAGGTGCTCGTCTGCCACCGGCCAGTCGAGCATATGAACGCTCTCCGGGTCGCCCTCCAGGCGCAGGTTGCCATACATCTCCTCGGTGATATGGGGGACAAACGGTGCAAGGAGTGCGATCAGGCGGCGCAGGACGTAGTAGAACGTCTCGTATGCGTAGAGTTTCTCCGGTGAGTCTTCTTCCAGCCACATCCTGGGCCTGACGACCTGCACATACCAGCGGGAGAGGTCTTCCAGGATGAAGTTTGCAAGCGCCCGCGTCACCTTATGGAGGTTGTAGTCCTGCATCTCCGCGCTCGTTGTCCTGATAAGCGAGTTTACACGGGATAGGATCCAGCGGTCCTCATCCGGCATATCGCTGATATGGGCCCGGACGAACGCCCCATCCCACCGGCCGCCGTCCTCGGATGCCGGGCTGAAGGAGTCCAGGACCATATAGGGAAGCGGGAACCGGTAGACGTTCCAGAGGATGTTGAGCGTCCGGTGTATGGTCTTCACGCCGTCCCAGTTGAACTTCAGGTCGTCCCAGGGGGCGTTTGACCAGAGAACGTAGAACCGGAGAACGTCGACACCGAACTGGTTCATGACCTCTTCCGGGGTCACGACGTTCCCGAAACTCTTGCTCATCTTGCGCCCCTCGGCATCGAGAGCGAACCCGTGCATCAGGACACTCCTGTAAGGTGCGCGGCCAAACGCCACGGTGCTTGCGCCGAGCTGAGAGTAGAACCAGCCGCGGGTCTGGTCCTGGCCCTCGGTGATGAAGTCTGCCGGCCAGTAGCGTTCGAAACCCTCACGCTGCCGGGGGAACCCGAGGGTCGCCCAGGAGGCGACCGCCGAGTCAAACCAGACATCGAATATATCGGCAACCCGGCGCATCTCGCCGCCGCATGGGCACGGTATGGTTACGCCGTCGACATAGGGCCGGTGGGGGTCGGGGACGCTCTTTCCTGACCGCTCCTCGAGTTCGGCGATGGTGCCGATGACGGTGTAGTCCCCGCACCGTTCGCACTGCCAGATGGGGATGGGGATACCCCAGTAGCGCTGCCGGGAGATGCACCAGTCGCGCGACTCTTTGACGAAGTCGTGGAACCTGGCGCTCCCCGCCCATGCGGGGTACCACTTCACCCTCGTGATCTCATCGAGCATTGTATCGCGGATCTCGGTGACCTTCAGGAACCACTGCGCTGTCGCGCGGTAGATGATGGGGGTCTTGCACCTCCAGCAGTGACCGTAGCGGTGTGTGATCGATCTCCTGGCGAGGAGGGAGGTGCCGAGCGCTTCGATGATGATATCGTTTGCGTCCCGAACGTACATATCCGCAAAAATCCCGGCCTCGGGAGTGAAACAGCCCCCGGCATCGACCGGGCAGAAGACCTCAAGCCCTTCCCGGATGCCGATCAGGTAGTCGTCCCAGCCGTGCCCGGGCGCGATGTGGACGAGACCGGTGTTCTCGAGTTCGACGAAATCGGCGGCGACGATACGGTGCTGGATCTCGGCCTGGTGGGGGATATCTCTTGCGAGCGGGGAGGTGTACTCCGTCCCGACGAGTTCGGTCCCGCTGTGGCGTTCGAGGACGCTGTAGTCCTGGTAGCGCCCAAGTTTGAGGACGGACTCAACGAGTTCGTCGGCGATCCAGAGGATCTCCTCCGTTCCGTCCTTCTTTGCTGCCACGCGCGCGTAGGTGAACGCCGGGTTGACCGCCACCGCAACGTTTGCCGGGAGCGTCCAGGGCGTGGTCGTCCAGATGACCAGGTACTCCTTATCGCGCCCGGCGATCGGGAACTTGACAAAGATGGAGGGATCGGTCTCGTCCCAGTACTCGACCTCGGAGTCGGCGATCGCCGTCTCGCAGCGGGGGCACCAGTTCACGACCCGGTATCCGCGCTCAAGTAGTCCGCGCTCCTCTGCCCGCTGGATTGTCCACCAGGCGGACTCGATGTACTCTTCCTTGATGGTCTGGTAGGGGTCATCGAAGTCGAGCCAGACGCCGAGACGCCGGAACTGTTCGCTCATGACCTCCATGTGAGTCACCGCAAACGTCCGGCACTGCTCGATGAACTGGGCGATCCCGTAGTCCTCGATATCCTTCTTGGACGTGAACCCGAGGTGGTGCTCCACCTTCACCTCGATCGGGAGACCGTGCATGTCGTAGCCTGCCCGTTCGATGATCTTCCTGCCCTGCATCCGGTGGTAGCGGAGGATGGCGTCTTTTATGATCTTGTTCCAGGCGGTGCCGAGGTGGATGTTGCCGGTGGTGTATGGCGGCCCGTCGACGAAAAAGAAAGCATCTCCATCCTTTCGCATCTCCTGTACACGTGGATAGATATTCTCCCGTCTCCAGTGATCCTGGACACCCGCCTCGATCTCCTGCGGGTTATAACTGCCGGTGACTTCTTTCACCTTGTATCCCTCATGGTCAGCACTCTGGTGTACCTCTTGTCCTTGATGGAAGAAAGCGTTTTGCGCGACGGGACGCCTGGCACGGGTTTGAACCTCGTCGCCCGCGGGGGAAGAGGGGGTATCGAGGAAGGTTTCAGCGATAACCGAAGAGACGGTTCCACGGCACAGGGCTGCGCTGCGTTTCGGTGTGATTCGATGACAGCGTCTCTCCTCAGGGCACCCCTATCTCCGGCCGTGCACGAGACGGAAAACAGGGATACAGGGAATTTTCTCACCGAGAACATGGTGGAATCTCTTCCAGGAGACTGTATCGATGGAGAATCGCCTCCTGGGGGTTGGACTGACGGGGAGGGTGGCGGAGACGCTTCCCCCATCCCCTGTCCAGAGGCTGGCTCCGATAAACGTCTGTCGTCGAACCCCCGTCCTTTTTATCCTCCGCCCCCGGAAGATTCATCCATGCAGATCGCAGTCATCGGGAGAGGGGACTGCTCCGCGGAGGAGGACGAAGCGGCAGAGACCATAGGCTGCCTCATCGCCGGCAACCGCGAGACCGTCTGCTGCGGCGGGCTCGGCGGTGTGATGGAGGCCGCCTGCAGGGGGGCAAAAGAGGCTGGCGGGACGACGGTGGGGATCCTCCCCGACACAGGGGACGGGAACCCCTACCTAGACCTGGTCATCCGCACCGGGATGGGCCAGGCGAGGAACGTCATCCTTGTCAACTCGGCCGATGCGGTGATCGCCGTCGGCGGAGGCTACGGCACCCTCTCTGAGATCGCCATCGCACTCAAGACCGGGAAACCGGTCTTCGGGCTTAGCACCTGGGATATTGATGGGGTGTTTGCCTGCACAACACCCGAAGAAGCGGTCAACCTCGCAGTTCGCGCAGCACGCCTGTCTCGGCGGTCTCGTAACCCCCAAGATCGTTGAGGATCTGTTTGAACGTCTCCGAGGAGACCGTCTCCACCAGAGCCGAGACCCGCGGGTCATCGAGCATCTGGCGATGCATCGCAAGTTCGTAGCGCTCCGTTGCCACCGGCACAAACGCAAGATCAAGCGCCTTTGCAGCACTGTAGACGCCCATCCCGGCGTCCGCCTCCCCCGTCTTAACAGCCAGCGCCACTGCAAGGTGTGTCGTAACCTCGCGGTCGTAGCCGGGGATGGAGGCCGGGTCAATGCCGCGTTCTGCCAGGCGGTAGTCCAGGAGCACCCGTGTCCCCGACCCCTTCTGCCGGTTGACGAACCGCCGCCCCGGCAGGTCGTCGAACCCCAGACCCTCGCGGGAGATGACGCCCTGCTGGCGTTCCGCAACGCAGAGGAGCACGAGGTCGGCGTCAGGGGCGTAGCGTCTCAGGTAGTGGGTGTTGTAAGTGCCGTCGGGGGCGAGGAGGTGCATCGGCGCGGCATGACACTCGCGTTTCTTCAGGGCGATCACGCCGCCCATGCTCCCGACGTGAGTGGAGTGGAGATCCACGCCGCGCGGCCGGACGAGATCGGCAAGGTAGTCAAGCGAGGGGTCGTGGCTCCCCGTGATGAGCACCGCCTCCTCCGCCTCCGTCCGCGGAACGGTCAGCCGGACGTCCACAGTCTCCCCCGCCTCGACACCCTCCTTCTGTGCCGGGATCTGCATGTATCCGTTCGCCCGCACCGCGCTCATCTGGATCCCCGCACCCCGGGATTGCGGCACCGCAACCCAGCGATCCCCGACCATCCCCACGGAGAGGAGGACGAACTCGTCTGTCCCGATATCCGAGTGGAGACTCGTCGTCAGCCTGGCGCTGAGACCTTCCGGCCTGGGGACGGGTAGACCGTACCGGGCAACGAGCGGCATGACAATCTCGCGCATAACCGTCACCGCAGCGAGCGGGTAGCCAGGGAGCCCGATCACAGGTTTCCCCCCGACTCTGCCGATGATCACCGGTTTACCCGGTTTGATGGCCACGCCGTGTGCCAGCACCTCGCCGAGATCCCCGATGACGTCGGCGGTGTAGTCCCGTGTCCCGGCCGACGATCCAGCCGATACGAGCAGGATGTCGTTCTCTTCGATGCCGCGCCTGACAGCGCCCTTTATGGCGTTGTGGTCGTCAGGGACGATGGGGTAGCGGCAGGCCTCAACCCCCGCCTCAGAGAGGATGGCAGCGGCCAGGAGCGTGTTGCTCTCGATAACCTTCCCCGGCGGCGGCATGATGCCGGGCGGGACAAGTTCGCTCCCGGTGGGGATCAGCCCTGCCCGCAGGTGCTTGACCGCAGCCTCCGTCACCCCGTAGTTTGCAAGCGCCCCGAGTTCGTGTGGCCGTATCCGGTGTCCCCGCGGGAGGATCATCTCCGACTCGGCTATATCCTCGCCGACCGGGCGGATGTGCTGCCAGGGGCTGACAGGTTTGCGGATGGTGTATCTCCCGCTCTCCAGCCAGACGTCCTCGATCATGATCACAGCGTCGTAGCCGGGTGGGACTATGTTGCCCGTGTTGACCGGCACCGCGTCCAGGAGGGTCACCGGCTGCTGTTCGCTGGCCCCGACGGTATCGGCGCTCCTGACCGCTATCCCGTCCATCGCCGAGATGTGGATCGCGGGGACCGAGAACCTGGCGAATATGGGTTCGGCGGTGACCCGGCCTATCAGTTCCGTCCCCACAGGAACCCGGACAACCCGCGGAACGGCTTGAAACGACCTCTCCACCAGCGACCGCGCCTCTTCAAGCGATATGACCGAGAGGTAGCGCTTCACCAGAGGATCACCTCGACCTCTTCACCGACCTCAAGCCCCTCGATCGAGGCCGGGATCCGCACAAGACCGTCGCTCTGCACCAGGGTGTTGAGGAGCCCCGACTTCCCGAAGATCGGTGTCGCCCTGCCGTCCTCGAGACGGACCCGGATGTAGTCCTCCCTCCCGCGGGTTGAGGGGATGTTCTGCGTCAGCCTGGCC
>Ga0255344_1005690_pt1 | contig 11717 bp, 12 predicted proteins | sample wastewater_treat_5_FD_192414 | JGI IMG/M metagenome (GOLD analysis project Ga0255344, IMG submission 192414) | Wastewater microbial communities from Lulu Island WWTP, Vancouver, Canada - plant18 | ecosystem: Engineered > WWTP > Wastewater > Unclassified | place: Canada: Vancouver, British... | reverse complement strand
AGGTTATTATTATTATGAATAATGTAATGAATATGGATCTGCCAAAAATTAATGAATTTGAATTACCTAAGTGGTTAGTAATCACGCCACATACAAAACATAATGTTTCTATGAAATCTCTATTAGTTCAACAAGAAGAAACATTAAAATCCTCAGCATTATCTACTGTTAAAATGTTAGAGCTTATTAATAAAATTGTTTATGATTGTATTGATGAAAGAAAAGCACCATTTGATAATATTGAAAATTTTATGAAGAATATAACAATGGCTGATAGAGAAACATTAATTTTTGGATTAATTGTAGCTTCATATGGTGAAGAACAAGATTTTAATGTTACTTGTAATGCGTGTAGTAAAACATTTACAGAAAAATCTAATTTAGTTCAGAATCTTGAAATTAATTTATATAATGGTAAAGAACCTATGCTTAAAAAAGATGTAGATATTGTTTTACCTGTAAGTAAAGCTACTGCTGTATTAAGAATGCCTACATTGTGGGACGAATATCTTTTTGCCAACAGCAAAGGTATTTCCCAGGAAGTAATTAGAAAAGCAGATGATTATCTAGTTGTAAAAGCATTAAAATTACCTGCTAAGGATTCTAAAGATCCTCAAAAAGATACTACTGTTGTAATTGATAATATTTTTGATATTTATGCTCAAATGCGTAGTATGCCAGCAAGAGATAGAAAAACAATTTATAAAGCATGGACAGAAAATTTTGGAGAATATGGAACTAAAGTATTAATTCCAACATTATGTCCGCATTGTGGTAATAGAGGAGAAATGAATGTTAGCATGATTAGTGAGATGTTTCGCCAATCACAATAATGATGAAAGATTAGTAAAATGGAAACGTATGCATGTAGAACGTTTAGGATTATACATGACATTGTTTACAGGTGAAACTTGGTATAGTATTCAAAAAATGCCTGTAATAACTTTTACTAATCTATTAGATTGGCGTGTTAAATATGAAGAAGAAAAACAAAAAAGAATGAATGAAGAAGTTGAAAAACATAAAGTAGCACAAAAACAACAAATGTCTAATAAACCGTCTTCTTCTAAATTAAGTAAATATAAATAAATTAAATATATGTGCTCTCTTATTTTTAGGAGAGCACATTATTTTTTTTGAGGTGAACATATTATGGAACAACAACCATTATTAAGTTTATTAAAAATTTATTTTCAAAATCAACCAAATACTACATTAATGGATATTATTAAAAATTTTTTATATGATAAAAATATAGAAAATTTAACAGATATAGATTTAGAAAAATATGTGCGAGAAAAATTAATGTTAATGTGTGGTGATTAAATATGTTAATAGGTTGTTTGCCACGTATAGCGTCTACTGGAGATTTTTATGCTTCTTCAGGTATAGAAGTAATTGTACAATCATTGTTTGTAATTTTAAATACTAGACCAGAAAGTAGAGTATGGCAACCAGAGTTTGGTTGTAGATTAAAAGAATATATTTGGGATTTGATGGATTCAGATACAATTCAAAATTTAAGTTCTGAGATATCAAATGCTATTAAAACGTGGGAACCCCGTATTAAGTTAAATAAAGTTGATGTAGAACCTATTAGTGATATTGCTGGGAATAAAATAAATATTCTTATAGATTTTACATATGAGGAAAGAGATTATAAACAAACATTTAATATTAAAGCTAATTCTGATATGATGGAAATGAGCGTTTATGATTTGATTGCTGTTCCTAGAGGGTAGGTTGATAATTATGCAACCAATAATTCGTTTAACAAATTATTTAGAAGAATATAAAAGATTAACATATGATTATTACGCAAAAACACATAATATTGTATATTCAACATATTATCAATTAAATCCAGAAACCACACAGTATGATCCGCATTATTTAGCAACCTATCATAAGACAGGAGAATATTCTGGACGTAGATATCGAAAAATACATTTAATGCCTTTAATATTAATACAACAAGTATTACCTATTATGGATGGTTTAGATAAGGGTGTTTTATATTCAGAAAATACAATAACAGCTTTCTCGATAGATTCTGCTATTAATATGGCTCCTAATGTAGGTGATATTGTATTCTTTAATATTCAAGGCGATTATGTTACGTGGGAAGTTGTCAATATAGAATTTTCTGGACCATTAGAAAGTCCTTATTATAAATGTAGTATTAAACAAACACGGTTGAGAGATGGTTTTGAGGATCAAGTAGATAGTGAATATATGTTTGTAGAATATGCTAAAAAAATATATGAAGTAGAAGATGCTATAAATTATATATCATTAATTAGTAGACATAAAGATGTAGTACATTTTTTAAATAGTAAACAATGCTATAATCACAATTTAGCATATCATATACATGAAAAATATTGTTTTCCAGAATTGGAAACAATTTTAAATACATTAGAATCTTTAGTACCTGTAGGTAATTTAACAATGACACATGATTATAATATACCTATTAATCCCAGAAGTATATTTATGTTATTGTGTTTACCAAAATTATATGATACATCAAAAACACCATTATGTACATATAAAATACCAAAAGAAAGAATTAATAATAGATTAGATGTTTATATTAATTATACAGAATATAAAACATCTACAGATATAGTATTAGAAGAAACTGATATAACTTCAGAACAAAATATGGAATATAAAAATAAAAAATTATCTGGACATATATCACCATTTATAAAATATAATATTTATTTTCAAGTTAAAAAACTTAATAGTTTTGGTTTTGAAGGTGAAGAAGAATATTTGTTTGATATAGAGGATATGCTAGATGAAACGCATGAAGATATTGTTGATAAATCATTAACAGAAGATAATTGGTCTAGTATTTTATTTGGTATTAAACATTTAGAATTTTATAGTTTATTATTATATGACTATTTATGTAATCCAGATAGATTTATGTCAACATATACAGGACCACCAGATGATACTATTATGTCAAAATTAATACATGAATGGTTAATGTTTTTACATAATGGAGATACTAGTTATGTATCTTTAACAAAAATAGCAACAAATTTATTTGAAGCTGTTGTAGAATATTCTATAATATCTAGTAAACTTATTACGCTACAGCAGAAAGATGTGGTGATGTTAAAGTGAGTCTTGAATTATCTACATTAACTATAAAATCATTAGATGAAAAATTAACAGAATTATCTGTACCCATAGATTTATTTAAACAAATGATACATGCTGTTATGACAGACGATTTTTCTCAAATAGAAGATTCTATTATACAAATTAGATATAAAGTATCTTATGAAAAAGTTTATAAACATATTAGTCAAATAATATATCAGGATATTTATGCTGGTAGTGTTGATTATACTAGTTTCATTGAAATATTAGTAAAAATATATGCTGTATTTGATACATTAATAGAGGGCAGACGTAGAATAACAGATATACAAAGTCAAAGTAATGAAGTAGTAGAAATCTTTTTAGATTCATATGGATTTAGTATTTATATTGCTTTTGATAATGATATCAAAAAAGAAATAGCTAGAAATGTGTATTTTTATTTACGTAGAAAAGGAACACCATATATTATAGAAATTTTATTAAATCATATGGGTTATACACATTTTAAAATAGATGAATATTTATTAACTAAACATAAAAAGAAATGGATGTTTATAGCAGAACCAATATATAAATCAGCATTTGTAAAAAATAATGATATACCTACAAGTCATGTAAGTGTCGAAGAATTAGATGATCCATTATGGTGGTTAGATGATGATGAATTAAATAATATTTATACTGATGATTTATATCATCGTTTAACATAGGGGGATTTTATTGTGAGTAGATTGCCTTTACAATCTTCTTATTTTAGTGTTAGTACTTTTTTAAGTGGATTCTATATGATGCGTACTGCTATAGCATTAGATATTGTTAGACAATATTATTTTAAACAAAAATATGCTGGAGAAAATGTTAATACAATAGCAATAGCAGATTATGGTGAATTTATTAATTTTGAAGAATTGTGTTTAGGCGCATGGATGGTATTTGATAAATTATATGGTATATATCCGCCAGACATACAAATTATATCTGGACAATATTTAGTTGGTTGGAATAGAGATGTTACAGATCCAACATTAGATATACCTATAGCTTTAAAATTATATGAACAATTAGTAGCACCAGCATCTAGCTATAATGATAAATGGTCTAGAATGGAAACAGTTCAAAAATTATTTTATAAAATATATAAATCACCTATGGAACAAAGATTCATTACGCCAAATCATTATGATATTTTACAAGAAATGAATCCAATATTTTATCAATGGATTTTAGATAATATTGCTAGATTAGAAGAAATGTTACAAAACACATATGATTATAATAATATAAAAATCGATCATAAAAAATATGTTTTTGATTTACGACCAGTTCCAGATTTTTTTGATGATACTATTAAAGTATCCGATTTAGATTTAGGTTTATTTCATTTAAATGATGGTATGTTATTAGCTAATAAATTTTATATGAGTTTCTTAACTTCATTTGAACAATTATTACATGAATATACTAAGCATATATTTCCAATGAAATTATATGCTACAATAGGTTATATTTATACAGCACACATGAAAATATTAATGGATTTTTTAAAACCATATCATGCTAAATTAATTGAAAAAGAACCTATATTATATTTTGGTAATGATTTATTTGATAGTGTAATGGTTGGTGATGATATGTATCAAACAATTACACAAAAATTAATAGATAGTATTATTCATACTAAATTTGATAATACAAGACAAGGTGAAGTTCAATATGACCATCAATATAAAATTAGAGAAAAAATCAATATTACTATTATTTAATATAATTTCTGTGGGGGTGTATTTTTTTGGAACACATATTACCACTTTATGATAATGTAAAAAATACAGATACGTCTAATTGTTGTAAAGGTGTTATTAAAATTTATAAAAATGATGAATTAATTTTACATAAACAAAATCATATTGTATTAACAGGTAGACAATGGCTTATGCAGAGAATGTTTGGTTTAGCATATGATATTAATATTCAACAACATCAATGGTCTCCTAGATGGTTTGCTTTAGGTAATGGTGGTGCTACATTAGATAGTCCATTCCAACCCATATGGCCAACAGATAATGATATAGATTTATTTTCGCCTATAGTATTTACGGATAGACTAACAAGCAAATATACTTTAGATGGTAAGAAAAAATTAATAGACGCTATATCATATGAAACACCATTAACTACAAAAGTTACAATGACTATTAATAATTCTGATTGTGTAGATCAATATATTAATGAAGCTGGTTTATTTATAGCACCAACACATAATCAGGATGAAAGTACATTTTTAATGTTTTCACATGTTACTTTTCCAACAATACCTAAGAGTGTATTAGTAAAATTATTAATAGAATGGTTCTTTATATTCTAATCTGTGGGGGTGTTAATAAATGTCTATTAATATAACTACGGATTGGAGAAGTATTCAAGAAAGACATATAGATCCTTTTTCACCTATTGATTCTGATAATCATAATAAACTTTTAAAAATATTAGGGAACCATAAAGCATATATTAAAGGATTTAATATTTTAGAATTCCCAAGACATAGTGGTTCTAATACTATGTATATTAAACTATCTCCTGGTATATGTGTTATGTCACATGTTGTTATTGATATTTATGAAGAATCTATTATTGAATTGTTTCAATGCCCAATAACATCTAGAATAATATATGTAGTTATTGAATATATTTATGATAAAATTATTCCAGCTAATATGGCTGTAATAAAAACTATTAGAATGGAAGCATATAATCCAAAAATACATTTAAAATTATATTCGTTTGAATTAGAAGATTGGGCTTCTTTGCCTTCAGAATTATATTGGAATAATTTATATAATTCTAATAAATTTCAAGATAATAGAACAGATGAAGATACTATACCAGAATGGGCAATAAAAGCATTTGTTAGAAAACGTGGAGATATAATGACTGGTTTTCTAACATTAAACGCACCACCTGTTGAAGAATTACATGCTGCTAATAAAAAATTTGTAGAAGATTCTTTATTAACTATAAAAACACTAAATATAACTGCTGGTAATGGCTTAACTGGTGGAGGTAAATTAATTAACGATGTTGTTATTCATATGGGCTTACCTAGTACATTATCTGCTAATAGTACAAATACAACAACAGCAGATTCGCATACACATCAAATAAACGATACTATTGCTAGATCTGATATTATTATACAAAGTGGACCTGGTTTAATTGGTGGTGGTGATTTAAAAGCCAATTTAATATTAAGTTTAGGAACACCGAGTGATATTACAGGAACGTCTATAAATTCTGTATCTGGGACAACACATACACATAAATTTAATCCTTCTGTTTTAGCTACATATACAGTATTAGCTACATCTACAGAAACATCTGCTTTACGTTATACCGGCCATACTAAAACACCAGCAGCGTTGTATGGCGGAACTACAGATCCTTCTGCTACTACACGATTAAATTATGATGGATATTTATATGCTACACGTATATATAATTCTGTATATAATGACTATGCTGAATGTTTTGAAACATTAGGAAATATAATACCATATAATAGAATAGTTCAATTAGCAAATAAAGGAAATATAGAATTAGCACAATATAAAAATCATAAAATTATTGGTGTTGTATCTAATACTTATGGTTTTGTATTACATGGTAATGAAGAAGAAATACAAAATAATATTAAATTACCTATTGCTATGGCAGGAACCGTATTTGTGGATGCTGATGAAGAATTTTTATATTTAGCAGAAGTATGTGATTTTATTATTTGTAGTAAAAATGGTTTTGCTAAACCTATTAAAATAAATGAAATAAAAGATTATGCTGGATATATAGTTGGAAAAATTATTAATATTGATTATCAAAAAAAGCAATATAAAATTTTAGTTTTTCTATGTTAAGGAGTGTGTAAAGAATGGCTTATACATTAACCACGAATTGGATAGATATACAAGAAAGAAATATAGATCCATATTCACCAGTTACTTCTGATAATCATAATAAACTTTTAAAAATTTTAGGTAATCATAAATCATATATTAAAGGTTTTGATATTTCTTTTTTAAGAGATGTACCTAATCAAAAAATGATTGCTAGATTAACTAAAGGTATTTGTGTTTTATCTTTTATGGTTATAGAATTTACAGAAACAACAACTATACAATTATTTCAATGTCCTGTAGGACCAAAAATAATACACATTGTTGTAGAATATGAATATGAAAAAATTAAACCTACACCCATAGCACTTATTAAAGTAATAGATGATTATCAATATGATGAAAATAAACATTTAAAATTATATACATATCACTTACCAATATTAAGCACATTACCTACATTAGAAGATTGGGAAGATATTGTTGATGAAGATAATAGAAAAGATCCAGAAGTTATTCCACCTTGGGCTATAAACACATTTGTTCAAAAAGCTGGGGATGTAATGACTGGTGATTTATATTTAGTAACTAATACACCAGTTAACCCATTGGAAGCAGCATCAAAAGGTTATGTAGATTATTGTATAGCAAATCACGATAGTCAACATAATGATGAATATGTTAAATTAATTGGTAGCACTATGGTTGGTAATTTAACTATGGGTACTATTAGTGGGACTACAAATAAAGCTACAGTTATTTTGGGTAGAAATCCAGTAGCTAATATGGAAGCAACACCTAAACAATATGTAGATACTGCTGTTAATGATGTACGTGATTTGATACAAGATAATTATGTTAAAAAAATCGGCGATACAATGACAGGTAATTTAGTTATTAGTAGTGCTGTATTAACAGTTCAGGGTGCTGCGGGTGGTGTAAATATTTTAGGTACATTAAAAGGTGATGGTTATTTATATAGTGGAACAGTAGCACCAACAAATACTACATCACGTTTAAATTATAATGGATATTTTTATGCTACCCGTGTTTATAATGCTGTATATAATGACTATGCTGAATGTTTTCCAATCATTAATAATTTACAATATAGTAGAATAGTTCAAATATCAGATAAAGAATATGTTGAATTAGCACAACATAAAAATACAAACGTTGTTGGTATTATTTCTAATTCTGCTGCGTTTATTATTAATGGAACAAGTGAAGAAATAGATAAAAGAACTAAAGCACCCATAGCTATGTCTGGAACAGTATTAGTAGATGCTGATATTGATTTTATTAAAAATGCTAAAAAGGGTATGTTTGTTGTTTGTAGTAAAGATGGATTAGCTAAACCCATTACAAACACAGAATATGTTACAGAATATATTGGTTGTGTTGTAGGTAAAATTATTGATATAGTAGATAAACAATATAAAGTTTTAGTTATGATGTTATAAGGAGTTGTTGTTATTATGTGGTCTTCACCAGATATACGACAACATGTAAAGGAATATACAGATTTTAAAATAAGTAAAATTATGAATTTTTGGCAATTTAATAGTAAAGTTCAAATACAGGATCAATATGAATATGTATTTGCTGGAGAATATGAACAATTAATTTTACCAGATATATCTGTAAATAGTTTACGTGATAAATTAGAAGAATTTATTGATATTGCTGAACGTAAAGAATTTACAATGGATGCTGATTTTAAAGCACCGCATATTGCTCATTTACGTTATGGTAGTATGTTATTTTATCAAATTTTATTATTTGTTAATAGATTATCTAGTAATGCTGATTTTAAAATAGATAAAATAAAAGAAATATTATTATTATCTGCTACTATAGTAAATGATTTAATATTATCACATAATAAACGCGGTGTTAGAACAGCAAAAAAAATAGAAAATATAGAAGAATATGAACGTATGTTAGAAAAAATTAAAGAAAATAGTAAAGAACCAAAAAAGAAAACATCAGAATGGTTAAATATTAAAATACCTACATATGATTTTAGTGAAATCGAAGAACATCCTTTATATAATAAATTAATTAATGATTTAGGTGAAGACTATATTGTTAAAGTTATTTCAAAATTAAATAAATATAAGAAAATTAAAAAGAGAGATGATGATTATGTATGATGGATTATCAATATCTCCAGTAGATATATTTCCTGCTACTATACCAGTATTACAATCACCACCTAGTCAAGCAATACCGTTAAATCAACAACATAGAGAATTTCGTGGTGAACGTATAGAAACTATAATATCTAGTTATACAACATCATTATATTTACGTTTAATAAATTGGAATAAAATATATTTGATTAAATTTCCAGCTTCTTTATTAAGTGTACCTAGTGTTATATATTATAAAAGTGATAATGATTCTGGTATTTGTATAAATATGGATTTATCTACAGCAAAGATGGATGTTAAGACTAATAATATTACAATGACAGATTATACAGCATTTGCTTCTTGTATATTATATGGTATTAATAAGATTATTTTTAATCAAATGAAAGATCAACAAATTTTAGCAGATGCGTATAATAGTTTGTGCGGTTTTGTTTATTCCTTAATTATTAGAAGTTATGTTAAAGATTTTGATTTAACAGATATTATGGATCAAGATATTGCTAATGCGTATTATTTGGTTTGTAAATTAGTAGCTAACACATATGTTAGAGTGAGCGGTAATATAAACGCATTAGCAACAGTAGCAACGCAACGTTTTTTTATGAAAGAAGATCCTAAATCAAAAAAACAAGTTCCTACTGCTAGATTTAATGTAGACTACTTACCTAAAGATAAACACATATCAGATTTTGGTAGTTTATTTAATGCTTTAGATGATATGGATGTTTTTCCAGGTATTTCACTTGGAGATTTTAGAACTAGAGTAAATCAATTTTTTTCTTCTGCTTTATTAAGTTCTATGGGAAATGGTTTAGATTTTATTTCTATGCTTGCTACTTGTAAACTTCCTTCAGAAATATTTAGTCAAAGAATATTATCTATTAGACCAGCATCTGTAAATAATTTAAATAAAACATTACATAAGTATTTAATTGAATATACATCCAAAAACAATAATGATAATAATGAATCTGATATTCCTCCAGGGTGGGTGTAAAAATGTCTGAAACAAAAATGCAATTAGGATTTACTGTAGAGGGTAAATTAAAATTTGAAAAAGGTGAATTTATATTAAATGATCAAATTAAAGCATTAATGTTTAATATGGGTAATCATGAATTAATACCTGCTATAGATGTTACATATTATACAGAAAGTAAACATGCTAATATGTTTATGCAACCATATATATTAGAACTTACATTATTAGAACAAAATAAAGATAAAGAGCCTAGAACAGTTATGATGGGTGAATTTTTATGTATTAGTAATTTTGCGGAATTACAGAAAAGAGAACCTGGTGTTCCAGATAATAGAATAGATAGAGTTGAAATGAAACATAGATATGTTTTAAAAGATGCGTATTCTATGTATCATACTACTGTTGGTGGTATATATGAGAAAAAAACAGTTAAACAAGTTATTGAAGATTTATGGAATAAAACAGAACATGGTAAAATACAATTAGATTTAGGTGAATTTGATAATAAAGAAAAATATGATCAAATATGGATACCTGATTTAAAATTTGGCGATGCTTTAAAATATATAGATCAACATTATGGTATATATACTACATTAACTATGATATATTTAACGTGGAATGGGTTTACTCATAAATTAGTAATAAAATCTATTAATGAATTTACAGAAAAACCAATTACATTATATATGAGAGAAGCAACAGAAGAAAAAGATTTTTCTATAGATAATTATGAATACGCTACATATAAATTACCTACAACGCTCAACGCTTTTAATACAGTAGCAACAAATGTAAGAGAAGAAATATCTTTATTAAAACATACAACAAATAAAATCTTCGAAGAAAAAAAGGTCAATATAATACAAAATTTACGTAAACATGCTAATATAGATCAAACAGATACTTTTGATGCTGTATTAGGAAAATATATAGATCCTGTTATAAATGTTATTGCTGCCAATCCAAATACTATAGTATCTGAAAAAGAATTATCAAGATCTACTGTAAATACATCTGCTCCAGAAATAACACAAATACCAGATCCGTTTAGATTTCCACATTGGTATGTTGGTAGAAAAGTAGATATTTATTCTAACCATTTAGTATATAGTGGATTAGATACTAAATTTTATATTTCTAGATTAATTTTTGATGTTAAACAAGATGATAAGAAAAAATGGTTAGGTTTTATTCATGCTACATTAGAAACAGCATCCACTAGAAATATAAAAATATGAAGGTTGCTGATCAGTATGCTTTATAATTTAAAAGTTAAAAAAATATTAGAAAATATTTTTGATAGTGAGTTAGATCAACATTATAGAGAATTTACAGAAGATGAAACTAAAATTTATATTCAAGAACTACGTAAATTAAATTCAAAAAGATTTAGATCAAATTATTTGAAAGCATTGTTTGAAGCATTATATAGAGGTGTAGATGAACAAAAAATATTTTTTGCTGAGTGTACTGCTAGTGAATTAATGGCTAAAATACAACACATGGCGAGTTCTATATTATTACCACATTCTGGTGTTATTGCTGTAGGTCCTCTCATAGATT
>Ga0255344_1005672_pt1 | contig 11755 bp, 9 predicted proteins | sample wastewater_treat_5_FD_192414 | JGI IMG/M metagenome (GOLD analysis project Ga0255344, IMG submission 192414) | Wastewater microbial communities from Lulu Island WWTP, Vancouver, Canada - plant18 | ecosystem: Engineered > WWTP > Wastewater > Unclassified | place: Canada: Vancouver, British... | reverse complement strand
ACCACCAATCGGACGCGGAAAGGTCTTTTCCGACATAATCGATTGGCTGCGCAAAAACCATCCGGCCAGCATCGGCGAGCTAACGGTTAACCTGCGACAGATGGAGAATCGCCTGACCGGCAAGGGAACGGGAATACTGGACTTGGCTTCAGTCTATGTAAGAAACCCAAACCGTGATCAAAAGGACGAAGGAGAGTCGATCCGCGCAGAACAAATGCTCCAACGCCTCCAAGACCTCCCACCAGATGGAGCTGTGGATAAGGACTTGCGGGTCATCTACTGGAAAGATTCTGACGACCTGCTAAATAAGCTGGTCAGCAGGATCATTGCTGATATGGAAGAAGATACCGGCGAAAAATTTAATCCGGAAGCAGCATACAAAATATGGCTCGCTGCTGCACGCGGATCAGGAAAGAATGCTCGTCCTGATTATCACCAGGTAATCTCTCCTTACCGACATGAAGATTTCGGAACCGAGGCCATTAACATTCGGATCCAGCAAGAGGCTCGTGGTTATGGGATGCAGCGCGTTGGTCAGCTTTCCGGGATTACCCTGTTTGACAAGGTGATCCAAATCCGTAACCGCGGAGCTTCTGATCAGATATGGGCCTATAATCACCAGACACGACAGAATGAGCTCTCATCGGTGTTTAATGGCGAACTCGGCTTTGTTGCCCCCCACGCACTGGACGGCTCGAAGTGGCAAGCCCCAGAAAGAACGTACTATCGGATCAAGCGCTTTCAGGTCAGGTTCTCGCGGAAGGAACATCTCGCATTTTCCTATGGAGAAAATTTAGGCTACGCGATGATGGGCGCAAAGAAGGTATTTCTGCCTGACGAGGCACCCGAAGATAACCTTGAGCTTGCCTACGCCATCTCAGTGCACAAATCGCAGGGCAGCGAGTTTGAACGCGTATACTTCGTTTTGCCGAAACAAAAGACTGCCCTGCTGTCGCCGGAACTCTTCTATACTGGCATCACTCGTGCGACAAAACACTGCACGGTCCTCATTGAGGAGGATATTGCCCCCCTGCTGAAGATACGACGTCCGGAGAGTTCCCATCTCGTCGGCATCAACTGTTCGCTTTTTGATTTCACACCAGCACCTGAGGGCTTCGAGTTGATCCGGCGGGAGGGTTTCCTGGATGAAGGAAAGATTCATCGCACCCTGGCCGATGTCATGGTCCGCTCAAAGTCAGAAGTCATTATTGCGAATATGCTTTTCGATCGGGATGTAGCCTTCCTATATGAAAAACCCCTCTATGCACCCGATGGATCGTTCTACCTGCCGGACTTCACGATAACCTGGCGCGGCAAAAAGTTCTATTGGGAACATCTCGGCCTCCTTGAGCGTGAAGAATATAAAAGACATTGGGATACTAAGAAGGCTTGGTACGAGAAGCATTTCCCTGGACGGCTCGTGACGACAGAAGAATCCGGCAATCTCTCCGCGGAGGCCATGAAGCTAATTGAGACGAGGTTTTCCTGAATAGCAAAAAGAGGAGAGGTTGAAAATAGTTAAGCCATGATACCCCTCGAACCTGGAAAGCGTGTACGAGTAAAAAAAGATCCCGGTCGTATTGGGATTCTTACAGGTAAAAAAAAGGAACGTGGCAATCTTATCCTCCACCAGGTCTTTTTCCCAGACACCGTTTCATACATTCCTGAAGATCAGATTGAATGTCTCCCAGACATATCTGATCCGGTTGAGCTTTTGGCTTCCGGGAAACTTGGACGTGTAGCCGATCTGCGACGAAATTTGACACACATACGACTGAGTGGAAGGCTGGCCAATTTAATATACAGCATGGACACGACCAATACTGATTTTTATCCCTATCAGTTTAAGCCTGTTATCAAGTTCCTAAACGCACCCAGCAATGGCATGCTCATCGCTGATGAAGTGGGGCTTGGAAAGACGATCGAAGCGGGCTTGATATGGACGGAGTTGCGGAGTCGTTTTGATTTCCGGCGATTAATGGTTCTCTGTCCAGCGATGCTAAGGGAAAAGTGGCAAGAAGAATTGAACGGTAAATTTGGAATCAAAGCGGAAATCCAAAACGCCAAAGAGATCTTATTGACCTTAAAAAGATCTCAGCAAGATGGATCTATGTCGAGCTTTGCTGTTATTGGCAGCTTGCAGGGATTGAGGCCTCCCCGTTCCTGGAAATCCCGTGAGGAAAATAAAGAGAGGGACAATATCACAGCCAGACTTGCAGCTTTTCTTGATGAGAGGGCAGATGAAGAGCCGCTTATCGATCTGCTGATCATTGATGAAGCCCACTACATGCGAAACGCCGATACGGCCACATCCCAACTAGGCAGGCTGCTACGGCATGTTTCAGAATACATTATTCTTTTATCGGCTACACCGGTGCATTTGAAAAGCGGTGATCTTTATCAATTACTCAATCTTGTTGATGAAGACACTTTTCATCAGCCCGGTTTATTCGATGAAATTCTTCAGGCAAATGCACCGCTCATCGAAGTACGCGATGCGGTAATGGCCCGCAAAGTGACACCTAAACAGATCAAAGATTTGCTAGAGGTGGCAGTAAAACACCCTTACCTACAAGGCAACCGACAGCTCCAGACCCTTCTTTCAGAGCTGCCCGGAGAGAAACAACTTTCTGACGACCACTACCGTAGCCAATTTGCTTACCGTTTGGAAACCATGAATCTCTTAGGACACGTTGTAACAAGAACTCGTAAGCGTGAAGTCACGGAATGGCGTGTCATGAGAGAGGCCGTACCAGAAGTAATCCAGTTTACACCGCAGGAGCGCCAATTCTATGATGGTGTGACAAATCTCGTAAGAAAATTTTGTATGGAATACGAAAAGCACGAGGGTTTCCTTCTTGTTATGCCTCAGAGACAGATTGCCAGTTCGATGGCTGCCGCGCTACGCGAGTGGCAAAACCGAAGACATGAATATGATGAACAGCTTTATGAAGATTTTGGTCCTCGGGAAGAACAAAACGACACGAAACATGGCCCTGTCGTTACGGAGATCATGCGACAAGCATATGCTCTCGCAGATTTACAGGACCTGATCAAGAACGATTCCAAGTACAACCGATTACTATCCATCCTTTCAAACCATCTCAAAAAATATCCAGATGAAAAAATTGTCCTCTTTTCTTACTTTCGTCCGACGCTCCAGTACCTCAAAGAACGGCTGGCGCAAGATGGAATCCACGCCATTATTCTAATGGGTGGCGATAAGGATAAATCGGGTACCCTCAAAGAATTTAAGTCTAATCACGGCCCCAACCTTCTGTTGTCATCAGAAGTGGGCAGTGAGGGCATTGATCTGCAATTTGCTAGGATAGTGATCAATTATGACCTTCCCTGGAACCCAATGCGTGTCGAGCAACGCATCGGTCGTCTCGACCGGCTTGGCCAAAAATCCTCCAAGATCCTTATTTGGAATCTTTTTGCCGAGGACACCATCGACGCCCGCATTTATGAATGTCTCTACAAACGAATAGATATCTTCGAAAAAGCGCTGGGGGGGCTGGAGGTCATCTTAGGGGAGGAAATTCAGAAACTGACCCTTGATTTGCTCAGCGGATATCTCACACCTGAACAGGAATCAAGTCGCATCGAGCAGACAGCTTTGGCATTGGCAAATATCAGACACCAGGAAGATCAACTTGAGGAACAATCCGCCAACCTGGTTGCCCTTGGCGATTACGTAATGAACCAAATCAAGGCGGCCCGGGAGTTAAATCGACTCATCAGCTCCTATGACCTTTGGATCTACGTTCATGATTTCTTCCAGAAATATTATCAGGGATGTGAGTTTAGACGACAAAAGGGTGATGATATCAATGTCAATGTTCTTTTATCATCAGAAGCCAGATATGATCTAGAAGAATATGCCAGGAATGAGAAAATATCCCATTTGACACACCTTACGAGGGCAGCCTCTGTACCGGTTCCGTGTCGATTTGAAAACAGGGTTACAGTGACTACCCCGGGCAAGGTTGAAGTGATCAGCCAATTCCACCCACTGGTCCGTTTCGTCAGGCACCGTCTAAAAGAACTTGAAGAATCTTATTATCCTGCGGTGAGCATTTCCGTCCATCACCATGAATTGCCGCAATACGAACCAGGATTGTATGTTTTTACAATCCAGAGGTGGTCGACAAGTGGGCTACAGGAACGGGAGCAAGTATTCTTTTCTGCTTCAAAGATCGCGACACAAACCAAGTTTCTGCATGAAGATGAGGCGGAGAAGTTGGTCACAACCGCTGCGCTGCACGGGCATGATTGGCTAGAGGCTGCCAATTTGGTTGACTGTGCAGAAGCAGCTAGGATCGCAGAGCAATTATTGTCCTATTCAGATGATAGATATGCAAACTATGTTAAGCAGAAAGAAGCAGAAAACAATGACCGCGCTGATCTCCAAGAAAAAACACTCGACCAGCACCTCGGCAGCCAGCTGAACACGTTGGAAGTAATCAGGTCAACACATCTCCAAAGTAATCGCCTCTCATTGACCAAGGCGACGGAAGCGAAAATGAACACCCTTAAAGAAAAAGTCAAACAGCGCAAGTTGCAGATCAAAGGACGTCGAGAACTTAAAAGTAGAAAGGATGAGATGTGTATAGGACTCATTGAGGTTGCTTAAAGGAGGAAATGGGATGGCTGACAAAAATAAGTTTTGGAAACGCTTTGGCAATTTCTTTTGCATTCAGGACGGGGATAAACCGAAAAAAGCGGTAACACCAGCGAAAGAATCAAAAGCAAAGAACTTTAATCAAGCCAACTCCTTAAATCATCAATCCCTTTCTGAAAAAACCGCTTTAAAAACTAAGACTGCGCCCCCCAATCGGAGTCAGATTGAAGCATTTCTGATTGACACTAGCCTGCAATATCCGGCAACAGAAAACGCGGAACAGGTAGATCTTGTCATTGGTTTTGATTTAGGTACTGCATGGACTAAGGTCGTCATCCAAGATACGGCCCGGAGAAAAGCTTTTGCAATCCCTTTCAAAGAATACGGCAGCTCAAATAACCCCTTTCTTCTTCCAACCAAGATAGGACACTCTCACGGGCACCTGACGTTATGTAAAAGCAATGACCCACACCAGCTTTGCAAAGATCTCAAGATTTCCTTAATTGAAAATCATGATCACACCTTAAAGATTGTTCAAGATCAAGAATACAAAGTTACAAGCTCTGAGTTGAATGCAACATTCGTAGCCCTTGTATTACGCTATGTACGTTGCTTCTTCATGAAGAACCAAGCAGGCATCTATAAAAATAATCGTTTGCGGTGGCAGTTGAATTTGGGAATACCTGTGAAGAATTATGACGACACAGCAATTAGAGACGCTTTTCATCAGGCAGCATTGGCAGGCTGGTGGTTGTCTTCGCAACGGGGTGAGATAAAAATACAATCTGCTAAAGAGGCTATGCAAAAAATACAAGATCCGGATTTCATGCCTGGTATCAACCGGGCTTTTATCAATGTGATCCCAGAGGTTGCGGCGGAAGTCGCCGGTTATGCGCATTCAGATTTACGCGAAGAAGGATTACACTTATTGATTGATATCGGCGCGACAACCCTGGACGTATCTACATTCGTCTTAGACAGCAATGACGGAGAAGACGGATACAAATTTCTTACTGCAGAAATTGGTCGGTTCGGGGCTTACGAACTTCATTGGTCCCGGCGGGAAGCATTCAAGCGTTTCATGGCCACCTGGGTGTCAAAGGTTGATGGAATAGCCGAAACATTGGAACCAATACCAGAATCTTGCAACGCTTATTTACCTTCGGCTACCGACATACCGAATTTCGACAATGATTTTATTGATAAAGCAGCAGTACCCATCACCAGGGTTGTCGCAAGAACTAAGAGAGATAGACTTCCTATATCTCCAATGTGGGAAAATGGCCTGCCCTTGTTCCTATGCGGCGGAGGCAGTCAAGCAAAGTTTTATTCGGAAAAATTGGTCTATAAAGTTTCAAACTCCTTGAATAATATAATTTGGAATGGCTTCAGGGCTAAAGAAATTCCCAAACCAGCAAATCTTGAGGCAGATGGTTTAAGATCTCACGAATATCACCGCCTTGCTGTCGCTTACGGTCTGAGTTTTCAATACGAGGACATTGGAAATATCGTGCCACCGTCAGATATTGGGAATATCCCTCGCCAATGTCCCCGAAGCTGGTACGAGGACCGATTCATAAGTAAAGATATGGTTTGATCGCATACCCCGGTCTTTATTTTCCGATTCCAGGTGACGATTTAAACTGACTGCTTTGACAACTACAACCTTCCAACCCGCATTCAAATGATACCGTCAATTATCAAACGAAATGCGCTACACAAAAGCATCACCACGAAATCACGAGTTCAATAAATATACGATAACCTCACAATAAATCGGAGTGGCGAGTGTACTCTGCTTGACCGTGATCTGTTGCAAAAGGCAAGAAATGATGCAGGTTCCTCTCTTGCTGCCTTGCTCGAATCCGATCTGTCGGTCGATTAATCGACCACTTCCCCCTCCCAACACGGTTTTCTGGTCGAATAATATCCACGTGGAGAAAACGGAGAGATATTCATCGGTATTCATCCTAAAATCCCTGCATGGAAAACATTATATATAGTAGGAGCATGTGGATTTGTGCCGCCCCTCTCTCGAATATCATTCCTGGCGCATCAGTCGCTTGCAGGATGAATACAATATATTATTTCTTCGCTTGGGAAGACCCGTTACGTCCAAGACTGCCTTTGTAAAAAGGTCCGTAACGCTCGAATTCGCCGGTAACGTAGGTTATCCCCTATAAAGCCCGGTGTCTCAGACTGCCCGGCAGGGCAGGGAGTGCGCCGTTTTCCGACGGTTCAGCCGGTCAAGAGAGGGTGCCCCCCTTTGACCAAGCGGCTGGTTCGACTCCAGCGGAAACGGTTTCGAGTTAGAAAGTTTATCGTGGTAGGTATGAGACTTGGTGTGCCTTCCGGCATCCAAGCCTTTTTGTTTAAGGGCCTGCGCAGGTTCCCTGTCGTTCGTCAGAACCATGGGACCGGGCAGGCCTTTTTTGCGAAGCAGCAGCCATTGACGAAAGCAAGTTCGGCAATGCCGGAGCATGAGCTGAGCATCTCCATGGTGTCTTTTTGCCTCGGCACTATGACACCATGGAAACCGGGTGAGCGGAGCAAGGGCGAGTGAACCCGCCTAACGCGCGAGTCGCAATTTTCGTTGCAACTGTCAGTTGCAACGATTTTTAGCTCCGGCTCGCGCAACCTCCCGCCCGCAGGGCGATTGCGCAAGGCGCTGGTTAGGTGAACGAAGTGAACCTAACCAGCGCTGAGACGATTCAGGTTTGGTATTCTTGCGAGTCAGCCTGCCGTCATCCACGATTCCCCGGGATCGTGCTCATGGCGATGAGGCGGTGTCATGAACGGCTTTTCTTCTGGTGGGGAGGAAAGCCGTCTTTTCGTTCAGGACACCACCATGGGACTGAGGCCGGGAGGTCATTAACCCCTTTCAACCGGGTGTCCGCAAGGGCATACCGTCCATATAGAGCCGGAAATTTTTCGGGTCGCCGGCATACAAATAGGGCTCGTTGTTTACCTGACAAGGGTGTCCCATAGGACACACCATTCACAAGGAGGTACCCGCATGGGAAAGAAGAGCGTCCGTGGCTACCTGCACGGACAGGTTGAGGGCATTTATCACAAGGTAGGCAAGGGTATCGGCGAGAGCCGCCATGAACTCAAACAAGAGGGCATGCAATCGGAAAAGATTCACAGTGACAGCACCCGCATGGCCTATCTGGATAGATTCCATTCGGTCGTCGAGCATGCGCGAAGTAATTTCGGGATCAAGAGCGTATTCCAGTTAACGGACGAGATGGTCCGAAGCTGGCTTCAGAACGAACGGATCGGAAAGGTCGCGGCCAGTACAATCAACGTCGATGTTGCCGCCCTGGGGAAGATTGGGCAGATGATGACGAATTTCAGCAAGCTGAACGGCCATGACCGGGAGTTCAATTTCACCTGCCGGTTCGATGCTACGCGGGAGGCTATCCGGGACAGGATCAGCCCGAATGCCTGGAACGGACAGGGCCGGGCATACGACAAACCCGAAGAGTTGATCAACGCCATCGACAACGAGAAACACCGGATCATGGCCGAACTTCAGTATCACGGCGGCCTTCGCGCCGAAGGCGTGGGAGCGCCAAGGGAGCCACATTCAAAGGCTGCGCTCAGCCTTGAGAAGTTCAAGGGAGTTGTTCGTGATCCCTTTACGCAGGATCGGCAGGTGGGTGTCATAGAAGTAACCGAAAAAGGGGGCAAGTCCACGAGGCATTATGTCCCTATTGATGCTTATGAACGGGCGCGTCACTACGTGGAGAAGAGCGGACCGATCCGGGAGATATACGAGCGCTATCTTGAGTCGATCAATGATGCAGCAAGACAGACGGGCCAATACATCCCAGGCCGTGGGACCCATGGTCTCAAACACAACTTTGTCGAAGACTTTGTTCGCCGGGGAATGGAATGCGGCAAGAGCAGAGAAGAGATATTTGCGGAGGGTGCGCGGCAGTGCGCCCACGAGAGGGCAGACATTCTGCCGAAACACTACCTGGGGAGGTGACGGCTATGGATATTGAGGAAAGGCTCGATCAACTGACGGACACTGGTCCCAAGGAGCGGGCAACCCTTTTCAGGTTCATGGCAGGTCTCAGTGACCATGAAAGGGGCAAGGTGATCGCCGCGGTCCTGGGGAAAAGTCACAAGTATGACAGGACCCATCCTGACCGTGAAAAGTACGGGTACGTGTTCATCGTCGAGGTGGAACTTATAAAAGAACTCAAAGGCCGGAGGGAGATCGTCAGGAGAGGTCTTCGCGCCCCCGGTACGCCCGAGAGGGTTCAGGTTCTTCAGGATCGGCGCCGGGGAGCCTTGGAGAAGATCGCGCACAAGCGAAAGAAGAAAACAGGAGCGAAGAGGTCTCTTCTACAAAAAGACATTCCCGCCATCATCGAGGGAAGGAACAAAGGCTATTCCTGGGAAACCATCGCCGAATACATCGGCAAGCAGCACGGCATAAAGATTTCCCGCGAGACTGTGCGGAAACTGGTGGGTTCATATAACCGGGAAAAAGAGATAGTCCCCAAAGAGACGCAGGGCCGTGAGGAAGCAGGCATTGAATGTCATGATGGATAGGTCTCCTGATAGCTGAGCCAAGATTCTCTGATTCCGGATTGCCTCATAGCTTATCTTACGATAAGCAGCCTGCGGCTCCCTTCTCCATCTTCTCATTTCTCAAAATCCCTGCGCCGCAAACATTACTTATTTGGATAAAGAAAGAGCGGGGACAAAGAAGAAGATGGCGACGTAATAGGAAGCCTCACTTGCCGGACCAGGGAAAGGCTACAGGCAAAGAAACATAGAAAGCAGAGCATCGCATGACCAACAAGGGAAAGATCGGCAATGATGAAAAGATGCAAGACCTTCCTCAAACAGGTCTCTTGCGCATCAAGCAGGTCCTGCAGTTTGTGCCGGTTTCGCGATCAGGATGGTGGAAAGGCGTTAAGGAGGGACGTTATCCGCAGCCCATTAAACTCTCGCCGCGCGTCACGTGCTGGAAGGCGGCTGACATCCGTCACCTGGTGGAGGGTACCCTTTTTCATGATGCTGCCTCTGGCACAGCGACCTGTTATGATCCAGGGGAAGAAGTCGGGAGTGCCCCTTTTCAGCGCGGCTCATGAGGCTGTGCCTATCCCATCGATATAAAATTATCCCTTAACAGTCGTTTTGAACGGTATCACCTCCGCGCCGGCCTTCAATCCATCCAGGTAGTCGGCCCATGTCTGCATCATTTTCTTCCGTTCGACTAAATGGGCCGTTCGGTTGTAGGCCCTGCCGTTCGGATCGCGGACAGCGTGGGCAAGTTGATGCTCGATATAATCCGGTCTGATGTGCAACACTTCGTCAAGAATAGTGCGCGCCATTGCCCGGAAGCCGTGGCCGGTCATGGTATCCTTATCGTAACCCGCATGTCTGAGGGCGGCATTCACTGTGTTTTCACTCATGGGCCGGGCATGGGTGCGTAGAGATGGAAAGACGTACCGGCCCGTACCGGTATATGTGTGAAGTTCCTGCAATATCTCAATGGCCTGTCTGGATAAGGGCACAATATGAGCCTGTTTCATTTTCATTTTGTGTCCAGGTATATTCCAGGTCGCTTCATCAAAATCAATTTCTGCCCATTCAGCGTGTCTTAATTCGCCCGGCCTTACAAAGAATAGAGGAGCAAGACGAAGGGCACACTTGACTACAAAGCCTCCCTGATAGCCGTCTAATGCCCTCAGAAGATGGGCAACCTCTTTCGGGTCTGTAATCGCGGCATGGTGTTTTACTTTAGGAGGCGGCAAAGCGCCTCGGAGATCACCTGATGGATCACGCTCTGCCTTGCCGGTTGCAACGGCATACCGGAAAACTTGTCCCGCTATGGCTCTCAGTCTATGCGCCAGCTCAAGTGCTCCCCGGCTCTGGGCGCGGCGCACGACCGCAAGCAATTCAGGCGCTTTGATTTCGTTGATTGGACGCGACCCCAGCCAAGGAATCAAGTCATGATTCAAGCGGCTAAGGATCGTTTGAGCGTGCCGGGGAGTCCATGAAGCAAGAAAGGTCTTGTGCCATTCACGAGCCACAGCCTCGAAAGTCTCTTGTTTCGCCGTTGCAGCCTGTTTTTTAGCCTTCTTGACGGCTCCGGGGTCAATACCATGAGCAAGTTGTTGGCGCGCTTGATCTCGGCGCAGTCGCGCATCAAATAAAGAAATTTCAGGATATGATCCAAAGGCAAGAAGCTTTTCCTTGCCATCGAAACGATATCGAAAACGCCATAACTTACTGCCTTTTTCTGTCACATGCAGATAAAGTCCATCGCCATCGGTCAGCTTATAAAATTTTTCCCTTGGTTTTGCGCTACGCACTTTAACGTCACTTAATGGCATACCCTCACCTCATTATGCTTGTGAGAAGATTGGCAATAAATCGGGCTTCATCAAGCGTCAGCCGCAAGACGTTGCCGCCCTTCCATATTTCAATGTTGCCACCAAAAGAAATACGAACATGGGGCAATCCTGGGCCCTGAAGATATTCAGCCTTGCTTTGCGCCTTTTCCTGCTTTCGCATCTCTGAAGGGTCAATGTCTTTTGAGAGGAGTTCTTTTGCGGCGTCTCTGCTTCTTCTGGCATCCTTAAGGCTGACTAACGGATAGGTCCCTAATGCTAAGGTTTTTTGCTTTCTTCCGAAACGATAGTTGAACCTCCACCACTTGCCGCCGGAAGGGTTAATGTGAAAAGACAGGCCTCCACCATCATAAAGCTTATAGAGCTTATCTTTCGGTCTGGCCGCGCTGATTTGTGCCTCAGAAAGCCTGTCAAGCTCTTTATCCATGACCTTTGCATCCTTCTTCGCGGGTATCATGCGGGTATCGCTACAGGGGCTTCGGGTATTTTTTGGAAAAATACCCGCAATTTTTCTGGCTGTCAATGGATTTCTTTGGACGGTAAAAGCAAGCAGGCAATAAAAAACCCGCTATTTTCGCGGGTTTTTTGTACTTCTTTGTACTTCCTTGGACTACCGTGGATTATGGATTGGCGGAGGGAGCAGGATTCGAACCCGCGAACCTTTCGGTTAACGGTTTTCAAGACCGCCGCCTTAGACCACTCGGCCATCCCTCCGGCGTTGCCTCTTTGATGCGAGCCGGCCGGGCCGGGCCGG
>Ga0255344_1005663_pt1 | contig 11781 bp, 8 predicted proteins | sample wastewater_treat_5_FD_192414 | JGI IMG/M metagenome (GOLD analysis project Ga0255344, IMG submission 192414) | Wastewater microbial communities from Lulu Island WWTP, Vancouver, Canada - plant18 | ecosystem: Engineered > WWTP > Wastewater > Unclassified | place: Canada: Vancouver, British... | reverse complement strand
TTTTCCCAAATTTTGAATATAAACCAGATGCTCAAAGTTTACAGTTTTTGATTTTGCGAGATATGAATGTTACTGGAGTTTTTATGGCGAAAAAACTTGACGACAAAACTTATAATGTTGATTTGGACTATGTAAGACCTGAGTATCGTGATTTTAAAAATGGAAAATATATTTATTCACAAATTAAAGAAAAATTTTTAATCCAATCTTGCACTACAGTCAAAACACAATCCAAAAATAAAGCACATATAAAATATTTGAATAAAATTGGTTTTAAAAAAGTTGGAGAAGGAGAATTTGAAATGAAACTAAAAAATAATTGATAATTGATAATTAAGAATTAAGGATTATTTCAAATTGAAACTTCCCCGCTCGCTCGGATTTGTAATCCGAGTGTAACATAACCAACACTCGGATTACAAATCCGAGCGAGCGACAAGGATGCTGAGAGAGAGCATTGGTGGGGTTAGAAGCGAGCGGTTGTGGGTCATCTGTGAGGGCAACACAAGACCGTCAAAGGCTTGTCCGTAGGACAACATGTGATTAACCGTAGGCGCAGCCAATACAGCTAAAAGTTCATAAAGAAAGTAAAACCGAACCCGCAAGCTACTTTTAACTTTTAACTGATTTGCCTTGCCCACAAGGGTAACACAATAAATTTATTAAAAGTTATTTCAAATTGAAACTTACGTTAAGGTATTTATCACTTCTGATATAGGTATTGGTTACATCATAAGAAATAGATTGCTGATCTGCTTCTGCTGAAATAAGTTGTGAAGACATAGGATAAAGTGTTATTTTGCGACTTCCTTTTCCTGATGTGAGTTCTAACTCAAAATAACATTATTTCTTTTAGAAACATCTTCGATAAGCTCATGAGAACGATTATGATTTACTTCAACATAATTTTTATATGGATGATACTCAATGTGTTCTGTAAGAGCAATTGCATCTAATCCTTCTTCCCAAGCTTCTTGAGCACGAATAGTGGGCCACACATAACCATCAGAAAAAACTGTATGAGTATGAAAATCGCATTTCAACACTTGATAACCATCCACTTCAGGAATATTTATTATTTTTCTGTAAGTAGGTTTACGCAATTCTTTTAAATACATTACACCATTACTAACTTCCTGAGCTTCAGCCAAAAAAGCAAAAACAATAAGTGATAATAAAACTAATATTTTCGATTTCATTTTAATATATTTTGGTTAAACAATTTAAGATTTTAAACATATTTAGTTGCATATTAGAAAAGTATTCCATGAAATTTTTCTATATTTTAATACACCACTACTTTCCTACTCTCTCTTTCTCCTCCCGACTGTACTTGTAAATAATATACTCCTACTGCAAATTCTGAAACATCAAGTTCAAGTTTATTATATTGTGTTTGATTTTCAAACTTATTTACATAAACTTGCTTGCCCATACTGTTTGTAATTGTAATTAAACATTCTGCAGGTTTTGCAAGAATATATTCAATATTTAAACTTTGATTTGTTGGGTTAGGATATGGTTGGAATACCAATAAGTTTTTAACATTAGCAGAACAAATTAAATTATCTTCAGTATTGTTTTCGTAATGTCCTTCATAAGGATTAGCAAAAACTTCTAAACAAATAATTTCTGGAAGAGTTTTTTCTGCTCGCCAAATTTCTGTTTTCAATGTATAATCAATTACTTGACTAACTGGAATTGAGTCTAAACTTTCTCTGTAAATTTTTCCCTCACCCAAATTTAAAACTAGTTCAGGTTTGCTTACTGGTAAAGTTCCATTATTGATTATATAAACCGAAATTTCTAAATAATTTCCATTTAATTTTGTACGTAAATCATATAAAATCAAGTCCATTATTGGGTTTACTGATATTATTTTTTTCTCTATATAATCTGAGCAACCATATTCTGACACAGCTGTTAAGTTTACAAAAAACTCTCCTTCAGAAATATAAATATGCGTTGGGTTTTCTTCTATTGAACTTTCAGAATCTCCAAAAGACCATAAATATTGGCTTGCTCCTTGGCTTAAATTTGTAAAATCAACAGTAAAAGGAAATCCGCCCCAATCTCTTGACATTGCAAAATCAACTTGTGGTAATGGATAAACTTTTATAGTATCTTGAGCAAAAGCCTCACAACCATATTCTGATTTTATTTCTAAACTAATTGGATATTCTCCTATCGTATCGCAAACAAAAGTTGGCGAAGCATCTGTATTTGAAATAATTTCATTTCCATTAAAATTCCATATATATTCCACAATTTCACCTGATTGTGATTCAATATTTTTCGCTACAGTAAATTCACTGTTTACGCATGAGTTTTCAACCAATAATTCTAATTCTGGATTATCATAAATTTCAATTTGCTTAGTGATTGAAGTTTCACAAGTGTTTTGCCAAACAACAGATAAACTCACATCATAAATACCAGAATTTTCGTAAACATGTGATGGGTCTGAATTTTCACCAAAATTTCCATCACCAAAATTCCAATTCCACGAAACAGGTAAATTATAAGAACTTTGCTCTGTAATATTTATAAATGACGATTCGCTGTTAACACAGGCGTTTTGGGAAAGAAAATCTGGTTTTACTGCTTGTTTTACAAAAATTTCTTTAATAATAGAATCCCTACATGCTTGCTCTGACTCGCTTATTAACTTTACAGTATTAATACCAGAATTTTCAAAAACATAAGATACAGTGTCTCCAAAAAGATCAAAATCATTAAATTGCCAATAATTATTTAAAATATTTCCACTTAAAATTGTTGTTTTAGAAATAAAATCTATTTCTGCCCATTGACAATAATAATCTGGGAAAAACTTTGGTTCTGGAAGTGGGAAAACTTCAATAGTTTCATCTAAATAATCGCCGCAATCTAAATCTGTTTTTATTTGTAAGCGAATATTGTAATTACCAGGTTCGTCAAGAGTAATTTCGCTATTTTGAGAACTTGCAAACACTTCACCATTTACAAACCACTGCCAAAAGTTTATATTTCCTTCTGGGCTTGTAGATTGATCGTTAAACGAAATTAGATTTTTTGCACAATGTCCTTGCACAGAAAAATCAGGATTTGGCACAGTTCCCATAATTGTTACTGCAATTTCATCTTTAGCCGAGCAAGCACGCCAATTTGTGCAAGTTACAGAATAAGTTCCCGACTCAGAAAGGGTAATTTCAGGTGTTTCAGCTCCAGTACTCCAAAGATAGCTTACAGTTTCGTCAGAATTTGTTGCCAAACTCAATCTATTTCCAGCACAAAGCAAAGTATCTGCAGGACCTATAGAAGCTGTTAATTCATATTTATCAAAACTAAAGTTTATTGTATCGCTATAATATTTACAGCCCAAACTATCGGTAATAATCAAAGCATAATCGCCCTCATAAAAAATTTCGATTGATTGAGTAGTTTCTGGCGAGCCAAGCCATTCATAGGAATAATCTCCTGTAAGTTCTGCGTCCCAAATTACAGAATTTCCATAACATATAATTGTATCTGCAAAATTATTCACTTGTGGATAAAACACTCTAATATCATCACTAGACTCAAAACCGAAAATATCTGTTACTGTACATGAATAAACTCCTGGTTTATTTACATGAATCACAGAATCTGTTTCGCCAGTACTCCACAAATAAGAAGTAAACCAAGGCTTATAAGCTGAAATTGCAGTATCACAAAAACCATAAGGAACACGGATATCGTAACCGAGGGAGAGAGATTGGGAGTATTTATTTCTTAAATAAGTTTCTAATAGATTAGTGTTTTCTGCAGACAAAACTGTATCAAAAATTAAAATTTCTGAAATTTCTCCTTTAAAATACAATGAAGTAACAGGTGGTACCCCTCCTGTATTATTATTATATGCACCTATAAGAAAATTATATGTAGAAGTCATATTATAGTTTGCTGCTATTGTCTTTTCTCCAACAAAATCATTATTAACATTGAAAAAGTTTTTATTAATTTGTTTATCAACTATAGTGTTTAAATATAAAAACTTATTAAGAATTAAACCAGTTGATATGTCTCGCGATGAATTATCATGAAAGAGGAAATAAATGTTGTTTTCAAAGAGTATAGAATAGCGACTTGGTGATGGTCCGACTAAAGATTTTGCCAAAACAGAGCCTGTAGTTTTTTCAGATTTTGCAATTATAAATATAGTTTGAGAAGATTGTCCAATATTCAAAATATTTTCTCCATCAAAATAGTTATTTGTGCCGTTAAAATAAATTGAAGGTTGTGAATAAAGTTCGCTTATAATTTGTGTGGGTCTATATGCAGGATTTGTTTGTTGTATAAGATGATTGTTTGGGCTAAGGTCGTACCAGCGAGCAACTTTTCCGTCAACAATTTCTATAGAATCGGCACGCAACCACAATTGAAGATTTGCTTGTGAAAACGGTTGGGCATTTACAGCATGGCCTATTATTGATAATGTTATTATAGATATAGCAAATAATTTTTTCATTTGTATTTGGTAATGATAGCTATTGATAAAATTACATGTTTAAAAAACTCTTTGTTATTATTTAAGGCCAAAAATATCGACAAATATAGTAAATAAATTATGAAATCATGTGTTTTTGTTTTAGTATTTTTGTAAAAGCTTACTTTAACTAGTTATATTTGTTGAGACTAAAAGTTGGTGAATATTTTGTTATAAAATTACTAAGAATTTATTAATTAACATAACATTAGAATTAGCACTATTTTATCGCTTGGTTTTAGCTATATATTTTGCTTTAAATTCTTTAACTTTATCAATGATAAGTTGTTTAAGATACACATACTCCCACAACTTGAAAAGTTTTGATAATAAAACATATATTAATATTCCACTAATAACCATAACAATTAATTCAATCCAAGGTGTTTCAATTTGAAGATAATTAATACTAAAAACACAAATACCCATTATAATTGATATTGCTAAAGATGGTAACAATGTTGTTATAAACTTAGTCTTTTTTATTGTTTTTAATGCTTTTGCTGCGTAAACTAAATTAAGATATAGAGCTATATATAAGACTATTACAGTACACCAAAGAAACTCATTAATTCCAAATTGCAATCCAATTATCATTGCCAATAAAACGAGTGTTTTTTTTATTATTTCGAGTTTTAAAAAAGCACCCGACTTACCTTTTGTTAATATAAGCTGACATAATATAATTGATAATGGGTATGAAACTCCAGATATGCAAATTATTTGCATCCAAGGAGCAGAAGGTAGCCATCTGGCAGAAAACAGGGTAATAATAAAAGGTTCAGCAGTAACAATTAGTCCAACCATTATTGGAGATATAATGTAGAAAAATATACGGTATATTTTTAATCCTACAGATGCAAGTTGTTCATCATTGTCTATTTTTGTAAAAATAGGAAGAAGTATGGATTGTACAATACCTGTTGTGCTGTTTATAGGTAAATCTTTTGTTGTTTTTGCTCTTGTATAAAACCCTAATGTATTGGCTGAAAATATTTTGCCAATCAGCAAACTGTCAATTTGTGTAAATATTTTATCAATTACTGAAGAAAATAAAAGTTTGTATCCAAAACCAAAAAGTTCGCGAAATGATTTTTTTGAAAACGTAAAACTTGGTCGCCAATCTGATAAAAACCAATACAATAAATTAGATACAATAGCATAAGATATATGTTGACCTACTAGTGAATAAACACCAAAATCGTTTAAAGCCATAGTAATAGCGACTATTGCAGATGCTGCTACTGCAATAATAGATATAAGATTAAGTCGTTTAAAATTAAGGTTTTTTTTAAGTATTGTTGACTGAATAGTACCAAATGAATTAATCAAAAAAACAAGTGCAACAAGACGAGTTATATTTGTAAGCTGTGGTAATTCATAAAATTTTGCAATAAAAGGAGCTGTAAAAAAAAGTATAAGGTAGAAAATTAAACTCACAGTAATATTAAAATAAAAAACTGTAGAAAAATCTTTGTTGGTACATTCTTTTTTTTGAATAAGAGCAACGCTTAAACCAGAGTCTATAAAGCATATTGCAATTTCAGTAAAAATTGTTAGCATTGCTATCATTCCAAATTCAGCAGGGAAAAGTATTCGGGAAAGAATAATAGATACAACAAAAGATATTCCTTGATGGCTATATTTTCCTATCGCATTCCAAAATATTCCTTTAAAAAAAGAATCTTTTACGCTTGTACCCATAATTTTTAATTAGAAATGCAAAAGTAATATTAAATCTCTAACTCTGACATAATTTTCGTTTAATTTAAAAAACTTACAATGTTTACCGAAAATAACAAATTTTAAAAATATATTTTATACCTTTGCAAAAAATAATAATATTATATCATGATAATTCGTTCTTTGTTAACTGAGGACAATACATTTAATAACACAGAAGATATAATTCAATGGATAAAACAACGCAATAAAGATATAGAGATTTGTGTTGAAAAAATTCCATTAAAGTCGATGGACAAATGGATTTTTGATGAAGATGGTTGCCTTCGTCACAAATCTGGGAAATTTTATTCAATTAAAGGTATAGATGTTAATACCGACTATGAAAAAATTGTTCATTGGCAACAACCTATAATATCGCAACCAGAAGTAGGATTCCTAGGAATATTGACAAAAGAATTTGATGGAGTACTTTATTTTTTAATGCAGGCGAAAATTGAGCCAGGAAATATCAACGGAGTGCAAATATCTCCAACATTACAAGCAACAAAAAGCAATTATAATCGTGTACACGATGGCAAAAGTCCTAATTATTTAGAGTATTTTGTAAATGCAAAACCTCAAGAAATAATATTGGATCAATTGCAATCAGAACAAGGGGCAAGATTTTTAAGAAAGCGTAACAGAAACATAATTATTAAGGTAAATGAAAATGTTAAATTGCTACCAGATTTCAAATGGATGACTTTAGGACAGATAAAAACACTTATGAATTACGACAATATGGTAAACATGGATACTAGGACAGTGTTATCTGGTCTTAAAATAAGCGATTTTGTCTCTCAATTGGATAATACAGAAAAAATGTCGTGTTTTGGAAGAGATTTGCTTTTATCTTCGCTAACAGATCATAGCATTTTTAGAACAGCTAAACATTTATCATGGTTAACAGGATTGAAATCAAAGTACGATTTAATAGTAGAACCGTTTCCAATAAACAAAATGAAAGATTGGAAAATATCGGAATATGAAATTTCACGCCCAGACGAAAAATATTTCAAGGTAATTGGTGTAAATGTGAAAATAGCTAATAGAGAGGTAACCACATGGTGTCAGCCATTATTACAACCTATGCAACAAGGTTTATGTGCATATATTATAAAAAAAATAAATGGCGTTTACCACTTTTTAGTGCAGGCAAAAATGGAATGTGGTAATTTTGACGTGCTTGAATTAGCTCCTACTGTGCAATGTTTAACAGGAAATGTGTATGCCTCAGAACTAAAACCTCTATTTGTTGATTATGTATTAAATGCCAAACCTAATCAAATAATACATGACACATTACAATCCGAAGAAGGTGGCAGATTCTATAAAGAACAAAACAGAAATTTAATTATTGAAGCAGATGACAATTTTAGCTTAGATTTGCCACCAAGATATACATGGATGACATTGAGACAGATATATAAGTTTTTGAGATTTAATAATTACCTCAATATACAATCTAGAAGTTTACTTTCAATATTAAACTATATGTAAATGAAAAAAGAAATATATAACATAGGTATATTAGGTTGTGCAAATATTGCAATACGTTCCCTAATACCGACTTTTGCTAATAATGAGCGACTTCATGTAGAGGCTATTGCTAGTCGAAGTATAGAGAAGGCAAAAGAAGTTGCAGAAAAATACAAATGTAAAGCTTATGGAAGCTATGAAGAACTTATTGCCGACAAAAATATTGATATTATATATATGCCTCTGCCAAATGCCTTGCATTACAAATATGGTAAATTAGCTTTGCAAATGGGAAAACACATGCTAATTGAAAAATCATTGTGCTGTTCTTATTCAGAGGTTGTGGAACTTGTCTGTATCGCAAGAGAAAAAAATTTGTTATTATTAGAAAACTTTCAATTCAGATTCCATTCTCAAACAAAATGGGTCAAAAATATAATAGACACTGGAAAACTTGGAAAAATAAGATGTTTTAGAAGCTCATTTGGTTTCCCTCCTTTTAGTGATTCTAAAAACATTCGTTATTCAAAAGAACTTGGTGGAGGTGCATTGTTAGATGCCGGTGCTTATACAGTAAAGAGTATGAATGTATTTTTTCCTAATGAAAAATTCAAACATAAAACATCAACAATGTTAACACCTAAAGGTTATGAAGTTGATATATATGGAGGTGCTTATTTTGATAGCAATAATGGAATAATTGCCCAGCTGGCTTATGGGTTTGATAATTTTTACCAATGCGGTTTTGAAATATGGGGCAGTAAAGGAAAATTAACTTCTACAAGGGCATATACTGCTCCTACAAATTTGCAACCTAAAATTATTATTGAAACAGCACAAGATGGTGTAAAAGAATATATGCTTGAAACTTGTGATCATTTTATGGAAATGACAAAATATATGGTAAACTGCATAGATATGAAAGATTTCGATAATGATTATGAACAGAATTTATTACAAGCAAAACAATTAGAAGAAATAAGAGAATATGAACAAAAAACAAGTTGATTTATAATGGAAAATAAAAACATATATGTAACAATGCCAACTTTAGCTCCATTAAATGAGGTAAATGTGTATTTGAAAAAAATATGGGATAGTGGCATTATGACACATAACGGACCTTTATTGCAAGAATTTGAACGCAAGGTGGCAGAGTGGCACGGAATGAAAAATCATGTAGTGGTTACTAATGGTACGGTTGCTCTGCAAGTTGCTATTAGAGCCCTTGAGTTAAAAGGAGAGATAATTACAACACCTTTTTCTTTTATTGCTACTACTAGTGCAATAATTTGGGAAGGGTGTACACCTGTATTTTGTGATATTGATCCTAAAACTTTGAATATTGATCCTATAGAAATAGAAAAAAAAATAACAAATAAAACTGTTGCTATAATGCCAGTACATGTATTCGGCAATCCGTGTGATATTGAAAAAATAGATATAATTGCAAAAAAACATAATCTAAAAGTAATTTATGATGCAGCTCATGCTGTAGGTGTCAAATATAAAGGCAAATCTATTTTTAATTACGGTGATGTTTCTTGTACTAGTTATCACGCAACAAAGATGCTGAACTCTGGCGAAGGAGGTGGATGTTACACTAATAATGATGAATTACATGAAAAAATGAAACGAATACGTTTTTTTGGTTTCTCTGAAGATAAAACAAATGTGGTTGATGACGGCTCAAATTTTAAAATGACAGAAGTACATGCTTCGATAGGACTTGCTAATTTAAAATATTTACAGAAAGCACTTGATGATAGAAAAGAAAAATATATAATATACAAGGAAATACTATCAAAAAATAAATCTTTAAATTTTCAAAAAATAAATGAGGATTGTAATTATAGTTATTTCCCATTGATATTTGCAAGTGAACAAAATTTATTAAATACAGAAAAGGCGTTGAAAGCAGAAAAAATATTTGCAAGAAGATATTTTTATCCATCTCTGAACACATTTACAGATATTGTACCATATGTTAAAATGCAAAATTCGGAAGATGTGGCAAATAGAATATTATGTTTACCTTTGTATTATGATTTGGATAAAGAAGATATAAAAAGAATTGCAAAAATAATAATACAGGTAAACTAAAGTAAATGTAATTATAAAATGACACAAGAAGATATACATAATATAATTGTTGCCGGTGAAGGAGAAAAAATTGAATTCAAATCTTCTTTTACCGATGAAGTTGCAATTTCTCTAACAGCTTTTGCAAATGCAAAAGGAGGAGCTGTGTATATTGGTATATCTAATGATGGGAAAGTCAAAGGTGTTGTCTTAGGCAAGGAAACTGTACAAAAATGGTTAAACGAAATAAAAAATAAAACTATTCCTTCTATTGTTCCTAATGTTGATGTTGTAGATTTTGAAGACAAAAAAATTGTAGTTTTTAGCGTGGTTGAATATCCTGTAAAGCCTGTTTCTGTGAAAGGGAGACATTATCAACGCAGAGTTAATTCAAATCATTTGCTGACTGCTGTTGAAATTTCAGATCTAAGTTTGCAATCGCGACAAATTTCGTGGGATTCGTACCCGTATCTTAATGCAAGTTTCAATGATTTAAACGAAAATAAAATCAAGGAATTTATAAATAAGGTAAATCAAACAGGACGTTTTGTTTTACCTGAAAGTCCGCATTTAGCGCTTGAAAAATTGGGAATGCTTGTAAAAGAAAACCCTACAAATGCAGCAATGATATTGTTTTCTAACAAAAACTTGCATTATAATGTACATATTGGGCGTTTTAAAACACCGTCATTAATTATCGATGACAAGATGATTAGTGGTAATTTGTACGATGTAATCAGAGATGCAATGCAGGTAATTGTAGGACATTTGAAATTTTCACTTGATATTTCAATAAAAGATGCAAGTACAAAACGAAAAGAAATTCCGGAATATCCACTTGAAGCAATTCGTGAATTGTTGATGAATGCTTTGGTACACAGAGATTATCTTAGTTCAACTGATGTTCAAATCAGAATTTACGACAATAGCATAAGTTTTTTCAATCCCAGTGGTTTGTATGGAGATATAACAGAGCAAGATTTACAAACGGACAAATATCGTGCAAGTACGCGAAACAAACAATTAGCAGAGGCTTTGTATTTGACCAAGGATATTGAAAAATACGGAAGTGGATTTATTAGAATTCGTAAATCCATTGCTAATTATCCAAATATGCAATTTTCTTATCGGAATGCCGGTTATGGTTTTTTTGCTGAATTGAGTTATGAGCCAAAGGATGGCGAATTAAATGGCGAATTAAATGGCGAATTAAATGGCGAATTAAATGTTTCTCAAAACCGCACTTATCAATATATAATAGAACACCCCAATTGCACCGCAAAACAGATTTCGGAACATCTGGCAGTTCCTTTTAGTACAATAGATAAGCACATACGTATATTGCTTAAGAAACAAATGATAGAACGACGAGGAAGTAAAAAAACAGGTGGATATTGGCAACTTCTTACCAACGAAAACAAACCTAACACAAAGGAGGATATGTAATGAAGCTAGGTATAATGCAAATAATTTAATAAATGTAATTATAAAATGACACAAGAAGATATATATAATAATATAATTGCAGAAACGGATATTGGTGAATTAAAAGATAGGGGCACCGATAAGGTCACCAGTAAGGTCACTGATAGGGTCCCCGATAACCAAAAAATAATTATAAATGAAATTGCTAAAAACAATCGTATTACAACGCAAGAATTATCAAATATATTGCAAATTTCATTGCGGAAAACCAAAGAAAATATAGCAAAACTTAAGGCAATGGGGTTTTTGCGACGTATTGGACCAGCAAAAGGTGGCTATTGGCAAATTATTGAAACTGATACAAAACAAAATGGACAAAAGGAGGATGTGTAATGAAACTAGGTATAATGCAGGCAATTTAAATAAAAATATAATTAGAAAATGATAATTAGAAATATATTAGTTTTTCCATGTGGCTCAGAAATTGGGTTAGAAGTATATCGTTCTGTAAAATATTCATCTCATTTTAATTTAATAGGAGGAAGTAGTGTTGATGACCATGG
>Ga0255344_1005658_pt1 | contig 11792 bp, 9 predicted proteins | sample wastewater_treat_5_FD_192414 | JGI IMG/M metagenome (GOLD analysis project Ga0255344, IMG submission 192414) | Wastewater microbial communities from Lulu Island WWTP, Vancouver, Canada - plant18 | ecosystem: Engineered > WWTP > Wastewater > Unclassified | place: Canada: Vancouver, British... | reverse complement strand
GTGCCGGGAATTGCTTTTCGTGTTGGAGACGACAGCAACAGAAGCGCCATGCCGATATGTGGCGGTGAATCTCAAAAAAAACGGTCGGTCCGAAATATTTTCTTTCTCCACGCAAGAGAAAATGTCGCCGGCAAATTATGCGCAAACTCTCGGAACTTATCTCTACGAGCCCAATGCTGCTATCCTGAAAGCGGGAGCTTTCGATATTGTGGCCTCACGCCATGATGTGCTAAAACTTCATCCGAATACCCATTTATACACTTCGGATGAGTTGAAAAACGATTTTCCCGGACGTGTTTTTGAAGTTGAAGACGTTTTTTCGCCCAATAAGCATCATCTCCGAAATTTTGTTTCGAGCAATCCTCAAGCCAATATTGGCGTTCGCAATTATCCCGATTCAGTGGCTGAAATACGCAAAAAAACGGGAATCAAAGAGGGAGGCAATCGTTATGTGTTTGCTGCCACCTTAAATGACGGACAAAAGAAATGGATCGTGTGCTCGAAAATCGGACATAAAGGACTGTCCCCGAATAATTCGTGACACGACAACTTACTTACTCAAGTTGCTCAATCACACAATTCCACATCATCACACATCCGGGCTGCAATATTTTCAATATTTTGACACCCACGTTTGTGCTAAACGGTTATCTTTGCAGTATGATTATTCCACGAATGATAAATAAGGCCGTTTCCATTGCTTTTGCAGGATGTTTGCTGCTGCTGATTTCGTGCACCGAAGACAGTTTTGTCGAAAATTCGGCGCGCTTGCGCATCAGCCTCACCGAATCATCGTCGATACCGCTTTCGGAAGCCAATCTCCAAATAACTTCTATCGAAGTGATGTTGACCGATTCGACCGGACAATCGCAAGACGAATGGATTCCGCTGGAATATGCCGGTGGTACTTACAACCTGTTGAAATATCTGAAAGGTGAGACAAAACAGATTGCCGATCAGTATTTTTCTGCCGGAACAATTACTCAAATTCGCATCAAATTGGCGAGCACGCTTCATATTGTCGATAAATACAGTTTGCTCTCCGATCAGCAACAACTGCCTGTAGATTTGGCAACCGAATATCAGGATGGGGTAGTGGTAGCCGCGGACATTCTGCTTACTCCGAACGTGATCACCGATATTCTGCTCGACTTTAACCTTGCTCAATCCATCTACAAAAACAACGCGGACGATTTTGTTTTTGTTCCTTACGTCAGAGCTTACACCCAACTGGATGGCGGAATGTTGAAGGGCACGATTTCGCCGGTGGAAGCTGTTCCTATGGTGCAAATCGGATATCTGACCGATACCCTCAGCACGTTTGCCGCATCCGATGGTTCGTTCTATTTTCAGGGACTTCGCGCCGGATTGTGGGAAATTCATGTCATCCCGCTCAACACTCTATATGCCGACACCACAGTGATGGATACCGTTTTCAATCAATTGACTACAACCGTGTCTCCAAATCCGATTGTGCTGAAAAAAATCGAATAAGGCAGATAAAAAATCGCTCGGACACTTTTGAACCCCTTTCTTGTCAAAAGAATGATTGCCTTATTTTGAGTGCCGACATCCACTGAACTCAATCGAAGAAGAAGACAAACCCCGAAAACTCCTTGGGAAATACTGATATTACAGAGATGAACAACAATAGCTGAAGGGTGAGCATTCCATGCTTCATCATTCATCTATTTGCCATGAAGCTGAGTAAGGGTTGCTATGGAGTTGCCTCGGAGCTATAGCGTAAAATGGCTATAGATAAATTGGAGGGAACAAATAAATGGGGAAGAAATGAAAGAGAGGTAAAACTCGGAAATGAACGGATCATCCGTAATTCATGAAGCAACCTCAATGTTTATCTACCGACGCTATTTCACCCAGAGACAAAATTCTTCTATCGTTTTTTATGTTTTCTTTTTTCCGTTTAAATATATTTCAATACATTTGCAAAAGAAGATAAATAACTTTATATCATTCAGAAAACACGGAATGAGGTTCAAATTATATTTAAGCATCGATAAACACACATTTGGCAATCGATTACCTTTCAATTACCAATATGAACTGTCGGCGGTGATATACAAAATACTTGCCGGCGCCAATCAGGCATTCGCCGAATGGCTGCATGACAATGGTTTTGTGTCAGATAAAAAGATATTCAAGCTGTTTTCCTTTTCGAGGTTGCAAATACCCCAATATCGCATGGAGGGAAGTTTTCTGAAAATCCTTTCGGACACGGCCGAATGGTATCTTTCTTTTTTGCCCGAACGCAGTACGCAGGAATTTATTCAGGGCGTTTTCAGAGAACAGCAATTTGAGTTGGGAAACAGGCAAGCCCGTATCCGGTGCAGGGTGCAAAGCATCGAAATGCTGTCCTTGCCACTGTTTACCGAACAAATGTCGTTTAGGACACTTTCGCCGATGTGCCTGACGCTGAAGCGCGAAAACGGAACCGACGAATATGTTGCTCCCGATCACCCGATAGCTAAGGAATTGATTAGGCAAAATTTACTCGACAAATACAAAGCTTTCACCGGCAACGATTTTCCCAATCATGATGCTATTTTCGACTTCAAGGTGACCAATCAACCCCGCTCATCGCTGGTAACCATCAAAGCCGACACGCCGCAGGAAAGCAAAATCCGTGCTTTCGGTTGCAATTTTCAGCTGACGGCACCCGTCGAGTTGATGAAAATCTGTTACGATTGCGGCATCGGCAGCAAAAACAGCTTGGGGTTTGGGATGGTGGAAACAACAAAAGAACCATTTTTAAAAATTACTTGAAAATTATGATAGAAGAAATTGTAAATTTTGAGAAGTCTCTACAAACTGGAGTGGGGAAAAAATTAATTGAGCAAGAAGGATTATATATTTATCTTACCATTGAAGGTGATAATTTAAGACCACATATAATTCTTAATGGGAAAAATAGACCTATTAATACAGATTACCTTCAAAATTGTTTTGAAAGATATCAATATATTGATGGATTTAATAATGCAAATTCACGTTTTGACGGATATAAATCAATTGTATCATGTTCAGCCTATTCTGTTGTTATTACTAAAGAAAACTTTATAAAAAGATATTCTAATAATGAATGGAATACTTGTATAAATAATTTCTTTTCAAAAGCAAAATATTTTGTTCCTAATGAAGATTCAAATACTTTATCTTTATTTGAAAAATATCTCAAAGAACAATTGAAAAGTGATTTGGATAATTATGAAAATGAACTAAATAAAATAACTGAACAAATTAAAGGATATAAGACAATTTATATTTTTATAGATTTACCCATAGAAAAATATAAATCAGCATGGGAAAACTTTTCTAAAAACCCAAATTCAATTGATAATAATAATTTAGGCAATAATTATCTTCAAAGTGATGAATTAATTAATTTTGATATAAGTCGTAAACCATTTATGGCTCATTATACGGCAACTTTTTTTTATAACTATAAAACGAAATCGGAAGATCAAGAATTTATAAAAAAATTTTTCAAGGAACTGAAATCCAAAGACATTTTTCCAAAACCATTACCTATATTCATTGATAAAAAAGAATTAAATTACAAAGTTGTTTCTATTTATCAAGCCAATAAAGATAAAATGTCTTATTCAGATATATTTGAAGAAATTTATAACACCGACAAAGGTATAGAAATGAATGATTTGCAAAATTATTATCTTCTCTATGTTAATAATAATCAAAGGAAAATTGAAATTAAAGATTTTGAGTTTGTTCCATCATTTAATTATAAATTTGAATGCTCTATATTCCCAATTTTCGAAACAGAATCAGAAATTGCTTCAATAAAAAACATATTTGATTTTCAAAGAATTATTGTTAGAGAATTGTTCGACAATAGTTTAATAAAAATCGATGAAAAAGGGAAATATACTCAAAATTATTGGGGAACTGTCGAATCTAAATATTACAAAAGCCAAAACAATTATCGATTGAAAAGCCAAAACAATTATCGATTGATTTTGCAATATAGAAAATCATTCTATGATTTTATTTATAAATCAAAAAAGCAATCAATAAAACCACGTATTCTACGTGATATAGTATTAAGTAGTATAATAGATACTTTACAAGATGAAAAATACAGAACGACGAACAAATCAAAGGAAGAACGTATAAAAACTTTACTCAATATTTATTTCAGTATAAATCAATATTTCGATCCTGAAAACATTAATTTCAATAAAATAGATATCCCTATGGCAACAAAAACAAAAGATTTATTCGTTTATGTTCACGACTTAGTCTCAAAAGAAGATAAACATTTAGAAGAAGGAAATGATATAGAATTCGCTTATGCTTTTGGACAGTTAGTTTATTATTTATTAAGTCAAAGTGAGGCTTCCAATAAAACTCACTCTTTGTTATTATCCTATTTACAAAAGTCTGACTTTGAATTATTAAAAGAAAAAGCAAAAGAAGATTTTACAAAGTATTCCTATAAAATTTCATTTAACAATAAGAAATTCAATAAAATATGCAGCGAAATATTTGCTTATAAACCAAAATCTAAATTTTCAGATTTAGTTTCGTTTTTTTTAGCAGGCTATTTTTCAAAGAATTCTATTTATTAACAATAAAAACAAATAACAAACATGAGTACAGAAAATTTATTCAACAAAAGAGTTTATGGTTGCGCAATTATCAAATCCATTAATGCAAATTATAATGCAGATTTTACAAAACAACCGCGCACATTACCTAACGGAATTGTTTATGCTACCGATAAAGCCCTAAAGTACACTTCACGACATTTCTTATACAAAAATTATGCTCACAATCTTGATAGCAATTCAAATTCTAATAATAAAATATTATACTACACAAGGTATAAAACTCTTAATGAAAAAGGACAATTTGTTCCAATGTCTTTAAGAGAAATCTATGAATATCTTTTTGGTGAGATGGAAAAGGTTACAAAAGAAAATAAAAATCCAAAATGGATGATTTATTATTTTGATGGGGAAAAAATAATTGGAAAGTTACAAAAAATAAAACCAGCCGATATTAAAAAATACTATGAAGGATTAGATGATAAGCCTGAATATGCAGATTTATTAGAAAAAATAGCCAAAGAAGCTAACGATAAATTAAAAATCGAGGATTCTGGAATGATTAAAGATATCGAAATGAATATAGAAGAACCATATTTCTTTTATGTGAAAAAAAATGACAACAAAAACAAAGCTGAAAAAATTAATCTCGATGAAGAATTACTCAATGAAGAATTATTAGAATCCATAATTAATGATTTGGACTTACAATTTTTTGGGGGATACAATAAATTGAAAATTTTATACAATTTACTGAATTGTTTGGATGTACGCCTTTTCGGAGCAACATTCACTGGCGATACAAATGTATCAATTCATGGTCCTGTACAAATAAACCATGCCCAAGATCGATTTTTTTATCAGGGAGCAATACAAAATTTATCATACACGGAACAAATTAAATCACCCGTCAGGAATGATAAAGCTAAAGGAGGTGATGCAGAAATGACAACTATAGGAAGTGATTCAAGAACAATGGAAGCTCATTATGTACATAATTTTTCGATTAATCCTAAAAATTTATCTGATCATTTGAAAATTGCCAATCAGCTAAGCAATAGCGAAGAAAAAGATAAATATCCAGAATTATCCGGATTAAGCATTGACGATATAAATAAATTAAAAGAATCGCTTAGATGTGGTGCTACTTTTTATGATTCTACTTCCAAAGCCGGTGTTGAAAATGAAATGCTTTTATGGGTTGAATTAATAGATGGGAGTAAACAAGTAATCCCAAATTTTACAGAATTAATCTCTATAACACGAGATGATGAAGGCAAAGTTGAAATCAATTTAAAAAAAGTTCAAAATCTATTACAACAATCTCATATTGATTCTCAAATTGAAAAAGTTTCTGTTTATTTTAATAAAACATATGCGAATATAATATTAGGCGATAAAACAATAAGTGAATATGAAAAGTATAATAATAAATGGAATTTTGAGCCAATTGAATTGAATGAATCTGAAAAAACAAATAAAAATGAATGAAACAAAAGTCATTTCTATTGATTTATATGCGGATTTCGGTTTTTTTAAAAAACCCTTTTCAAATGAAAGATTAGATTTGTATCTCACATTTAATATGCTCCATAAACCCGCTTTATTAGGAATTTTAGGTGCAATATTAGGTTTTGCAGGTTACAAAAAGAACGAGGAACTCCCTGAATATTATGTAAAACTAAAAGACTTAAAAATAGGAATTGAGCCTATTGAAGAATATCAAAGTAAAGTTTTAAGTGAAAAAGGCATTTTCCAAAAAACGACTTTAAAATATAATAATTCAGTAGGATATGCCAATATGCAAAATGGCATACCTTGTAACTTAATTATTAATGAACAAATTATTATTTCTCCTGCATATCGTTGTTATATATTATTAGATAATTCCGTAGATAATAATTTAAAATTTCAAATTACCGAATATTTGAAAAATGCTTATGCGGAATATCTCCCTTATTTTGGGAAAAATGAATTTTCTTGTTGGTGGGAAAAAGATAGTTATAAGGAATATAAAATAATCAACAAAGAAAGTAATGCCATAAAAATATCTTCGATTTTTTATCTAAAATCTGCAACACTAAAAGAATCTGAAGATATGGAATTTGATATATCTAAATTGTTTGATACCGAGAAACCTTATGCTTATTTTGAGAGACTTCCGATTGATTTTATGAAAATTGATGATGGCTATCAATATCGATTAGAAAAATTTATTTATAGCAATTTAAAGTTAAAAAATAATGCATCTATTGAAAATCTATTTCATTTAGAATGTGATGATGAAAAAAAATATATCCAATTCTTTTAAAATGAAACCCATTAATGAAATTATCTCCGAAAGCCCCAAACTTTCGGAGATATTATCAAATTACCAACTATATTTAGCTCATACGCCAAATGAAAGTTTAGAAGAACATCTGAATTTAACTTTATCATATTTATCTATCCTAACTGAAGTTAATCAACTTGATACGATTATTGATAATTTGATTCTCAACAATTTACCATACGAATCAAGTGAAGTTTCAGAATGGATTAAAGAAATGTTCGTTTTTAGTTTTTTATTTCATGATCTTGGTAAAATTAATAACAATTTTCAAGCTAAAGTAAAAAACAATTTATTTAATGCTATTGATAATTCATATGGCAGTAAGCATTCACTTTTAGGTTCATATTTTTACATTTTGTATGCTACTAATAATGCTTTAGAAAGTTTTCAAGACAACAAATTTACTTCTGCTTGTATTGGATTCTGTCTCCTTTTTAGTTATTCAATATCAAATCATCATAATTCAAAATATTATATTGACTTCTCAAATAATGAATTTGAAAAATATATAAGTGATTTTATCGGATACCTCCATAATATCAAATTCTCCTATAAGAAAGAATTTTGTGATAAATTTTTCAAAACACCTCAAATTCCCAATCATACTTCTCCTTTCTTATTGACCTTGCAGCGTGGGGTAAAATTCATCAGAGAGAAAAATGATAATGAATTTCACTTATGGGCATTACTAAAATTACAATATTCACTATTAACAGCAACCGATTATTATGCCACAAATCATTATAAATCAAAATTAAAGAAATTTTATGACTTAAATGATTTCGGTATTATAAATAATTCTCTTAGAAAAAAAATGAAAGAGAATTTTATTGAAATAGAGTACAATAAATCATTGTTTTATAATACAAGTTATTACATAAAATATCCATTAAAAAATTTACAGAAATCATCATTTAAAAATCTTTGTATGCTGCGTCAAAAATTAGGTGCAGAAGTATATTCAAATATTATCAAATATAAAAATGAACGAATTTTTTATATTGAAGCACCTACGGGTGGTGGTAAGACAAATTTATCGATGATAGCCATATCAAAATTACTTGAATTATATCCTGAAGAGATTACTAAAATATTTTATGTCTTCCCATTTACAACATTAATAACGCAAACCTTTAAAGTTTTGAAGGATACATTTAATCTTTCAAATAAAGACATTGTTCAAATACATTCTAAGGCAGGATTTCAGACTAAAAATGAAGATGAAATTGATTATATTAATACGAAGAATTTTATCGACTATCAATTCGTTAATTATCCGATAGCCTTAATGTCACACATAAAATTTTTTGATATTTTAAAAAGTAACGAAAGAGAAACTAATTACCCCTTACATAGAATAGCAAATTCAGTAGTAATAATTGATGAATTGCAGTCATATTCACCTTCTGAATGGGATAAATTAAAATATTATATATCTAATTTTTCCGAAATTTTCAACATTCGCTTTATTCTTATGTCTGCCACTTTACCTAAAATTCATAGTATTTCTGTAGGAGAGAATAAAGACTTTTGTCAGTTAATTGAAAATGCACAAGAAAATTACTTCCAAAATCCTAATTTCAAAGATAGAGTAAAATGTGATTTTTCTTTATATGATAAATATGGTTTGATTACAATTGATTCTTTGGCTCAGGAAGTTTTGATAAAATCAAAAAAATATTTTCAAAGATATGGTAAGGTACACACCGTAGTTGAATTGATAAACAAAAAATCAACCACTGAATTATATAATTCGATTAATAAATTAAGAGATATATTTAAGTTTGACGAAATATTTATTTTATCAGGAACAATATTAGAGCCGAGACGGAAAGAGGTTATTAATTACCTAAAAGATCCCAAGTATAAAAAGATCCTTTTAATTACAACTCAAGTCGTTGAAGCTGGCGTGGATATTGATATGGATTTGGGTTTTAAAAATATTTCATTACTAGACAGTGATGAACAATTAGCTGGACGAATAAATAGAAATGCCAAGAAAAAGAAAACAATTCTCTATTTATTTAAAAAGGATGAACCTTTTAGAGTTTATAAATCAGATATTCGTTATGAATTTTCTAAGGAATTATATGCCGATCCTATTAATAGAGAAGAAATATTGACAAATAAAAATTTCAAGTATTTATATGATTTGGTTATTAGTCATATAAATAAACATAATAGCAATGAATTTATTGATAATTTCTATAATTATAAAGCATATATTAATAATCTGAATTTTGACAAAGCAAATTCTCAATTTAGATTAATAGATAATGATACAGTTTCATTTTTTGTTCCTTTGAATTTAAAAATTGATTTTAACGATAATGGAGATCCTTTATTGATTTCTAAAACCGAATTTAATTTTTTGCAAGTGAATAATTGTCTAAACAAAAATCGTGAAATATCAGGAGAGTCAATTTGGAACAAATATGTTTCTATAATTAAAAATCACGATAAAGATTTTCTTTCTAATTCAATTCAAATCAAAATTTTAGCAGGCATTATGTCAAATTTTATATTCACAATTTATGAAGATAAAAATTTAATTGACAATATTAAGCCTTTTTTGGAATATGACGAATTAAATAAATCGTATTTAAATTATGGTTTTTATTGTTTTAATTCGTATTATAATCAAATTTATGATTTTAATAATGGCTTAAATGAGAACATGTTGAGTGAATCATCATTTATATATTAATTAAAACACATGCAAATTACCGGCACGCATTTCAATTATTATCAGGTTTGCAAACGAAAGCTGTGGCTGTTTGCCAACGGAATCAACATGGAGCAGACCTCCGACTTGGTGTATGACGGTAAATTGATTCATGAAACATCGTATCCGCAACGTTCGGAGCGCTATGAAGAAGTGGAAATCGATGGCATAAAAATCGATTATTACGATGCGCGGAATAAGGTGATTCACGAGATTAAGCGGTCGGACAAAGTGGAGGAGGCGCATGTCTGGCAAGTGAAATATTACATTTACGTGCTGGAACGCAATGGACTGAAAGAGGTTAGCGGGTTGTTGGAATATCCGACGCTGCGTCAAACCACCAAAGTGGAGCTGACGGATGCCGACCGGCAAAAAATTGCCGAAATGGAAAAGGAGATTACGGAAATTATTCAATCCGATGATTGCCCTCCGGTGATTCATTCGAAAATTTGCAAGAATTGCAGTTACTACGATTTTTGTTATGTGGAAGAAAAAGAAAGTATTACAGAGCAATAATTATATAGGCGAAAATTTATAATATGAAGAAGACCTATTACCTGTTCAATCCGGGAACGTTGCAACGGAAAGACAATACGATAAAGTTTACTCCGATTGAGGAAGACGGGAATGGCTTGGAACATGAAGGGCAACCCCGATATCTGCCGGTGGAAAATATTGCCGAATTTTACGTGTTTGGCGCTTTGAATGCCAACAGTGCTTTGTATAATTTTTTGGGACAAAACGACATTGCCGTACATTTTTTCGATTATTACGAAAATTATACCGGTTCGTTTATGCCGCGCGACGGTCTGCTTTCGGGAAAAATGATTTTGGCTCAAACCTCAGCTTATCAGAGCAAAAAAAGGAGGCTCGAATTGGCGCGGAAATTTGTGGAAGGGGCGGCTTTCAACATGGCCAAAAACCTGCGTTATTATAATTCGCGCGGTAAGGATCTGGAGGGGGTAATCGAAAAAATTGAGCAATATGCCGCAATGCTTTCCAATGCGGAAGCCGTTGACGAAATGATGGGATTGGAAGGCAACATAAGGCAAACCTATTACGAGGGTTTCGAACTTATCATCAACGATTTCAGCATGGGTGGAAGAAGTAAGCAACCGCCTAAAAACGAAGTGAATGCGTTGATTTCGTTTGGCAATATGATGTGCTATTCGCAGTGCTTGCGGGCGATTCATCAAACGCAGCTCAACCCGACGATCAGTTACCTGCATACGCCGGGAGACCGCCGTTATTCGCTTTCGTTGGATATATCGGAAATCTTCAAACCTATATTGGTGGACCGAGTGATTTTTAAACTGTTGAACAAAAAAGAGCTTCAGGAAAAGCATTTCGAAAATAAACTCAATAAGTGTTTGCTCAATCCGGCAGGGAAAAAGATATTCGTTCAGGCCTTTGAGGAGCGGCTCAATGAAACCATTCAGCACCGATCGCTCAAACGCAAAGTGAGTTATCGGCATCTCATCAAGTTGGAATGTTACAAACTGAGCAAACATTTGCTGGGGATGGAAGAATACAAACCGTTTAAAATGTATTGGTAGTTATGAAACACAAATCCCCCGTCACCCCGATCACTCATAAAAAAGTTTGAGCAGTGTATGTAATTTTGGTATATGATGTTGGAGAAAAGCGCGTCGGAAAAATGCTGAAATTGTGCCGCAAATATTTGAATTGGATACAGAATTCGGTTTTCGAAGGCGATATTTCCGAGGTTAAATTGAAAGAATTGACTATATTGGCGGAAAAAATAATGAAACCGGAAGAAGATTCGTTGATCATTTTTTCGAGTCGGACAGAAAAATTTCTCGACAAGCAAATTATTGGGAAAGAGCGAAGTAGCACCGATAATTTTCTCTGATCCGATCGTCGAAGGAGGGTTTTCCTCACGGTTGCGCGAGCAATCGACAGGAGCAGCGATCATTGACATGTTGAAAATCAATATATAAAATAAGTTGTCGATAGTCGGGAATTTTTATATTTTTGCCTATCGACAACTTTCCTACTTCAAAAATGAAGTTTATTTTGTGTTTTAGGGCTGATTTTCAGCCATATTTTCAGTCGTTTTCAACGGCTCTTAATCGCACCAGAAGGAATTGAAATTGATTATTCCAGCCTGCGATGATCATCAATACTG
>Ga0255344_1005653_pt1 | contig 11807 bp, 4 predicted proteins | sample wastewater_treat_5_FD_192414 | JGI IMG/M metagenome (GOLD analysis project Ga0255344, IMG submission 192414) | Wastewater microbial communities from Lulu Island WWTP, Vancouver, Canada - plant18 | ecosystem: Engineered > WWTP > Wastewater > Unclassified | place: Canada: Vancouver, British... | reverse complement strand
AGCTGTTCCTTCATAGCATTTTCTCCCCTACGAATGTTTAGATTTCCTTCTAGAATCAGCTTCAGAGTAGTGCACTTTTAAACTTTAAACCTTCAAAAAACAGTGCACTTTTGATTCTTAAATGACACTTTCTATCGCTTTGGTTGACAACACGAATCTATAATGGAAGAATGAGCAATAGGTTATGAGTCGGCTTGAAGATCTTCAACAGAGCGTGTCTATTCGAGGCATTCTTCCAGATGAGCAGGTAACCGTTGTCTCGGTCCAGTGGTTTGGATCAGAAGCGGTCGAGTTGACGTACAAGGATAGCACAGGACGGGTGGCCAATCAGCTGCTCTACCGATCCGATGAATCGCGGGTTCAGGTGGTAGGTGTCGGCAAGCCCTGGAGCTTCGACGGGGATGGAAGTCTGTTCCGGCTCGTCTCTGAGGCGCAGCGGATACGGCTTGCCCATCTTTTCGATCCGGTACTGGCAGTCCATACTTCTTTAGTAGAGCCTCTTCCGCACCAGATCACTGCTGTGTACGAATGTATGCTTCCCCGGCAGCCCTTGAGATTTCTTCTTGCGGATGACCCGGGTGCAGGAAAGACCATCATGGCCGGGCTCCTTATAAAAGAACTGATTGCCCGGGGCGATGTTCAGCGCTGTCTTGTAGTCTGTCCGGGAAATCTTGCAGAACAGTGGCAGGATGAAATGTCTCAGCGCTTCCATCTGCCCTTCGAGATTCTCACCAACGACAAACTCGAAGCATCGCGGACAGGAAACTGGTTTTTGGAAACGGATCTCGTAATTGCACGTCTCGATAAACTATCGCGGGATGAAAGCGTGCAGGAAAAACTGAAAGCATCGGACTGCAGCTGGGACCTGATAATCTGCGACGAAGCTCACAAGATGTCTGCCACCTTCTTTAGCGGAGAGATCAGCTACACAAAACGCTTTCAGCTTGGCCGCCTCCTCTCTACGTTGACCCGGCATTTTCTCCTCCTCACTGCTACACCGCACAACGGGAAGGACGAAGATTTTCAGCTTTTTCTTTCTCTGCTCGATGCAGACCGTTTCGAAGGCCGCCATAGGGACGGTGTTCAGCCTGTCGATGCGCAAGACCTGATGAGGCGTATGGTCAAGGAGCAGCTCCTCACATTCGAAGGAAAACCCCTCTTCCCACAGCGCATAGCATACACAGTTCCCTATAAACTTTCTGATGGTGAAGCATCACTATATACTGCCGTAACAGCGTATGTCCGCGAAGAGTTCAACAGAGCCGAAGCCCTCAAGAATGACAAGCGGGCAGGTACTGTCGGTTTTGCTCTGACGATCCTGCAGAGGCGGCTTGCTTCGTCCCCCGAGGCGATCTATCAATCCCTTAAACGGAGAAGAAAACGCCTTCTAGACAAGCTTAATGAGTTTATCAAGAAGGGGGACGTGGAGGTGATCTCTGTTTATTCAGAGCATCTGCTCGACACGGATGATATGGCAGATCTGGATGATGCGCCGGACAACGAAGTGGAAAAGGTTGAGACCGAAATACTCGACGAAGCAACCGCTGCGCGAAGCATTGAAGAACTTAAGGCTGAAATTGCCACACTGAAGCATCTTGAGGATATGGCAGCCATACTGCTCAGGAGCGGTACCGATACAAAGTGGCGCGAATGCGCAAAACTTCTAGACGAGATATTCCAGAACGCACCTATAAAAGACGGGGATGAAACTTCTTTCGATGCAGCTTGTGAGACTGGTTCGCTTCCGCGGCCGAAACCCTCCCCGCGGCAGAAGCTCGTCATCTTTACCGAACATCGAGATACCCTCAACTACCTAAATAGAAGGATATTCACGCGTTTTGGCAGACAGGATGCCGTTACAGTGATCCATGGTGGGATGAAGCGAATGGATCGTATCCATGCCCAGGAGGCCTTTAAATTCCAGCCGGAGGTTCAGGTTCTCCTTGCAACGGATGCAGCTGCAGAAGGTATCAACCTGCAGCGCTCTCACCTGATGATCAACTACGATCTTCCCTGGAACCCCAACAGGATCGAACAACGGTTCGGGAGGATACACCGAATTGGTCAGACCGAAGTCTGCTTTCTCTGGAACCTCGTTGCGGCAGACACGCGTGAAGGTGATGTGTACCGAAGGCTTCTTGAAAAACTATCGGAGGCGAGGGAAGCACTGGGAGGGCAGGTTTTTGATGTGCTGGGGAAGCTTGTCTTTGAAGGAAAATCCCTTCGGGAGCTTCTTATAGAGGCAATACGCTACGGAGACAGACCCGAAGTACGCGCTATGATTGATCGGGTTGTAGATACCACACTGGAGCGGAAGAAACTCGAAGCGCTCCTGGAAGAAAAAAATCTTGTCCATGATGTTATGGATGCAAGCAGAATCTGGAGGATACGGGAGGACATGGAGCGAGCTGAGGCTCGTCGTTTGCAGCCGCACTATATAGAATCGTTCTTTATCCAGGCATTCAGCCGTTTAGGGGGTACGATCTTGCAGAGAGAACCACGGCGTTATGAAATCACCTTTGTACCAGCGATCATACGTAATCGAAACAGGATTACCGCAAGGCGCGAACCAGTTCTGTCGCGGTACGAGCGGATTACATTTGAAAAGGACCTCATTGCCCCACGCGGGCAGAGTCTTGCATCGTTCCTATGCCCTGGTTCGCCGCTTCTAACCGCGGTAATCGATCTTACGCTGGAACGAAACCGTGACATCCTTAAGCGTGGAACAATCCTTGTGGACGAGAAGGATAGCGGTACCTCGCCTCGGATCTTTTTTAGCGTTGAACATGCGATACAGGATGCGACAGTGACACGCGTTGGTTCCTTGCGGATAGTATCCAAACGGGTGCTCTATATCGAACTCGACGCAAGCGGGAATACACGCCACATCCACTACGCCCCCTATCTCGATTTTCGCCCTCTGAAACCTGAAGAACCGCGGGCTGAACCTATCATTTCTCGACCTGAATGTGCGTGGATCACGAAGGATACCGAAAAGCAGGTGCAGACATACATAGTAACCACCATCGTTCCCGAACATCTGGAAGATGTAAAAAGGGAACGACTTGAACTGATAGAGAAGACCAGAACAGCAGTGCAAGAGCGCCTTACAAGAGAAATTAATTACTGGGACCACAGAGCTGAAGAGCTTAAGCTCGAAGAAAGGGCAGGTAAAGTCAATGCACGTCTTAATTCGGGCGAGGCAAGGAAACGAGCAGACGAACTCCATGGCCGGCTGCAGAAAAGGCTCGAAGAGCTTCGGCTCGAAGCACAGATCTCCCCCCTTCCTCCGGTGATCCAGGGCGGATTCGTTGTAGTACCGATTGGTCTTATTCACGCCATGCAGGGGGAGGCTATTGCCCCTTCGGAATATGGCTCAGATACTCAGCAAAGTTCCGCAATGGCCCGTGCCATCGTGATGGAAATCGAGCGGAAACTCGGTTATGAACCGATCGATCGGGAAACCGAAAAACTCGGATACGATATCGAAAGCCGCATTCCGCATACAGGAAAACTGCGATTTATCGAGGTAAAAGGGAGAATCTCCGGGGCAAGATCGATCACAGTAACCAAGAACGAAATACTCTACTCGCTCAATAAGCCAGATGATTTTATTCTTGCAATTGTCGAGTTTCTGGACGAGGATAGCCATCGCGTGCATTATATACGAAGGCCTTTCAATCGGGAACCGGATTTCCTGGTAACAAGCGTAAACTACGATTTCGAAGGATTGCTTGCGAGAGCTGAAGACCCGCGCTGATCCTTGAACTTTATCTTTTTAAGGAACAATCGATGGATAAGCAAAAAATATGTGCACCTAAAAAACTCATAGAAGTGGCCCTGCCTCTTGTAGCGATCAATGAAGCAAGCGTGCGGGAGAAATCGATACGTCATGGCCATCCGAGCACCCTCCACCTCTGGTGGGCACGACGTCCCCTGGCTGCAGCCCGTGCCGTGATCTTTTCCCAGATGGTGGACGACCCTTCCTCTCTTCCCGATCTCTTTCCCACAGAAAAAGCCCAGGAAAAGGAGCGGAGACGTCTCTTCAACATCATCGAAGAGCTTGTTAAGTGGGAGAACACGACGAACGAGGAGGTATTGAGCCAGGCGAGGGATGAGATATGGGCAAGCTGGAGGCGCACCTGTATCCTCAATGCAGACCACCCAAAGGCAAGGGAACTCTTCGACCGGAACAAACTCCCGGCATTCCACGATCCCTTTGCAGGAGGCGGCTCAATCCCCCTTGAGGCTCAGCGTCTGGGACTAGAAGCCTGGGCAAGCGATCTCAACCCTGTGGCTGTGCTCATAAACAAAGCCATGATAGAGATGCCATCAAAATTTGCAGGTAAGCATCCGATAAATCCGCGATTGCGAAAAGACGCAGAACTAATTTCCAAGGCCTGGTATGGTGCACAAGGACTTGCCGAAGATGTTAAGTACTATGGCCAGTGGATGTGCGGCGAAGCGGAAAAACGGATTGGCTACCTCTACCCGAAGGTGGATGTGACGGAGGATATGCTCCGCGAGAGGCCTGACCTTATACGCTACAAGGGAAGAGAACTCAAGGTGATCGCATGGATCTGGGCTCGTACAGTGAAAAGCCCCAACCCTGCCTTCAGGAACGTGGACATGCCCCTTGCCTCGACCTTCCTGCTCTCCACCCGGCCGGGGAAAGAGGCCTACGTGGAACCGGTGATAGAGAACGGCGGATACCGTTTTACCGTAAAAGTGGGAAAACCAAAGGATATGGATCGGGCAAAACGAGGGACGAAGCTTTCTCGCGGTGCTAATTTCGAGTGCTTGATGTCTGGATCCCCGATCTCGGGGGAATATATAAAAGCCGAAGGAAGAGCCGGGCGCATGGGAGCACGGCTCATGGCCATAGTAGCAGAGGGGGAACATGGCCGTGTGTACCTGCCTCCCACTCCCGAGCAGGAAGCCGTAGCAGGGCAAGCAAAGCCTGCGTGGAAGCCAGATATTGAAATGAATAGAAAAACCACAAATCTTGTTAGTGGTCGTGGCTATGGTTTTTTTACGTGGGCTGACCTCTTTACCCCCCGCCAGCTTGTGGCGTTGACCACCTTCTCCGACCTCGTGGAAGAGGCGAGGGAACAGGTATGTAAGGATGCCCTCGCTTCAGGCATGGCGGATGACGGGATCGGTCTTGCAGACGGTGGCACAGGAGCTGCCGCCTACGCGGAGGCAGTGTCGGTGTATCTGGCGTTTGCGATGGATAAATGCGCAGACTATTGGTCGTCTATATGCACCTGGCATATTACGCGTGAAATAATAAGGAATACCTTTGGCCGCCAAGCAATCCCAATGGTCTGGGATTATGCAGAAGCCAACCCTTTCTGCGCATCAACGGGAAATTGGATCGCCATGATCGATTGGATATGGAAGGCTTTATATACAACCCCTGCATGTACAGGAGGTTTTGCCATACAGGCAGATGCAACAATGCAAAATATAAGTGACAATAAGGTCGTTTCTACCGATCCCCCGTACTATGACAACATCGGGTATGCGGATCTCTCGGACTTTTTCTACCTCTGGTTACGGCGTTCCTTGAGGGCAGTTTTTCCTGATCTCTTTGCAACCCTTGCAGTTCCGAAAGAAGAGGAACTGGTAGCAACCCCCTACCGCCACGGAAGTAAAAAAAAGGCAGAGGAATTCTTCTTACAGGGAATGACCAAGGCGATGGAGAACCTTGCAAGCCAGGCGCACCCCGGCTTTCCTGTTACGATCTACTATGCATTCAAGCAGGCTGAAAGCGAGGTCGATACAGGCGTTGCAAGTACCGGCTGGGAGACCTTTTTAGGTGCCTTAATCCAGGCAGGATTGGAAATTACCGGTACCTGGCCCATCCGAACAGAATTGGGTAACCGTATGATAAGTTCGGGTACCAATGCCCTTGCCTCAAGCATCGTCATGGTCTGCAGAAAGAAGCCTGTGGATGCACCCGAGGCCTCGCGAAGGGAATTCCTTACAGCCCTGCATCAGGAACTTCCCCCTGCCCTGGCTCAGCTCCAGAAGGAAAACATTGCACCGGTAGACCTTGCCCAGTCTGCCATAGGCCCTGGTATGGCGGTCTTTAGCCGGTATGAGCGGGTACTGGATGCAACAGGAGTTCCCCTTTCTGTTCGTGATGCCCTCATCCTCATCAATCAGGTACTCGACGAGGTGCTGGCAGAGCAGGAGGGAGACTTTGATCCGGATAGCCGCTGGGCCCTCGCCTGGTTTGAGCAGTTTGGCTTTGAGCCCGGAGAGTACGGTACTGCAGAAACCCTATCCAAGGCAAAGGACACAAGTGTTTCTGGCATGGCAGAGGCAGGGATCATCGCCTCAGGCAAGGGAAAGGTGCGGCTCCTCAAGCCAGAAGAGCTCGATCATGCGTGGGACCCTGAAAAGGATAGACGGCTCACCATCTGGAAAACAGTTCATCAACTTATTCGCCTTCTCGATTCGGAGGGCGAGGAAGCTGCTGCCATCGTTGCAAAAAAACTTAAAGAAAAATCGGAAACAAGCCGTGAACTCTGCTACCGTCTTTATAGCATCTGCGAACGAAAGAAGCGGCCAGCAGATGCTCTTTCATACAACGCACTCGTACGGAGCTGGCCCGAGATCATGCGGCTTAGCCGTGAAAAAAAAGAGACAGAGCCAAAACAAGGGGAACTGTTCGATATAGACGGCGAGGAAGCATGAGTGTACCATATAAAAGACGGGGGATCGTGCTATGGCATTGAGCAATTATGAGCGGATCGGGAAGGGGCTGGAACTTCTGAAGTCCGGGATCGCACCATTTGTGGAGCGCGAGGTCTTCAACAAGTTTCAGCCAGACGAGGCACATGCGGTGATTGCAGAGTTTACCTCCTCTGATCGGATGCTTGCCGGTAAGAAAATCGGGGCGTGGGATGTTGCGGCCTTGCTCAATTTCCTCTGGACACACTGGAATGAGGTCTTCAGCCGAACCCTGGGGAATGCAGAGCGAAGCCTGGTGAGCGAACTCCGCGATTTTCGCAACCGTTGGGCGCATCAAAGCACCTTCTCGAGCGATGATGCCTATCGTGCCCTTGATTCTGCTGGCAGACTTCTTGCTGCAGTATCTGCACCAGAAACTGAAGAGATCGAAGGGATGAAAATCGAGCTTCTCCGTATTCGTTTTGACGAACAGGTTCGCAATGAAAAGCGAAAAAATACAAGCTCTACGATCGAAAGCGCTGTAACTGGAAACCTCAAACCCTGGCGCGAGGTGGTAACGCCCCATACGGATGTAGCATCTGGAAAGTATCAGCAGGCAGAATTTGCCGCAGATCTCTGGCAGGTCTACCTAGGAGAGGGTTCTGAAGAGTATCGGAACCCTGTAGAGTTTTTTAAGAGAACCTATCTGACCGAGAGCCTCAAGGGCCTTCTTACAACAGCTATTTGCCGATTGAGCGGTTCAGGTGGTGATCCAGTGATCCAGCTCCAGACGAATTTCGGCGGAGGAAAGACTCACTCGATGCTTGCCCTTTTTCACCTTTTCTCTGGTACGAGTCATGCAGATCTTGCCGGAGTAGAGGATGTGATGAGAATAGCAGGTGTCACTGAACTGCCTCTGGTACATCGCGTCGTACTGGTGGGCAACAAGATATCGCCAGGAAATCCGTCTGTAAAGCCTGACGGAACGATCGTACGCACCCTCTGGGGAGAACTTGCCTGGCAGCTCGGCGGAAAGAGAGCCTTTGCCCGTATCGAGGCAGACGATCGCAACGCAACGAGCCCAGGGGATGTCCTCCGCGAGCTGTTCAATGAATATAGTCCATCCCTGATCCTTGTAGACGAGTGGGTTGCCTATGCAAGACAGCTTCATGATCAGAGCGACCTTCCTGGGGGGAGTTTCGAAACCCACTTCAGCTTTGCCCAGGTTCTTACGGAATCGGCAAAACTTGCAAAGAACTGCCTCCTCGTAATCAGTCTACCTGCGTCAGATGAAACAGGTTCTCCCCATACGCTTGCAGATGATGCAGAGGTCGGTGGTGAAAAGGGACGTGAAGCGCTTATGCGTCTCCGCAATGTCATAGGTCGTATTGAGTCTTCCTGGCGCCCAGCAACCGCAGAAGAAGGCTTCGAGATCGTGCGAAGACGTCTGTTTGAACCATTCCAGGATGCTTTTCTTTTCAAAGATAGAGATTATACAGCAAGAGAATTCGCACAACTCTATCAAAACCAGAAACAGGAATTTCCGTCCGAATGCCAGCAAGCTGAGTACGAAAAGCGGATAAAAGCTGCCTATCCCATACACCCAGAGGTTTTTGACCGCCTGTACAGCGACTGGTCTACCCTGCTCAAGTTCCAGCGCACCCGCGGCGTATTGCGGCTTATGGCAGCGGTGATCCACTGCCTGTGGGAGAATGGCGACAAAAATCCGCTTATCATGCCTGCAACGATTCCTATCGATGATTCCCGTGTCCAGTTTGAATTAACCCGTTATCTATCAGACAATTGGGTACCCATTCTAGAAAAAGATGTCGATGGGCCAGACTCTCTTCCCTTAAAGATAGACGCTGAGGTTCCCAATTTAGGCAAATATGCAGCGACACGGCGTGTTGCACGTACCATCTATCTTGGTTCCGCACCAATAGCAGATGCCGCACATCACGGAATCGAAGATCGAAGAATCAAACTTGGCTGTGTCATGCCTGGAGAAACATCTTCGGTATTCGGCGATGCATTGCGGCGTCTAGCAAGCCAGGCTACCTACCTGTACCAGGATGGTTCCCGTTACTGGTATTCTACCCAGCCAACGGTGACAAAACTCGCAGAAGACAGGGCAGAACAATTCAAACGTAATCAAGACGCAGTTGTTCGAGAACTTGAAAGAAGAATTCGTGAAAATCTTAACCAGAAGGGTGATTTTAGACGTATCCATGTCTTTCCCCATGGCGGAGAGGATGTCCCCGATGATTGGGAAACCCGCCTCGTAGTTCTCGATATGGAACATCCGTACACCAAAGCTCTGGATAACGAGGCAGAAAAAGAGGCGCAGAGAATTCTTGAATCACGTGGTGCTTCTCCTCGGCAGTACCGCAATACCCTTGTGTTTCTTGCCCCGGACAAAGCCCGCCTTCAAGACCTTGAAGATTCTATCTGCAGGTATATTGCATGGTCTTCAATTCTTTCAGAAAAAGAAACGCTTGATATCTCGCCTACGCAGGTCAAGCAGGCCGAACAGCAACTCAAAGCTGCCAATTCGACGGTAGACTCAAGGCTTCTAGAGACATATCAATGGATTTTAGTTCCTGTTCAAGATACACCACAGACGCCTGTTGCCTGTAGTGCCCTCAAGGTATCAGGAGACGAGCCGCTTGCCGCTCGGGCGAGCAAAAAGCTGAAAAGTGAAGAACTCCTCATTCTCAGGTTTGCGCCGACAAGCCTCCGGAGGGAACTCGACAAGATTCCTCTATGGAGAGATGACCATGTTTCTGTGCGGCAGCTCTGTGAAGATTTCGCCCGCTACACATACCTGCCAAGGCTCCTGTCGCCAGAGGTCCTTGTTGATGCAATAATGAGTGGAATTGAGCTTTTGACCTGGGAAAAGGATTCCTTTGCCTGGGCTGACGAATGGGATGCTGAGGCACAGCGGTATCGGGGCTTACGGGCAGGACAGAACATCCATGCCCTCGATCCGGATAGTACCAGATTACTGGTAAAGCCCGATGTTGCGCAGGCACAGATGGAAAGGGAGGTAAAGCCACCTCCATCCGCTACGGTTACTAGTTCGAACGGCGCAGAGGCTCAACCCAGGCACGCAGATACTGCTCCAGTCGTTCCGGTTGCTCCCCTTCCCAAGCGGTTTCATGGAACTGTTCTTCTTACTGCCGATCGGGTAGGTCGCGATGCAGGTGCGATTGCTGAAGAGATCATCACCCATCTTGCAGTTCAAAAGGGAGCACGGGTTACCGTGCGGCTAGAAATCGAAGCAGAACTCCCTGAGGGAGCACGTACCGAGCTTATCCGTACAGTGACAGAGAATGCACGGGCGTTGCATTTTACTAGTTTCGGATTCGAGGAGGAATAGCAAAGAAGGAGACAAGGTAGAAATAGAAAAAAATGTTACACTATTTTTGGAACGACAACGAAAATTGGATGCTGTGCATATCTACAGGCTTAATGCCGAGCGGCAAGGGGCTGATTCATCGACCTTTTTAAGGGACTGCTTAAGGTGATATACGCGACCAACGCGATCGAGTTTTTGAATTTCTCTGTCAGGAAGGTCACCAATAACCGACAGAGCTTTCCGACTGCCGACGCGATGATGAAATTGGTCTTCATGGCATTGCAAAATATCTCGCAAAAATAGGCAATGCCTATACGGGATTGGGCTGCTGTCCTGAATCAATTCGCGATTCTTTATGGCAACCGTGTGCCGCTATGAAGCTGGTGTTTATACAAAAATCGTTACACGCTATACAAAGAAATGATGTAGTGCTCTCCTCGTTTTCAGACCATTAGGCTGCCAATTCTTTCCTGACCTCAGCTGGAGTAGCATATCCAAGCACCGAATGGTGACGATCGAAATTGTAATGTTCAATCCAGTCAGCAATTTTGTTATACGCTTAATCAAACGAAACGAAATTATACTGCCAAACGCATCCCTTCTTGAAACTCCTAAAGAGTCACTCAATCATTCTGTTCTGTTCCAGCGTGTACACCATTATAGACTTCTGATGAAATCAATACTTGGTTACTGTCTCATGAAACTGCTTAGATCCGAACACAAGGCCATTGTTGGATCGAATCACAAAACCATGCGTCTTTGGTATGATGTTCTCTCGAATCAGCGCATCTTCAAGGGCTCTGGTAGAGATGGCCGCTTTCCCGGATCTAGAGAACCTCCAGCCGACCAGATATCGATCGGAACAGTCGATTACTGACGCGAGCTGGCACCAGCCATCCTGTTTAGTAAGAAGATGCCTTATATCGATCGCCCAGTGGCTATTGGGCTGTGGCGTGACCTTTTTCTTGCCCTGTACCCTCGGATGATTGCTATAGGGACGCTTCCATCGCTGCCAGCAATGCTCTTTCACGATGCTATGGATCTTCTTGTGGTTGATGTATTTCTGATGTCGTCTTCGCAGTACGGCAGTGATTCTTCGCGTCCCATACTCAGGAAATTTCTCAATCACCTTGCGCACTTCGTCCACAAGCCATGTTTCGGCTGCCTCCAAGCTTTTTTTTGTGGCTTTTCGGTGTAGTATACATTAGGGCGCTGAACACAAAGCACATAACGGATTTTTCGTATGCTTGCCCGAATCACATCTTCCATCAGTTCGGCTTGCAGGGTCAGGATTCGGTCTCGAGCGAAGTCTTCCACAAGGTTTTTGCTTTTTTAGTATGGCCTTCTTCAAATACAGGTCGCCAACTGTCGCCTTTAGTTCCTTGATCTCTTTCTCTGTCTGCTTTTGAAGGTCACTGGCATGATCTTTCAGCCCTTTTTCTCCTGCCTTCAAGAACATATCGATCCATTCCTGGACCTCGCCGGGGGTAAGGTCGTTCTGCCTGGCTACATCGACAACTGTGGTTGTCTGGCAAAGGATTTGCAGGAGGATTTCTGCCTTTCGCTTAGCTGTCCATCGTTGTTGTTATCCTCTCTTTCCTCTCCTTGTTCACTATATCCGGTCTGAACGCTGAGGGGTACGCTATAAGATTGTTGACAATACCAATAAATACGGCCTCTAATTTTACCCTACCTTAATATCTTTGTGCCAATTTCCACTTGAAAATCTTCTTTGGGCAAGCAGTGCTCTGACGAGCATATCGGCAAC
>Ga0255344_1005636_pt1 | contig 11830 bp, 8 predicted proteins | sample wastewater_treat_5_FD_192414 | JGI IMG/M metagenome (GOLD analysis project Ga0255344, IMG submission 192414) | Wastewater microbial communities from Lulu Island WWTP, Vancouver, Canada - plant18 | ecosystem: Engineered > WWTP > Wastewater > Unclassified | place: Canada: Vancouver, British... | reverse complement strand
GGGGGACAGCATTCTCATATTATTCATTGCGCAATTGCATGTCAATATCCTCAACAGAATTCTGAACTTCGACTTGATTTCCATCTGACAGCAAAATCGTTGTATACATCTCACCAAGGGGTTTCGCATAACCCGTGATTATTGATTTATGCAATCTGAGTGGAGAGCCATTCTTAGATACCAATACAACAAATCCATCTGGCATATTGTATCACTTCCTTCTTATTCAAATTTTTTGTGTTCATCGGGTTTTAACATGTACCGAACATCGTTAACCAGCAAGTCATATTGCCGGTTCAAAATAATATATGACATCTTGCGCAATTCTTGTAATGCATACAGTGTTTCTGGATTCTCAGTATTGATTGTTTTTGAATATAGATTCACGAAGTTCAATAGTCTCATTCCCAAGAACTGAAGTTCTTCATCAGATATTTTTTCTCTTCGTTCATCTACTCTTTCTTTCTCATCATCTTTATCAGTCTCAGAATAAATTATCATAAATATTCACATCCAATCTATATTATATGATTCTTGTATGCATTTAAAATATTTATATATGAAAATATTTTTTATTATTGATATGAAATCAATATGTCGAACCGGTCAGTAATTTGGCACATACTATGTATGTGATAAATTTGAATATCAAAATTTTAAATGAATGGAGTTGTGAAACATGGAAACGAAAATGAAGTTTGAGTTTTCGGATTCTTTTAAACAGAATTTCAATGTACTGTGTTCGCGGTATAACGAAATTCTGGGTAAACTGAAGAATGCGACAAATAAAGCAAATGCTTCAGATACGAAACCAGAACTTGGTCTGTGTGCCGACGGATTCGCATTTCGTTATGTGAGTGCGGATGATCTTTCAGACTATGTTGACGGATTAGTTCGTTGCGTCAGCAATGGTATGCTCGATGCAGTCAACGGTGATACGAACACTTTCGCCGTTGCATGGGTTATGCGTAAGCTGACTGGAAATGGTTCAGACCTTATAAAGGTAGCTGATACCAAGATTCATTCTATGACACTGAGAGGTCTGTTGAACCTGGTTGACTTGAATGATGTGTATGGTGAACATATCATATCAGGATGGGAGATGTTGAAGCGTGCTGGTTGTGGAAAGTTCAATGGTTGTGTCAGCACAATATCAAGTCTCGATTGGGTTACCAAGGTAAAGCGTCTGATATCAGGAATCGGTTCAGTTCTTGAATCATCCAATATCGGCAATCAGCAGATAATGGATTATGTTCGTATCAGTATCGAGGAGATGTTGATGTTCGTTGCAACATTGAATATCAAGACAATGCTCGGCATGCAAAAGTTCGTTGAGCCTCGTTGTGAATACGGTGCAACCCAGCTCGTAGATACAGTAAAAGAATCTGTAGACTTGTCAATCTATAAACCAATCTTCTTGGTACTGAGTGAAGGCAAGACTCCAGTTGTTTCTGCTGGTATCAAGCAGGTTACTGGATCAAACTTCTCACACATCTCAATCAGCTTCGATCCCGGTCTTGAGTTGATGTATTCATTCGGTGGTCCAGTTGAGAATGATGTATACGAGAATGAAGAGTATGGTTGCCGTAAAGAAGCAATCAAATCGAATCTGTATGATGGAATCTATGCCAAGGTATTCGTAGGATTTGTTTCTTCGGATAACTGGGGCAAGATGATCAATGCATGTGAAGAGTATGCTAATGCAGATACAAAGTTTGATTGGCGTATATTCAGAAACAAGATATTCGGCATTGATAAGATGCCTTCTGGTGATAACAAGCATGCGCAGGTTTGTTCAACATTCGTGAATACTTTGTTCGGTGATATCGGTTTACTGAATATGACCGGAAAGAATGCCCCTACTCCTACAGATTGGAATGACACTCTGCTTGATTCACCTGAATGGATTCAAATCTTCTATGGTAAGGCAGAAACATATGATGCTAAGTATTATATGATTGCGGAGAAGTTTGCAAACAAGACAAAGTCAAAGCCAGTTGATATGGTAACAGAATGCTGCTTGCTCAAGACAGGTTCTCTGACATATCACAACAGTCTTCCTTTCAACTGCAACTTCCGTGATATTGTATTGAATGATACAACTCCGAAGTTTTCGGATGTTACTGCAGCATTGATATACATCTTATCGAATGGAGAATCTCCTATTGCAATGCTGATTGAGATGTATAACAAATCCAAACGTGTATTATTCCAAGGCGGAGATGCTTGTTGTGGACCAATCATTCGTATGCTCGGTGGTTGCAATCCCCAAGTGGTATACGATATTCCCATGAATCCGAATCTTCTGAACAATCGTAATGCGGAAGTTCCGAATGCGGGTCATGATCTGTATGAGAAGATGAATAGTCTTGGATTCCATACAGACCCATCATGGCTTGATAAGATTGCTTATGCAAACAATAACTATCTGAACGGCAACTATCGTACAGATATGCTCGGAAATCAGAATCGCACTCCTATAACAAACATGTTGGATATGCTCTGGAAGATGTACAATCCTTGCGAGTGTAATTCTTCTACTGAATGCGTTGAGAGAATTCTCGATGTATCAGATGTAATGATGTCTATCATCCAGAGTTACAACGGACATGGTTATCTTGATAACTACCAGCTCTTCAAGGATGTACTGGCACTGTTGGGTGAAATCCTGACAAGACTCATCCTCAAGCTGTATGCAAACAATACTCAGATCATCAGATGCGGCGATGATATGGATAACACAGGTGGTCCTGGATATATGTATTCAGAATCATTCCAGTTCTTCATCGAGGCTGACGAGAACAATGCCAACGCTTCTAAGGGCGTAACCCAAGGAGCAACTGTCCAGGTTAAAGGAGCAGATGGCAAAGATACAAAGGTTAGTTCGGCAAACAATAAGCTGGCGAATGCTAAAGCTAATGTTGCTGCATGGATTTCCAAGTTCATCAATTGGGTTCGTAAGACTCTGAAGATGGCTCCTACAGCATGGCTGCAGCGTCATCAGGCTGATCTCAAGGAATTCAATGACAATAAGGACTTGAATGATGAGATTGCAAATGCTATCAGTGATTCATCATTCCAGCCTAGCCTTGTTGGTTATCATGAATACAAGATTCAGGTTAACGGCATTCAGAGCATGAACAAGAAGCTTCCCGAAGTTATTCGCAACAACGTTCTCGTTGCGAATAATAAGACAAATCCCAATGATGCATTGAAGCTGATATACAATGCTAACGGCGCTGGTGCATCTTTCAATAATATCAAGATGGATGACGATGAGGCTCGTTCCAAGGCATTCATCTCATATGGTAAGTATGGCAAGGTCGATCCTCCTCAGGAGAATGATTCCCAGGCTGTAAAGCTTGATCCTGGTAAATGGAAGGATATATGTGATAACATAAAGAATTATTCTCAGGCATTGAATCTGTTGACAAACGGTAGCACTTCATCAAATTCTTCAAGTGACGGCGGATTCTCTAAGTCATGCGAGGATGCATCCAAGGTTATCGATGAAACTGCTAAGAATCTGAAGGCAGATGTAGCAGATGAGTTGATAGATAATGCTAAGCAGGTTATCAAGACAATGTCTGATGACTATACCAAGTTGCTGACTGCACTGAACAAGGATGTCTTTGTTTGGTCATTTAAGACATACAAGAACATCATCGCAGCATACAAGACCTCAAAGAGCAATAGCGAGAATAAGACCGAAGCTAAAGCCGAGACTCCGGCTGATCAAACGGCTAACAATGCTAACGCTACGCCGGCTGACGCTGAAACAGTCCAGAATTCTGGACAATAATAATCAATAGAAAGGAATGATTTAAATGTTAAAATCCAATCAGGATGATAAGTACAGCACCTGTTGCTTTATTCAAGAAGCAGCTCCTGCTCCTGAGATGAGTGGTCTTACAGTGCTGAAGTCTGAGGTAGATGGTAAACCATACTGCCAGTTCGATTCAACTCTGTGGTCATTTGACCATATGAACAGAATGCATCGTTGGTATGATATCAACAATGCTAAACAGGTAATCACAACTGATGAGCGTATCCAGGATCTGAAGAAGCGTGGTATCTGGAGAGGAGAGTGGAATCATCCAAATCCGGATATCGAAGGCACACAGCTTACAGCAATCAGAATGACTATTCCTGAGCCGATGCGTACTTCGCACTACATCGACAATGACCGTTTCGAAGGAATGAAGTACAGAGCGCGTATAACAACTGCATCGGGAACTCCCACAGGTCAGGCTGTAAACTATGAGATTCTCGATAGAAAAGCAATTGAAGCTTTCTCTGTAAGACTCATGGGAATGATGATTCCTCGTTCTCCTGTAGGCAGACCGAATATGAATATAAAGCGTGTAATCACATTCGACATGGTTGACTATCCGTCACATGATGATGCAGTTGCAGATGTAACTCGTCCCGTTGTTGAATATGCTTCATGCACATTCCTCAAAGATCTTGCAAAGTATTGTGCAGAGCAGGATGAGAGTCTTGCACTTGTGTGTGAATCATTCGAGATCTCTCCGGAAGAGTTGTTCGGAATCACAACAGAGTCTGTTGAAATCCATCAGGATGGAAACAAGATTCTTATTCCTACACCTATGAAGATCAGAGATGAGGTCGCTTCTATACTGAGAGGAAGGAGCTTCTAAAAATGAAAATATACGATAATCTTTCGATGCATGCTGGCGAACCTGCTGGAACATCTTTGCAGAGAATGAATATTGTATTTTCTTTTTTAAAGAGCAAAGGTCTCGTCATTACTGATACAATGAAAGACCAAATCGATGATTCAATGTTGAATGAAAAAGGCAAAGCATACATGGATAGAGTCTCTGACTCTATCCGTGCTATTGCTCCCAGTGATTTACAGATTCAATTGGATCAGCTGTATGAATCTTTTGAAAAGGAATACAATGCAGCAGTTTCTGCAGATAGCATAGTCGTTGAAGCAAAGTATTTCACCAATATCGAGATTGCAATAAAATCGATAAATGAATACTTTGCATCCAATTTCACCAAACAAGATTTCGTTATGATAAACGAAGACGTTGAGATTGAATCCAATATTCTCGGATTCATCAACACATGTAAGAAGGTCGATCCAGTAATGATATCTAATCCGGATGCAGTGTACAACGTAATCGAAGAAATCAATAACGAAGCACAAGAAGTGGATGATCCAAACAATTCACCATATCAAGTATGGGTATCTGAAGATAATACCAAGATGCTTGATTTGGTTGAATCATTCATCGCATTCAAGAAGATACAATTCGTTGCGGATAACTTCGCTGAATTCACAAATGTAATCCAAGGATTATATTCATTAAAGATATATACAAATCCTTCTGATTTCAAAGCATCTATCCAGAAGATGGAATCATTGACAATCGATGAGATTTCTGATATCTTTGGTGAAGGTGATATTGATCCGGCAATCATTACTCCGGTTCGAATTGTAAATTCAGTATTCGAGAATAATCTGATAACCCTTCCTGAAGGGTTAACCAAGGAAACGGAAATCACTCGAGTACAGAATTTCACAAATCTGGATAAGCAGATAGTAATCAACGATGTTCCTGTTGATGAATACTACACAATGGAAGCTGCTGAAGTAAACTACTTCAAAGAGACCAATCCATCTAATATAAAATATGATCAAGCGAATGATAAATTCATCGTATCAAAACAATTGAAGACGGCGATAAATGATTTGCTGGATGGAATCAAGAAGTGTGATACAACAGACCAGCTTAAAGAATTCTTCGAAACTTGTGTAGATCCTTCTATAATGATCGATGCGACATTCCCATTCATACTTGCAAAGGTATTTGGAGATAAGAAGAAATATCAGAATGAGATTCAATCACAAGAAACTCTTCGTAATTATATTTCATCTTATTCATCCATTGCAAACAAGAATAAAGGAGCACGTAGATTCATTGCATATGATCTGTTCACATTCTTCAAGACAGATAAGGAAGGAACAATCAAGTTCCTTGAAGACTTCCTCACATTGAATCTGTATAACAATAAAGAAGTAATCGTTGAGAATAATAAACTTCTCACAGTATTCAACATCTTTGATTCACATATCTATTTCGAGATTCTGTATAATCTGCTTCCCAATAAGGATAAATCTGTAATCGAGTTCATTAAGGAAGCACGTAAACGTGTTAACCATAATTCTCATACAGCTAATCCGTATAAAGCAGATGAGTCTGAGGATATCGATAAACCTCAGACATCTAAGCAGATACATGAATCAGCAATAGATAGATTCCTTCAGTATGGAGATGATATATCAATTTCTGATATGATGCTTTGTGAAGGTTATCGTGATATTCTCATGGATGAGATTCTTGCATTTGAGGATGAAGCATACAATCATAATCTGTCACAGATTCAGATAAAGAATTACATCGGTGAATCTTATAATGTATTCCAGGAAATCGAGCAAGGGGCTATTCCTGATTACATGAAGAACAGAATCGGTGTATCTGATGAACCTGATGCTCCTCCTGCAGAACCAGTTGACATTCCTAAAGAAGACATTCCATCAAATCCGATTGATGATTTGATTAACTCTGTTAATTCTAAATTGGATGCAGATGGTGATATCGAAGATAAACTTGGTTTGGGTTATGAGAATAATCCTCATAAGAATGCAGAAGGCAAGCAGGTTGTGTACAACATCACATACAACTACAACAATTCCTTCAACAAGGACAATCATTCTGTAACCACAAAGGACAATCATTCATCATATGATTTGTCATCTAATAAAACTGCAAACACGAAAATTTCCGATTCTTACAATAATCCAAAGAAAACACGGAAAAACAACAATAATAATGTATCATCAATTGGATTCGGAGGAGACAAGACTCCAGATACAACGTTAAAATCTGGCAAAACAGTTAACGAAGTATTTGCTTTCTTAGAATCCTCAGAGCCCCACCCCAATAGTGGTACTAAATCCAAACCTCCGAAGGAGGATCCATTAACCAAAGCAATGGATAAAGACCGTGAGAAGCTTGGTAAACACCAAGAAAGAAAACGGAAAGTCCAGAAAGCTTTAGGCACAGGGAAAGCAATACTCAAACCATTCTCTCGCACAAAGCGTTGGCTGATCAAAATGGTCGATGATCTCATTGAAAGAGATGAGAACGCTGTCAAAGCACAAATCGTAGAGAGTAAGTCTTATCGAACTGCGCTCTATAAAGCCACCAGACTCGCGTTAAAACTTGGCCTAACTGGAATTGCTTTCACAATCTCAGGCTATCTGGGAGCAGCATACTTGGGTATCCAAGGACTGAAGCTTGCAGATAGATCTCGACTCAGAAATGAAGTCGAAGAAGAGTTTGCGACGGAGATCGAAATTCTGAATGATAAAATTAAGCAGGCAGAAAAGGAAGATACTCCGGAATCCCGTAAAGCAAAATGGCAAATGATGCGTATGAGAAGTAAGATGTTGAGGATTGCCGGATCAGCATCAAAGAGTCATGTCTTGAGACCAAATGAGGTTTCATAATCAGAAAGGACTTTCGAAATGGATATTTTTCATTTTATAATGGAAGCACCGGAAGATGAAGAGATAGCCTCGTTTGATGCTACGGGTGAAGATGAAACTTCACCACCAATAGATGCATCTGGCGAAGCTCAATCACCCGGTGCTGAAGAGCAACCACCTACTGCTGACGGTGACGAAGAAATCCAGTCATTTGATGATGGCGGCGATGACTACGGAGACGCTCAGCAAGATGAGGGAGATCCAGATAGTGAAGAGAATCCTGATAAAAAGGATACCAAGCTTTCTGAAAAGGTAAACAATATTCTGAATCAGAAATTATATACACAGCTTTTGAATAAAAATGCAGAGGTTGCAGATATAATCGAAGGATATCAGACAATCATACCATCTCTCTCATCGGAAACCATCAAAAAGAATGATGGTGCGATTAAACGTTTGAAAGCAGCTTTGTCCAAAGGTCAAAGTTATGCAATCGAAAAGTTTGTCGGTTCTAAACATGGAGAGAATCAGATGTTCTTCCAGAAGTTAAATGTGTTATACACATTGCTTCTTGATGAAATCAACAAAAATCTCAAAGACTCTTCAAAGTAAATTATAACGAAAGGAATGACTTATATTATGGCATATAGTCGTATATCTAATAACGATCGTCAGTCATGGTACCAGGAAACTGCAGCCATGATTAATAGAGCTGACGAAAAAGAGCTTGCCGCTGTAAGCGACAAGTTTGATGAGCATCTTGCACAGGTTAACGCTTTCATGCAGGAAAACTACAACTGTGACATTCGCGCAGACTGGAAGAAGCTCACAGATGATAAGAAGAGAGAGCTCTTCGGCGCATACAAGAAGCAGTTCCTCCAGCCTATCCTTGAGGCATATCAGCAGTTCCCCACAACTGACATGAAGGAGAAGGATCACTTCGCAAACATGGCTGATCAGCTCGATCAGGCTTGGGATGAGCAGGAGAAGGCTCAGTTCGCACAGGAGTCTTACAACGTTGCTCAGTACCTTCCTCTTTCAACTCTCGACTTCCCTGCACTCGTTAAGCAGTACATCCGTTTCCTCGGTAAGGAGCTTATGCCTATCCAGGCTGCTAACAGCGTAAACATCGAGCAGCGTATCTTTACTAAGTTCCTGGTTAACAACCAGACTGGTGCGGAGTACGAGGTTCCTCGTATCTACTTCGAGAAGGATGCTGACGGCACTCCTGCATGGAGAAAGATCTGGAACGCTGGTAAGGGTTGGAGACTCAACAACAAGAATGTTCTCACACTTGCTACAATCCAGGATGCTCCCAACAAGAAGTACTCACTCTTCCAGTGGCTCCTTGATGATGCTGGCAATGCATACTCAATCGAGAATGAGAAGAACGTTAGAACACGTCTTTCTTATGATACAAAGATCAAGTATGTTCGGATCGCTGTAAAGGAGTCTCACGACGAGTACACTCTGACAACATCAGCGCCTGCAGACTGGTCAACAAGTTACACAAGCTACTACACTAAGAGTGGTAATGACTATACCCTGGTACCTCAGGGACCTCAGGGAACAGAGGTTCCTACATGGGCTGCAGACACATACTACTCACGGACTACTGTAGTTGAAACAGTTGCTAAGAAGGTTCTTCTTCCTAAGAATGGTATCGCTCTCGATATCCAGACAGGTGGTACATTCCTCAACGGCGGTATCACAGAGAACACAAAGCTTGCTGTTGTTGATCCTGATACAAACGTTCCTACAGGCGAGATCGTTACAGGTATCTCTGATCTTCTCTCTGGTCAGGTTGACTTCGTTAAGGGCACAATCTCTGTTTCAAGCTGCGGCGTAATCGATGGTATCTACGTAGAGGGTCACATCTCAAATGAGACAAACCTCAGAACAATCGGCTTCCGCGAGTATCCTGAGATCAGAAAGTTCACAATCGCTGATGGTTGCAGATTCCAGCTTCCTTTCACTGTTGAGGACTTCGCTGAGGCTACAGCTTCACTCAACTTCAACCTCTACAACAGACTCGTTCAGGAGCTCGTTGTAAACTCTGAGTTCTTCGAGGATCAGGGTATCGTTGATTATCTTGCTAACGACTTCCGTGAGAACGACGGCGTTGAGACAGATGCTCTCAACAACGAGTCATATACTCATACAGAGTATGCTGATCTCGATCCTACTGCTATCTCACCCACATTCTCTGGCAATCCTTTCGAGTACAGAAGCGATGCTATCCACAATGCAATCGGCTCAGTTATCTACGAGCTCTGCGATCGTGGTAAGCTTGATAACCTCGGCTTCGTTATCTACTGCAATCCTAAGGCTGCTCGTCTGCTCAAGACATTCGTAACTTGGACAATGACCAAGTCTACAGATATCAAGGGCGTTCAGATGAACTATGCATGCGGTATCGTAACTGACTCTGAGACACCTATCCGCGTTGTTTCTTCTAACAGAATCGACGCATACATCAGCGTGGATGCTACAAAGCTCTACGGGGATACTGAGGACGGCATCACAAAGGAGTACTTCTTCAATATCGTTGCATATCCTATGGATAACTTCCACATCACATACAAGCACCTCAGATTCGCTCGTCACCTTACAAACTCACCTGAGAATGCTGCATATGCAGACGCTCAGAATCCTGGCGGCGCAGCAGCTCTCGTTACTACATCTTCACAGTACGAGAACATCAAGGTCCAGGGTATCCAGGGTCGTGTAATCTGCAAGAATACAAAGCTTGTTCCTGATCTTAAGGCTGGTATTCAGGCTTAATGAATCCCTCTCTTAAAAATGCATGAAGAATTTATAGCACGGGGGCGTAAGCCCCCGTGTGTTCTTCATGTTCTTGTTTCTAAAGTTTCAATCATCGTGATTGTTTTGTTTATAATGTAATCTTCTTTGATGTTTGGATAAGTTTGCCGAACAACGTTGACGACTTCTGTTATTAATTTCGATGATGGTACACGTGTTTTATTATTTAATATGACTTGAATTTCAATCTGTTCTGATATAGTTTTTGTAATTTGTTCGGACAATTCTGGAGTTGGATATATGTGTTTATTCTTCTTTTCTTCCAATCTATCCAGTGTAGTATGAACACTCGTCTGTAACAAATCAAACATTTCCAACGTTAAGTTGGAATATTTCTCATAGTCTTTTCTGAGTACGAATATTGAATATTTCAATTGCTCAATTGAAATATTCAACTTCTTGAATTTTATTATGATATATAATATCAATAATAAGAATATGATTGCGCTTGCAATTAAGATGAGAATGGTTTGCGTATGATTCATATGAATCATCCTCCTTTAAAATTAATAATGAAAGTGAGTGTGTATAAGATGAACTTTAATAGGTGCGTTATCGAACGCGGGTTAAATGAATTCAAGTTTGGATTCTTATCTGAGTACTGTAGTAGGTTACATGATACTGATACAAAGTTGAACATCATGCAATATGGTGGAGACGATATCCGTGTCTATAAGGAATCTGCTGATACAATAAGAATCCTTCTCCCTAGTGATGCTGATCCTTATCTTCAGGATTCTTTATGTAGAATGCTTGATAGCGGTTCTATATATGAGAATGCTGAGAAGATAAATTCTTATGTCGAGTATGTAATGGAGACATGTATTCCGAATAATGCTATGGAGAAGAGGTTTGGTCATCGTCCAAAGAATCTCCAGATAGTTATTGCATTGAACTTGGGTAAGTGTAATAACGATGGTGATTGTGATATCGACCAGACAAGAGTTGATAATTGTGTCACAATGAAAGATGAACTAATGGATGCTTGTCATCGTTGCAGCCAGGAACCCGATGGTCAGGAATACTTCCATAAGGATATATCTGATATCTTCCATCATCATACTGGTCTTGACAGAGGAGATCTTCCTGATGATAACAAGATGAATATGATGGATCTGAAGGATGATTTGAATAAACTTGATTCATTGAATCCCGAAGATTCTCTCGATGATACCGATTTCGATGATATCGATATTGAGGAAGATGATGAGGAAATCAAGCAGGAGTTCTTCTTGAAGAAACCCAAGAAGTTAAAACCGTTCCCGAATGATTTGATTCCGTATATCACCGTGGAGATGAATGATATTCAGAGTGCAAATGACCAGGCTATGCTGTGTGGTTATATATCATCTAAGATTGAATTGTGTGATTTCTATATCAATTGCATTGATACACAGGATTCAAGATATATCGTTCCTCACACTCGTCAGTTCTTGGTTAATCTGAATACAAATTTGAATAACTTGTTGACACAGTGCTTGA
>Ga0255344_1005629_pt1 | contig 11843 bp, 8 predicted proteins | sample wastewater_treat_5_FD_192414 | JGI IMG/M metagenome (GOLD analysis project Ga0255344, IMG submission 192414) | Wastewater microbial communities from Lulu Island WWTP, Vancouver, Canada - plant18 | ecosystem: Engineered > WWTP > Wastewater > Unclassified | place: Canada: Vancouver, British... | reverse complement strand
GTTTCTAAGGTATCAATGCTACTTGTGTTATCTAAATCTATATAAGTATTCTCTTCTTCGGGTATTTCACTTAAACTGCTATTCTCGCTGATTTTAGCTTTCTCCGTCAAAGAGTCAGCTTTATTTTTTACAGTATTTATTCTTTCTTTTACTTCATCAGACTTGGCAAAATCAACAGCGTTTCCTGCTGCACTTTTTGCAGCATCGCCAACTTTATGTGCAGCGCCCGAAAGCATCCCTAAACCCGACTTTGCTTTAACAGCAAAATTGTTCAGATCAACAGGATTATTATTGTTATGATTTGAATTGGAAGAATTAGTCTCAGGCCTATCATTACTATTGATACCTGTACTCTGGTTTCCCCAGTTATCAGGCAGATTGCTTCCACCCCAGCCATCAGGAAGCTGGTTGTTATTATTATTCCATATATTATTTCTATCATCCATAGTATTCATCCTTTTCATGGTTCATCTACCCCGCCGTTAGGAGGACGGCAGATTCTTATTCTTCTGACACCTTTTCTGACACCTTTCAGAACGCCATATTTTATGATCGAAATACGCATATATTCAGAGCATGAAGGTGTGAATAGACAGGCTTTTCGTATGGCAGCAGGTGCATATCTCTGATACAGAAATACCAGAAGAAGTAATATATCTTTTGTCTGGCTTAAAATGAAAAGAAAAAGAAATATGCACAGGACTGTGAACCCAACTCCCGTTAAAGCTGAACCGAAATACAGAGATACACCCACGATAACCAATGATACAACGACTTGTATAAGTTCCTTGTGAAGCGTGAATTTCGGCCGTATCACCGCTTTGCGTAGATCACTTTTCCTTTTTTGATTAAACGCTTTTAAAATTTCCTTGTCAGTCATAATCAATAATTATTGTTTCCGTTATTATTGTACCCATTATTATTGTTCTGGAAATTGTTCACCATACCCTTAGCCTGATCAACGACATGCGAAAAACGCTGCTGAGTGTTCTGGAGTTTATCGATAACAGTACTTTCCTCAGGTTTGATAACGGGGTATGTATTACCACAACATGGACAGAATCCGTAAATATTGTTTACTGTATCATCCTTAATATCAAAAAGTGGAAATCCACTGATAATTGCCCAGCATCCGCCAGTTATATAAAGCAATGTTGCATCTTTACAGCCTATCGCCGCACAACCGACAGTTTTCTTCTGCTTGATCGTTTCACTGATAAGAACAGCAGAATTCGATTTGCAATACGGACAAAACATATCTCTTTCCATGATGACCTGATTATTGTTTTTCATAAATTACCTCCCGTTTACGTTCAGTATTAAAGATTGAATATATAAAATGATTTAGAAGTTTTGTATTTATCCTGAATTATCATATTATTATTTTACTATATTTTTTCAAGATATTCAATCTTTTTTATTTAAAAAGATTTTTTCTAACAAAAAAATCTACGAGTAGTACAATAATCCAAGACGAATATTGTGAGTTTTAACAAATTATAATATAATAAATTGTCTATTATACATCCAATTATACACAGGGTAAAACAATTATAATATACTTAGTGCAATAATGAAAATCACTGCTGAAGTTATAAATCATAATAAGAGTACGTTGAACAAATCACAGGTGTTGGTTGCAGATATCATTTTGCCGGATATTGTTCAACTGATGATGTTTCATTAGCCTTGATGATAAATGCTATAGTCCTATCAATGGATTTACGACTGTTGATCTCGGATGTGAAAGAGGAAATAATGCGTATACGATGATACAGAAAAGCTGTGCTCCTTTTTCTGATGCTTACCTCTCATTATTTGAAAATCTTTGGAATGATCCTAATAAGCTCCAGGTCGTGACCGATGAAGTAATTGATAACATAACCGCCGCATATAATGAAAACGCTCCCGATTTCATATATTTCGTGACACTTTATAATATCTTCAACGAATTTCTTGATGATATTTCTGAGGATAACCTCCCTAATGAAGCAACAGGTTTCAAAGAAAGTAAAATCTGGAATCTGCTGTTCAATTATCAGAAAGACGCAGCACTTGCAATAATAAACAAGCTTGAGAAATACAACGGATGTATTCTCGCAGACAGTGTAGGACTTGGACAGCCTTTGCTGTCATCAAGTATTATGAAAACCGCAATAAATCAGTTCTTGTACTATGCCCTAAGAAGCTGACAAACAACTGGAATACATATAAAGACAATTACCTAAATAACCCCATAGCTTCTGATCGTCTTCGTTATGATGTGCTATATCATACTGACCTTAATCGAAGATATGGTTTTTCCAATGGACTAGACTTGAGCAGACTAAACTGGAGTAACTACGATCTTGTTGTTATTGATGAATCACATAACTTCCGCAATGGTGGCAAGCTTTCCGGTGATGAAGATGAGAAAGAGAATCGTTATCTGCGACTGCTTAATCAGGTCATAAGGAAGGGAGTTAAGACCAAAGTCCTTATGTTGTCGGCTACCCCTGTTAATAATCGCTTCAATGATTTGAAGAACCAGCTTGCACTTGCATATGAAGGTAATACCGACTATATTGACACTAAGCTCAATACAACACGTTCAATAGACGAAATATTCAAGAATGCTCAGAGAGCTTTCAATACATGGAGCAAATGGGAAGCTTGTGACAGAACAACTGAGAATCTTCTTAAAATGCTCGATTTTGATTTCTTTGAGGTGCTTGATTCTGTTACCATTGCACGTTCCCGCAAGCACATACAGAAGTATTACGATACTTCAGATATAGGCACATTTCCTACAAGATTAAAACCGAAGTCACTTCGCCCTTGTCTTACAAAAAAGAAATCAGCTATTAACTACAATGAGATTTTTGAACAGCTAACTATGCTGAATCTGAATATCTATCGCCCATCTCACTTCATACAGGCAAGCAAGATGAGCAAATATGAAGAACTTTATGATGCAAATAAAGTGAATATCGGACTAACACAGGCAAACCGTGAGCAAGGAATCCGGCGCTTAATGGCTATAAATCTTATGAAGCGTATGGAAAGTTCCGTTTATTCGTTCAACCTTACATTGAAGCGTATCAAGGAAATTATTTCCACAACTATTACAACCATCGATAATTTTGACCTTCATAAATCACAGGAGATTGAACTTACAGAAATCAGTGATAGTGATTTTGATTCAGAAGATCAGAACAGCGATGAATTATATTCATTTGGTAAAAAAGTTAAGATAAATCTTGCCGACATGGATTATGTTTCATGGCGTAAAGACCTCGTTGCAGATCTTGACATTCTTGAGCTTCTGACATTCATGGTAGAAGATATCGGACCAGAAGATGACTATAAGCTTCAAGAACTATTGAACGAAATAGAGCAGAAAATCGAGAATCCTATAAATCCAGGCAACAAAAAGGTTATAATCTTTACTGCGTTTGCAGATACAGCTGAGTATCTGTATGAGAATGTCAGCAAGTTTATAAAAACAAATTTTGGACTAGATTCAGCTATGATTTCAGGCTCGGTTGATGGAAAGACTACTGCCAAGCTGAAAAGAACAGATCTGAATACAGTGCTTACGTTGTTTTCTCCTATTTCTAAGGATAAGGAACTGCTCATGCCTGACGATAATACAAGTATCGATGTATTAATAGCTACCGACTGTATTTCCGAAGGTCAGAATCTTCAGGACTGCGATTATCTTATAAATTATGATATACACTGGAATCCTATTCGTATTATACAACGCTTCGGACGTATTGACCGTATAGGTAGTCGAAACAGCTGCATCCAGCTAGTCAATTTCTGGCCGGATGTTACACTGGATGATTATATCCAACTCAAAGCTAAAGTTGAGACAAGAATGAAAATCGTTGATATGACTGCTACTGGTGATGATAATATCCTTAGCGAGGACGAAAAGACTGACCTTGAATATAGAAAAGAACAGCTCAAACGTTTGCAGGAAGAAGTTGTTGATATCGAAGAAATGTCAAGTGGAATATCCATTGTGGATCTTGGACTGAATGAGTTCAGGCTTGACCTTGTGGAGTTCATGAAGAATAATCCTGATATGGACAAAACACCTTTCGGTCTTCATGCAGTGGCTACTTCAAATGATGTTACACCGCCGGGAACGATATTCGTTCTACGCAACAGAACTGAGAACATCAACATCGACAACAGGAACAGGCTGCATCCATTTTATATGGTGTATATCAGCGACGACGGTGAGGTCATATGCGACCATCTGTCGCCAAAGGCAATGCTTGATAAGATGCGCTATGTTTGTAAGGGTAAAATCAAGCCTATTCCCGAAGCGTACAAGCCTTTCAATAAAGAAACTAAAGACGGAAAGAATATGTCGAAGCTCTCCAAACTTCTGGAGCAGGCTATTGCTTCAATTATTAAAGTCAAGGAAGAAAGCGACATAGACAGTTTCCTCAGCGGAAGTCAGATGAGTTTTCTTGACAGCGATATCAAGGGACTTGACGATTTTGAGCTTATCTGCTTCCTCGTCATAAGATAGGAGTGTGAATATGTTCGGACTTCCCGAAAAGACCGAGCTTAATAAGCAGCTCCCTAAGAAAGCGATATACACGAAATTCAGCATGAATAATGCTCAGAAAGAGAAGTTCGACGCTTATATTTCCCGTATTGTTATAGTCAACGAGATATCTCCGGCAACAGTAAATATTGCCGCAGGTAAGGATGTATCCTCATTCTATGTGCTGCTGCTCAGTCTGAAACGTACCGATTATGATACAAAAACGATAGAGCTTATCACAAAGCTGATACCGCAGAAGATGCTGTTGGTGCTTGAATATGAGGGTAAAGCCTGCCTGGCTGTGTGGCGTACAAAGCTTATCAGTTCAGACTGGCAGCCCCTTGACAGCATCAATATCAACATAAGCGGTCTTGACCTTGATGCGGTATGGGATAACGCTATAATGCAGATAGGCGGCATAACTGTTGCAGAGGGCAATACCCTCGATGAGCAGATAGCTGCCAATACCGAGCGTGAAAAGCTGCTGAAAGAAATTGAAATACTCGAAAAAAGGCAAGAAAAGAATCTCAGCCCAAGAAGAAATTTGAGTTGGTTCAGCAAATAAAGCATATTAAAGCCAAACTATTATAAAGGAGAAAGAGTTATGGATGAATTAGTAAATGTAATGGAAGAAATCAGAGATTTACTCTCAGAAATGAATGATAAACTTGATAGTATTTCTATTGAACTAATGTCAATTAAAGGTACTGGAGTATACGATTCATTGTCGGACATATGTGATAAACTTGATACTATAACAGGAACTGGTCTATATAATAGCCTTTCTGATGCATGCGATAAGCTTGACAACGTTGAAACTGCCATTGATTTGAAATGAGGAAAGAAAAATGGACAAACTAAAAATGCACACCCCGAACAAAGCCGATGAAAACTTTGCCAAGCTTGCGGCGTTATTTCCGAATGCAGTGACTGAGACTATCAACGAGAACGGCGAGGTAGTCCGTGCGATAGACAAGGACGTTCTCATGCAGGAGATAAGCACGGCTGTTGTTGACGGTGCTGAGGAGCGCTACCAGTTCACATGGCCTGACAAGAAAAAAGCCGTACTTGCGGCAAATTCACCGATAGCTAAGACTCTCCGCCCGTGCAGGGCGGAAAGCGTTGACTTTGACAATACAGAAAACCTCTATATCGAGGGCGATAACCTTGATGTTCTCAAGCTGCTGCAGGAGACCTATCTCGGCAAGGTAAAGATGATATACATAGATCCGCCCTATAATACGGGCAACGACTTCGTTTACAATGATGATTTTGCGGAGAATAACGAGGATTATCTTGACAGGAGCGGACAGTTCGACGAGGAAGACAACCGCCTTGTGCTGAATACTGAAAGCAACGGCAGATTCCATACAGACTGGCTGAATATGATATATCCCCGTCTGCGCCTTGCTAAAGATTTATTAAGCTCTGAAGGTATTATTTTCATTTCAATTGATGACAATGAAATTGGCAACTTAAAAAAGATATGTGATGATGTATTTGGTTCAGCAAATTTCTTTGCAAATTTTATATGGGAAAAAAGAAAAACTCGTGAAAACAGAAAAGCTATTTCTGTTCGGCATGATAGTATTTTATGCTATGTTAAAGACTTTAACAATAGAGATTTGTGTATTGGCTTGGAAGAAATGAATGATGAAGCTAAAGAAAGGTATAAAAATCCTGATAACGATCCAAGAGGACCATGGACTTCTGTTCCTGCCATAGCACAGGGTGGACATGGAACTAAAAATCAATTTTATACTTTTACTGCACCTAACGGAAAGAAATATGATCCACCATCAGGTTCATGTTGGCGATATACGTTAGATAAAATGCAGGAAGCCATAGCTGACAATAGAATATGGTTTGGAAGTGACGGAAATGGAGTACCAAGAATAAAGAAATTTTTAAACGAGGGAAAACAAGGATTAACTCCAGAAACAATTTTAAATGCAGATAAAGTTGGTACAAATGATTCTGCTAAAAGAGAATTGGTTTCTCTATTTGATAATACTGCTGTTTTTGAAACACCTAAACCAGTTTCATTGCTTAAGCATTTACTATCTATTATCGAACAAGGAAACGATAGTATCGTTATGGATTTTTTCAGTGGAACTGCAACATTCGCCCATGCAGTAATTCAGCTTAATACAGAGGATGGCGGCAACCGTAAATTCATAATGGTACAGCTCCCCGAAGAAACAGACGAAAAGAGCGAGGCTTACAAGGCAGGCTACAAGAATATCTGCGAGATAGGCAAGGAAAGAATACGCAGAGCAGGCGCTAAGATAAAAGAAGAAAACCCGATGACTACCGCCGGACTCGACACCGGCTTCCGTGTCCTCAAGCTTGACAGCACCAATATGAAGGACGTTTACTATAACCCTGACGAGCTTACCATTGAAACGCTTATGGGTACTGTCGATAACATCAAGGAAGACAGAACTCCCGAGGACCTGCTTTTCCAGGTAATGCTCGATCTCGGAGTGCTCCTTTCAAGCAAGATAGAGCAGACTACTATCGCCGGCAAGACCGTTTATAACGTCGCTGACGGCTTCCTCATTGCCTGCTTCGATTAAAACGTCACCGAGGAGACTATTACTGCTATCGCAAAAATGAAGCCGTATTACTTCGTTATGCGTGACTCCTCTATGGCAGGCGACTCCGTTGCCGCTAACTTCGACCAGATATTCGAGGCTTATTCTAAGGATACTGTCAGGAAGGTGATGTGATGAATGATTTTAATGGAATTGATATGAGCAATCTTGATTTATCTCAAATGAATCGAGCTATAGCAAGTATTAATGTGCCACAAATAAAATTCGATGAAAAGAATACTGTACAATATAAAATAAAAGAGCAGACTGAGCATCTAAGCAAAAATCAACAAGAGCAAATAAAGATTTTAAAAGAACAACTTCAGAAAAGTGAGAAGCAAATAGAACTGCTCGAAAAGAATAATCATGAGAATGAACGGCAAATTCGACTATTAAATCAGCAAGTCGAGCAATTGTTGCAAAATCATGATACACTTAAAGATTTATATAATAAAAAAGTTGAGGAACTTAAAGAATCTGCAATAGAGACTAAAAAAAGCAGTCGATTTAACTGGATTTCACTTGGTATTGCAATTTTTTCTTTAGTAGTAGCTATTGGTGCATGGGTATTTCCAAGATAATAGGAGTAAAAAATGAAATTCAATTTTAAGATACAACAGTACCAGGCTGATGCAGTCGAAGCTGTTGTGAATATATTCAAAGGTCAGGGACTTCACGAGCGTGTCGGATATATGCGTGATATGGGTACACTTGAAGATTCTGACAAGCAGCTTTCTTTCCTTGCGGAGGATACTGCCGAAGATGATGAACTTCTCGACCTCGAAAACAGCATGGGCTACAAAAATGAAGCCGTACAGCTTACCGATACGGAGCTGCTGAAAAGCATCCACGAAATGCAGACTGTGAACAATATTCGTCTATTCCCTAACCTTATCAAGGAACTGGGGCGCTGCAGCCTTGACATCGAAATGGAAACCGGCACAGGAAAGACCTATGTCTATATCAAGACTATGTTCGAGCTGAACAAGCGTTACGGCTGGAGCAAGTTCATTGTTGTTGTGCCGAGTATAGCTATCCGTGAGGGTGTGAAGAAGTCATTTGAGATAACCGTAGATCACTTTATGGAGCACTATGGCAAAAAGGCAAGATTTTTCGTATATAACAGCTCTAACCTCAATCAGCTGGACAACTTCTCGTCAAGCTCCGGTATCAATGTAATGATAATCAACACGCAGGCTTTTGCAGCTTCTCTCAAAGAGGACGGTAAGAGCAAGGACGCTCGTATCATCTACTCGAAGCGTGACGATTTCGGTTCACGCCGTCCAATAGACGTTATCAAGGCTAACCGTCCTATCATAATCCTTGACGAACCGCAGAAGATGGGCGGTGCGGTTACACAGAAGGCTCTGAAGAACTTCAATCCGCTATTCAGCCTGAACTATTCCGCTACTCACACAAAACAGCACAACCTTGTGTATGTCCTGGATGCTCTTGACGCATACAATAAGCGCCTCGTCAAAAAGATTGAGGTCAAAGGTATTGAAGTCAGAAATCTGCGTGGTACGGATAAATACCTGTATCTTGAAAGTATAGTTCTGTCAAATAAAAAGCCGCCTATGGCACGTATAGAGATAGAGGTAAAATATAAAGATCGCATCAAGCGTGAAACGAAGATTCTCGGTGTTGATGATAATATCTATTATAAATCCAACGAAATGGATCAGTATAAGGGTTATCTTATCTCTGACATTGATCCTATCCGTGGTACAGTTACATTCACAAACGGCGAAGTATTGCAGACAGGTGAAGTTACAGGTGACATTTCTGAAAAGGATCTGCGCCGAATTCAGATAAGAGAGACTATCCTTTCACATTTTGAAAAGGAAGAAAAGCTCTTCAATATGGGTATAAAGACACTCTCCCTGTTCTTCATTGATGAAGTTGCAAAATACCGTCAGTACGATGAAAACGGCGATGAACTGCTTGGAGAATATGGCGAGATGTTCGAGCAGGAGTATATCAGTATCCTGAACGATAATCTCACTATGTTTGATACAGACTATCAGAAGTATCTCCGCAGTACCTGCAGTGATGTATCGAAGGTTCATCGCGGATACTTCAGTATCGATAAAAAAGGCAGGAGCGTTGACAGTTCTGTTAAGCGCGGCAACGATATATCTGATGATATCTCAGCCTATGATCTTATCCTCAAAAATAAGGAAAGACTGCTTAGTTTCGATGAGCCCACTCGTTTCATATTCTCACATTCTGCCCTTCGTGAAGGATGGGATAATCCAAATGTCTTTCAAATATGCACATTCAAGCATTCCGACAGCCAAACGCTGAAACGTCAGGAAGTTGGGCGTGGTCTCAGACTATGTGTCGATCAGTCCGGAAATCGTATGGATAATGATTCGTGCGGTGACAATGTCCATAGCGTAAATATGCTGACTGTTATAGCAAGTGACAGCTATAAGGATTTCGTTGCAGATCTTCAGGCAGATATTAAGACAGTTCTCTATGACAGGCCATCAAAGGCTACAATAGAACACTTCGTAGGCAAGACTGTAATGAACGGCGAAACTTCAGTTGTTATTGATAATAAGCAGGCTAAAGCAATTTACAAGTATCTTCTCAAAAATGACTATATTGATGATGAAGATAATGTAACCGACGAATATAGAAATGATCTCGCAAATAATTCTCTTGTAGCTGTTCCTGAAGAATTGAAAATAATTGAAGCAGGTATTCATAAACTTGTACAGGGTGTATTTGACGAGAGCGTATTGAAGGATATGGTATCAGACGGACACGAAACCAAGGTAAAAGATAATTCGCTTAACGATAATTTCTATAAAAAGGAATTCCAAGAATTATGGAAAGCTATTAATCATAAATACGTATATACTGTTGATTTTGACAGTTCTGAGCTTGTGAAAAAGGCTATTGATTATATTAACAGCAACCTTTATGTTTCTGAGTTGCAATATACAACAACAACTGGACAGCAGAAAACAGATATAAATCAGTATGAGATAGATAGAAATGATTCTTTTGATAATGCCAAGACGAGAACACAAACTCTTCGCCATGCTCATGTAAGCCAAATACGATATGATCTCGTAGGTAAAATAGCGGAAGGCACTGTTCTGACAAGAAATACGGTTTCAGAAATCATAAAAGGCCTGATGTTCAGTATGAAGTGGTAAAGGATTATAAGGAATTATTGAATATTGTCAGTCAATACAAATATTTTTTTGATAATCATATTCTTTTTATGGTCGCCTTTGCGGCGACCATTTTTTAATTATATTACATAATATCAGTATTGAAATCACCTTATTTTTGCAGACAATTGTACAGCGAGATACGGTAAACAAGTTTTATGAAGAAAAAAGGCAGCCAGAGTTATTTCGATGAACAGCCTTAAGTTAGTATAATTTGCTTTTTATGAAAAATGTGATATAATGTCGTTGACTTAATCATGACTATGTGATATAATATTTTTACATTATTCACTGTATTTAAAGAGTGAATGATTGTAACACATTTTACATAAAGGAGAGTAGTAATGAAAAAAGCACTTGCACTATTGCTTCCGCTGACATTGCTGGTATCAACTATGTCATGTGCGAAAAAGAACAAAACCTCAGAAAAGTCCGAGACTGAAACAACAAATGCATCTACATCAGCTGCCGAGCCCACAACAAGTACAGGGTTAGAGTTTGACGGCCCCAAGTATGAGACATACGCAACCATGACTCCCGAGGAGATAGTGGCAGCACTCACTTTGGAGCAGAAAGCGGCACAAATGGTACAGCCTGCGGTCTATAACATCACAGAGGAGGATATGAAAGCCAACGACTACGGCAGTATCCTTTCTACGGTCGGATGTGTTGATTCCGATACATGGGCTGAAACTGTTGACGACTATCAGCAGGGAGCAATTGAGTCAGAGGCAGGTATTCCCTACATCTACGGTCAGGACGATGTTCACGGCGTGAACTACTGCCGTGACGCTGTATACTTCCCTCACAACATCGGACAGGGCGCTGCAAATGATGAAGAACTGGCTTATCAGGTAGGCCTTATTACAGCTGACGAAGCAAAGCTCTGCCATATGATGTGGAACTTCTCGCCCTGTGTTGCTCAGTCTGTAGACCCTCGCTGGGGACGTACATATGAGTCCTACGGCTCAGACCTCGAAACTATTACAAAGCTCAGCACCGCCTACACAAAGGGACTTATTGACGGTGGACTTGTTGCCTGCGCAAAGCACTTTTTCGCAGACGGTAATGTACTGTACGGCACAGGCGAGCCCGGTGATACATATATGCTTATTGACCGTGGCGACTCTCAGCTTACCTATGCGGAGATAGAGGAGCTTCTCAAGGTATATCAGGCACAGATAGACGCCGGTGTCCAGACAATTATGATAAGCCATTCATCCCTCAACGGCGTGAAGATGCATGAAAACAAGGAGTACATCATGAAGCTCAAAGATGAAATGGGCTTCAAGGGCTTCATCGTCAGCGACTGGGGCTCGATTCAGCATATAACAGGCGATTCCTACAAGGAACAGGTCATAAAGAGTATAAATGCAGGAATTGATATGCTCATGGAGACCGATAATTTTGACGATGCCAAGCGTATAATTGTGGACGCGGTCGGAAGCGGTGACATTTCCGAGGAACGTGTCAACGATGCTGTTACACGTATAATCAAGGTCAAGAAAGACG
>Ga0255344_1005621_pt1 | contig 11861 bp, 10 predicted proteins | sample wastewater_treat_5_FD_192414 | JGI IMG/M metagenome (GOLD analysis project Ga0255344, IMG submission 192414) | Wastewater microbial communities from Lulu Island WWTP, Vancouver, Canada - plant18 | ecosystem: Engineered > WWTP > Wastewater > Unclassified | place: Canada: Vancouver, British... | reverse complement strand
GAAAAGTCTTTTGAAGTAAGGATTATTTTGTGTTTATACGTCTTGAAGGCTCTGGTGTGGACCAGGGCACTGTGTAAGTCAAGGCGTCCATATCCTGATTAAGATTCCTGCCTTCGCAGGAATGACGAAGGGAGGAGCAGGAATGACGGAGAGAGGAGCAGGAATGACGGGGAGTGATGAGACAGCGGGGAGTGCTGAGATGGCGGGGAGTGCTGGGACAACGGGGAGTGCGGAGACAGCGGGGAGTGCTGAGATGGCGGTGCGTGCACGGGTGGCGCCGGAGAAATGCGGGTCTTCCCCTGGGAACGCCAATCTCCGTATTGGCACACAAGCGGGTCATGACGATGACGGTCACCCGGATTCCCTGCGGAAATATGCCTTGCGACATGCCTCCTCCATCAGTCCGACACACGACGCTGTCATTGCTCCCTTCCGACGTTATGTCCACCTCCCGGCGCCATTGCTGTTTTCTCCCGTCATACCTGCCTCCCCCTCGTCATTCCTGCGCAGGCAGGAATCTTAACGCGAGGTGCTATTTCTAAGGGCAGTACTATTGTTGCCAACTGCGCGGAAAAGTCTTTTGAAGTAAGGATTATTTTGTGTTTATACGTCTTGAAGGCTCTGGTGTGGACCAGGGCACTGTGTAAGTCAAGGCGTCCATATCCTGATTAAGATTCCTGCCTTCGCAGGAATGACGGGGAAAGGCAATTCTTCCCCTGGGAACGCCAATCTCCGCATTGGCACACAAGCGGGTCATGACGATGGCGGTCACTCGGATTCGCCGCGGAAATATGCCTTGCGACATGCCTCCTCCATCAGTCCGACACACGACGCTGTCATTGCTCCCTTCCGCCGTTATGTCCACCCCCCGGCGTCATTCCTGTTTTCTACCGTCATACCTGCCTCCCCCCTGCGTCATTCCTGCGCAGGCAGGAATCTTAACGCGAGGTGCTATTTCTAAGGGCCGTACCATTGTTGCCAACTACGCGGAAAAGTCTTTTGAAGTAAGGATTATTTCGTGTTTGTACGTCTTGAAGGCTTTGGTGTGGATCAGGGCGGTGTGTAAGTCAAGGCGTCCATATCCTGATTAAGATTCCTGCCTTCGCAGGAATGACGGGGAAAGGCAATTCTTCCCCTGGGAACGCCAATCTCCGTATTGGCACACAAGCGGGTCATGACGAATACCATCACTCGGATTTGCTGCGTAAATACGTCCCGCGACATGCCTCCTCCATCAGCCCGACACACGACGCTGTCATTGCTCCCTTCCGACGTTATGTCCACCCCCGGCGCCATTGCTGTTTTCTCCCGTCATACCTGCCTCCCCCCTGCGTCATTCCTGCGCAGGCAGGAATCTTAACGCGAGGTGCTATTTCTACGGGCCGTACTATTGTTGCCAACTACGCGGAAAAGTCTTTTGAAGTAAGGATTATTTCGTGTTTGTACGTCTTGAAGGCTTTGATGTGGATCAGGGCGGTGTGTAAGTCAAGGCGTCCATATCCTGATTAAGATTCCTGCCTTCGCAGGAATGACGAGGAAAGGCAATTCTTCCCCTGGGAACGCCAATCTCCGTATTGGCACACAAGCGGGTCATGACGAATACCATCACTCGGATTCGCTGCGTAAATACGTCCCGCGACATGCCTCCTCCATCAGCCCGACACACGACGCTGCCATTGCTCCCTTCCGACGTTATGTCCACCCCCCGGCGTCATTGCTGCGCAGGCAGGAATGACGGGGAAAGGCAATTCTCATCCTGGGAACGCCAATCTCCGCATTGGCACACAAGCGTGCTTCTTCTTCTCCGCTTGGCTTGGCTTTCTTTTTCTTATTCGTTACAATAAAGAAAATGCGGATAAAGCATAGATGCTGCTTCAGTACATATACAGCCGGGAGGTTTTCAGATCATGCTGAAAAGAGAAACGATGATGTCGGCTCTGGATGATAGGGGCTTAGTATGGGACTTTATCATCATTGGCGGCGGTGCCACGGGCGTAGGCGTTGCCATTGACGCGGCAACACGGGGCTACCGCTGTCTGCTTCTGGAAGCGTCCGACTTCGGCAAAGGCACCTCCAGCAGAAGTACCAAACTGGTACACGGCGGTGTACGCTACCTGCAGCAGGGAAATGTATCCCTGGTGCTGGATGCGCTCCGTGAAAGAGGGCTCATGCGTCAGAATGCCCCGCATCTCGTGCACGATCTCGCTTTTATCGTGCCCAACTACTCCTGGTGGGAAGCACCTTTCTACGGTATCGGCCTGCGTGTTTATGATTTCATGGCGGGCAAACTCGGATTCGGACGTTCCCGGAATCTCTCCTACGAAAAAACCATTGAACACATCCCTACCCTGGAAACCGAAGGCTTGCGCGGCGGCGTTATTTATTATGACGGTCAGTTTGACGATGCCCGGCTCCTCATAAACATGGCGCAGACGGCAGAAGAACATGGCGCCACGCTGCTGAACTATATGAAAGTCATCAGCCTGGTTAAAGAGGATGATCTTGTAAAAGGTGTTGTCGCCGTGGATCATGAAAGCGGGCAGGAATATACGCTCCATGCCCGGGCTGTCATCAATGCGACAGGCCCCTTTGCCGATGCGGTCAGGCACATGGATACGCCCGATGCTCCTGCCATGATCAGCCCGAGCCAGGGCGTGCACATCTCCCTGGATCGCTCCTTTCTGCCCGGTGATACTGCTGTCATGGTGCCTCATACCGACGACGGCCGAGTCCTCTTTGCGATCCCCTGGCATAACCATACCCTGATCGGTACTACGGACACGAGCATTCCCGAAGTGGTGGAAGAACCGTCGGTCATGGCGGAGGAAATGGATTTTCTGCTGACCCATGCTGCACGGTATCTGACCAAAGATCCTTCTGAAATGGATGTGCTGAGCGCATTCACCGGAATCCGACCTCTTGTCGCCGCACAGGGCGAAAGTAAAACGGCATCCCTCTCCAGAGACCATACCCTGCATATTTCCAATTCAGGGCTGATCACCATTACAGGCGGAAAATGGACCACATACAGAAAGATGGCGGAAGATACCGTCAATCAGGCTGCGCTTGTGGCGGAGCTCGAGGACAGGCCCTGCGTCACCCGCAACCTCCCGATACACGGACATCTGCTCAATTCCCAGTATGAGGGCAACCTTGCCGTCTACGGCGCTGATGCCTGCAGGCTTCTGGAGCTGATCCGGACAAATAACGCCTGGGAACACCTTCTTCATCCCGATCTGAATATTCAGGCGGGAGAAGTGATCTGGGCAGTGCGCAACGAGGCGGCGCGTACTGTTGAAGATTTTCTCGGACGCCGATCCCGGGCACTCTTTCTCAATGCCCGGGCTGCCATCGATATGGCACCGAAAGTTGCAGAACTTATGGCGGCGGAACTGGGCAGAGATGAGGCATGGAAGGAAAGCCAGATTCGCGCACTCGAGAAAATAGCACGCCGCTATTACCTGTATCCGGCAGAATAAAGCACAGTCACATTCAATCCGCCTCAGGCGGAAATCTTCTTTCTCTTTTCCGGCTCTCCGAAGGGATACAGCGCATCGCTCACTGCAGGTGCCGGGGCGTTACCGCGGTTTATCAAGTGCCATACAGCAAACCATACCAGACTGATTACAATAACACCCAGGGCAACGGGACGCTGTGACGCTTTGGCTACCATCAAAAGCGAGGCACCAACGGACAACATCGCCAGCAGCGGAAGATGGCGATGATTCCAGAAACAATAATAGACCATGGAACTCACACCGAAACCGAAAAAGGTTGCCATGATCACGCAATAAGGAAAATGGGCGGTAGTGTAGATGCGGGTATATCCGTGAAATATACCCAGTGCCAGCAGCGGAATACGAATTCGCCACGACTTAATCAGCCAGAAAAAGACCACTGTCTGCGCCCAGAAGCTGGAAGTGTGTCCTGATATATAGGAATAACTTCCCTTCACCACTTCATCGGGAAGCACACGGATCGCACCATTCCACGCATTGTTTGCCTCATGCAGCGGGCGGGGTCGCTTGATAAGGGCTTTAATCGTGTCTTCTCCGACGGCATTGACAAAAAAGACGCACAGCAGCACCAACCAGCATGCCTGGGTTATTTTGCGCTGATCATCGTCGCTCAGCCGTGTGAAGAGCGTTCCGATCATCATGAGCCCGCCGAACAGCACCAGTCCCAAAAGAAGAAATACGCTGGTATACTCAGCTTTACCCCACCAGAAAATACCTTTTTTCTGAACAAACATACCGGCTCCGTACCACAGGCCGAACAGTACCGCAAGCACATAATAGACATATTTTGTTCTTGTCTGTGCCTCCGCGCTGCTCCGGCTCGCATAATACCCGACAAGCCAGGCGATGGTCAGCAGTCCCATATAGAACGCACCCCAGTCAGTCTGGAAAATGACCAGCTGATCCAGTATCGGCACATAATGATCCGGGTTCAGAAAAAGAAGCAGTCTGATGTCCCAGTCCGCTTCTATAAATTTGCCCATGAAAAGGGTAATCCCGAAAAAGACGGCATAGGATACGAGAAAAAGCGCCCAGGCGCGGGCGTAACTGACCGCTGTATTGTCTTTCAGCATCATAATGTAAAATCCTTATGGGAAGGTACTGATTCAGTTGCCGGCATCAATGACACGACGCATCACATCGGGGTGATCAGTAAAACCACCATCTATACCATATTCAAAAAGAAACAGATGCATCTCTTCAGCCGCATCTTTGAATTTGGACGGGAAAGCATCGGAGCGGAAGGTGTAGGGATGTACTTTCAGTCCGGCTTCATGTGCCCGACTCACCACGGACGGATCCCGGGCAATCGCTTTTTTATCCGGGCCGATCCCCTGCGCATAAGTCGCCACTTCTTTCATATCCGCCTCTTCAACCATGTCGCTGGACATGAGCTGAATCATCGGTACGGAACACTTATACTCCTCTTTCAGTCGTTTTAGGATGCCTGAAGAAAAACATTGCACATAGACAGTGGCATCTGCACCCTCATAACCGTAACGCGCCAGCGTCTCCATAAACGTTTTTAAATAAGGCAGTCCGGCGTTTTCATATGCGGCCGCATCTTTCAGTTCCGGATAAATTCCCACGGTGCGCCCTGTGCTCCGGTTCAACCCCTGCACCAGCTGAATTGCCTCCTCAAAAGTCACCATCTGAAGCAGGCGTGCTTCCCGTGGGAAACGTTTCGGGACACTCTCCACACAACGGAGCGTTTTAATCTCTTCCAGAGTAAAATCTTCGGGGTAATATTTGCCGTCTTCCCGCTTCCGCTCAGGAAACATGTCCGCCACATTGCTGGTGCGATCCAACGTGCGGTCGTGCATGCAAATCAACACGCCATCTTTGGTCATCCCGAGATCCTGCTCAATGTAATCGGCTCCCATCCCGTACGCCATGGCATAGGCAGCCAAAGTGTGTTCGTTCACATAGCCACTGGCACCGCGATGAGCAATCACAATTTTTTCAGAAAATGTCGGGGCACAAAAAAGGGCGGCGGCAATAAATAGGAAAAATGCTGTTCGAAAATAACGCTGCATCGGAATCCTTTCCGCCCGATCCATAAAAACAAAAAAGCAGAGGCGCACTGCCTCCTGCTGCAGACCGGGCTGTTTTTCGCATGGGTCTGTTATAACAGATGTACTGAAAAAAAAACAAAAAAACGAAGGAGTAAACGTCACGGGCGGAGCGGACACCACACTATATGGCACAAGCAAACATCTTTTAAGCCACGAAGGAACGAAGCGGCACGAAGGTTCACGAAGAAGATCAACCACAGAGGGCAAAGAGGGCACAAAGGTGCATTGGGAAAGGTTTCTTTGGCAAGGTCATTGAAGCGACACGAGGCCTCCTGGAATCATAAAGGAACGCTGATGTTCAAAAAATCTCTCTGTTCTGCACCGCTCATGCTGTCCCGCTGTCGATTCACACAAAATCTGCTATGGCGTTAACACTCTTTTAACAAAAAATTGTCTTTTCACATCAAAATTGTGTATTACACAGAGAATCATCCGTACAGGAGGAAACTGCCCATGCAAGATACAGACTGCAAAAAACGTATCGAAATTGTACAGGGCGATATTACACAGGAAAAGGTGGATGCCATTGTAAATGCGGCAAACAATACGCTGCTGGGCGGCGGTGGCGTGGACGGTGCCATCCACCGTGCCGGCGGTCCGGCGATTCTGGAAGAATGCCGCGCTCTCAAGGGCTGCAACACAGGGGATGCGAAGATCACCACCGGGGGCAATCTCAAAGCCAAATACGTGATTCACACAGTAGGGCCCATCTACAAAGACGGCGCCCGCAACGAAGCGGAACTGCTGGCATCATGCTACAGGCGCAGCCTGGAAGTAGCGGTAGAAAACGGCGTCAGAACCATCGCCTTCCCTGCCGTCAGCTGCGGCGTATACGGCTACCCTCTGGAAGAAGCGGCGCAGATCGCACTGGAAACAACCGCCGCTTTTCTGAAAAGCTCCGTGGGCATCGAACTGGTTCGTTTCGTACTTTTCAATGACGCCCTCTTCCGGATTTTTCAAAAAGTTCTGGAGCACGTCGGGGATGTGCAAGGATCACAGCAAAACGATACGATCTAATTTTCACTTCTGATCTAAAACTGCCCCAAGACAAAGTGACCACTGTACCTGTTTAAGAGCACAGTGGTCACTGTTTTTTTTCAGGCTATAGCTCGCTTATGCAGCGGTGGGTCTTTCCTTATCTCTCGAAGCAGCTCCTTTACGGTAGATGATTCGACCGGCGACAAAGAAACAGCCGCCAATCGCCATCAGGCTCAGCAACAGCGTGCTCCAGTCCAGCGTCATGGAATTCTTCATGTGATACCAGGTGAGGAAGCTTGTTTTAGCAATCTTATAGCGCAATTTGGCAAGCTTCATGCGCATTTTTCCGGGCAGAAACCCTTTTTCAATGGTGGCTCCTGCCACAAACTTGTCTAGTTTTGCAACCATCTCTTGATCGTCGGAGTCGAAGACGATCTTGTCACCTTCCCAGGTCGAAGAAATGGATCTCACCGTATTGCTATCGGGATCTCTGGGATAGGTATAATCGACATCGGCTCCGTGTGGAATGGTGAGGGCGAAAGCATGAAGCGCTTTAAAGTCTGGGTTCAGCTTTACATCGGAGAGGACAACTTTGCTCTCTGATCTGTCTTCTTTGCTGTCTTCGTATTGTCGGTAGCTCAGGACATCAAATTCAACGGGTATGCTCTGGCCATCGATCATCTCCCGTTTGGTAACCGTTGTCTGGGTCACAAATGCGACTGTGTAGGGCCGCTCCGGCAGGGGCGGCAGACTTTCATCGACGGGCATGTGGTCGCGTTTGTAGTTGTAGACAGTAATACTTCTTTGCAAGGCAAAGCCCAGATCCGGGTCGAGCCAGAGGGTTATATTACCTTCTGGAACCACAGCCTCGACAACACAGATGCTCTTGGTTCCCTGTATTTCTTCGCGAACAGTCATATTCTTCACAGAGAGCGTATCAGGAATGCGTGTCTCCCGGTAATCCCGGAAATATCCGAGTACTGGCTGCAATTCGCTGTGCCACATCGCTCGGCTGCCTCTGCTGAAATCATCAATGTTGTACAGATCTATCCATTTGTCAGGATAGTTGGGTACGCTATACTGGAAGCAGTAAAACCCCAACTCCGGGGATACGAGTTGCTGTATACGCCTGATATCTTTTCCGTCTTCTGTCACCAGAATTTTCCCTGTATACAGGTCGATGGAAGATTGTGTGGCATCGTACTGCCAACGATCACGGCCGTTGCTGTGGAAGGTCGCTTCCGAAACATTACGCGTCTGCTTCCAGGAATAGGCATGGTCATTTTCCATGCGCATTTTAATCGCTTCGTCTCTGGTCAGAACGGGGCGGTCAAGCATTTGCCGGGCGGAGTTTACTTTCATGGTGGCGCTGTTGAGCCAGTTGTAGGAATCGCGGTAGGCCTGCAGCACGCTTTCAGCATCATAGTCCGCTGCAAAGGATACAGGCACGCTCAGAACCATCAGTGCAAGAACGAGAATGCCGATGCCTTTCATGGAGAGTGTGGTTTTCATGGTTGAGCTCCTTTCTTCTGTCACCGCAAGCAGTGCCTGTTTCAGATTCTCTTTATCCTTCTATACTTCCGCCTGTGTTCCCTGATCCCGTGAGGCGGCTCCTTTACGGTAGATGATCCGACCGGCAACGTAGAAACAGCCAACAATTGCCGTCAGACTAAGCAGCACTGTGCCCCAGTCGAAGGCCAGGGCATTCTTGAAATAATACCAGCCGAGGAAGCTTTTTTGAGCTATCTTATAGCGCAGTTTGACAAGCTTCATGCGCAGTTTGCTGGGCATAATACCCGTTTTAATGGTGGCGCCTGCCATGGCTTTATCCAGTCGTGCGCCCAATGCGGCATCTTCTTCTGATTTAAAGACGACTTTCCCTTTTTCCCAGGTCGAACCAATGCGGTACACACGGTTGTCGTCCGGAATGGAAGGATAGGTAAAGCCTACACGGGTTCCTTCCGCCACAGTCAGAACAAAAGCGTGAAGGGCTGCGAAATCCGGATTAAGCTGCACGTCGGAGAGGACAATCTTTCTTTTTGTTCTGTATCGTGTGGTATCACCATATTTGCTGTAGGTCAGCACTTCCGCTTCCAGAGGAATGCTGTAACCGTCCATCATTTCATGTTTCAAAATGGTCGTCTCGGTCACATAACCGGCCTGATAGGGTCGCGGCGGCAAGGGAGGCAGGCTTTCGTCTGCAAGACTCTGTTCGCGCGGAAACTCCCACAAGGCAATGCTCCTGTGCAGGGCAAAGTTCAGATCCGGATCGAGCCAGAGGGTTACTGCACCGTTGGGCACAGTCGCTTCCACAATACAATAGTGCTTGCCATTTGCCACTTCGTCACGGAGGGTCATATTCTCCGTCGTGAGCATGTCGGGGATGCGCTGATCTCTAAATTCTTCGAAGTATCCGACAGCGGGCAGCAGTTCCCGATGCTCTCTGGACCGGGAATTATAGCTGAAATCGTCGAGTTCCCGGAATTCTACGGAGCCCCATTCGGAGAGAGGACCACACCATTGAAAAGCATAGAATCCCAGTTCAGGAGATACAAGCTGCTCTATGTGATACATGTCCTTACCATATTGGTTGATCAGTACTTTTCCGGTATGCAGGTCGATGGTGGAATGATCACCGATGTACTGCCAGCGGTCACGTCCGTTGCTGTGGAAGGTCGCTTCTGTTTCCTCCCGGGTTTGCTCCCAGTAGTATTTGCTGTTCTCTTCCAGACGCAGGCGCTTTGCTTCGTCTTTGGTAAGAACAGGACGATCCAGAGATTCGCTGGCGGATTGCACTTTCATGGTGGCGCTGTTGAGCCAGTTGTAGGAATCGCGGTAGGCCTGCAGCACGCTTTCAGCGTCATAGTCCGCTGCAAAGGATGCAGGCACGCTCAGAACCATCAGCGCAAAAACGAGAATGCCGATGCCTTTCATGGAGAGTGTGGTTTTCATGGTTGAGCTCCTTTCCTGAAGTTCACTTCATTCACAGCCACCTGTCCGGCTGCATGTTCTCTTTGCGGATACTGATCCTGTCGGATTGTATTATGCCGTAAGAAAGGATGGTGCAAGGCACGAAAATGATCGATCAACAGAAAGGGAATCCGCCCCCCCCCCGGACATTTGAATGATGTTGTTGCTGCATGCTCATGATGATTTCCCTTACTATATATATGCAGTGCTGATCATCTGATTCCATGCTAGCACAAAGGTCGTTAGAAGTCAAGCATTTTGACTGCCCGACCTTCACTTCTTTTATCCGCCATGGGAAGGGTATCTCAATCATACCTGTGCCTATTTCTCCTGCGCGGATGCTGCATCTTCCCCGGCCGCCCAGTCAGGATAGATGCGATCAAAATAGCCCATGAGCCTTTGGCTCATTTCGGGAAATTGTGCATTCGCCCAGTGATAGCCCTCTTCAAAGCCTTCATCCGGCACACCTTGCCTGATACGTTTTTCCTCTTCTCTGCACGCCTCCATATCCATGATTTCCAATCTGTAATAATAAAGAGAATTGTCATTAAAATATTGGCGTGCATATTTCTTGTGAACAGACCTATGAATATTCAAGCTATAATAAGCTTTAGCCGGGTCCCATTGATTCATGAGCGATATGATAATGTTCCGCAGCGTGTCCTGACCTTTTACACGAAAACGGTCGTCCTTCACCGCCCTGGAATGAAACATGCCATAATCCCGCGTATAAAAAGCAAGGGGCACGTCTGTGTGCTGCTCATTGTACGCCTTTTCCAGTTGAAACAATGCCTCTCCCATGGTTGCAGTATCAATGTCTACTTGCAGCGTTCTGTCGCCTGCTGTAATGCGGTCATCATCGGGCATTGCCGTCAGCACAATACGACCATCCAGAAGCCGCCAGCGAATATATCCCTCCGACGCTTCCACAAGCTTTTCAAGGGCGTCCACAAGCCGTTCGTTCACCCCTACGCTGTACTCAAAACTGCGTTTCTCAGCAGAAAACTCCTGATCCACCGCTTTTTCATAGGAAATATGGATGTCAAATGCCTGCGTCAAAAAGAACATTGCAGAATCCAGGGCCGCTTTGTCCCATTTACGCTCCACAGACACAAGCTGACCTTCTTGCATAATTGGCGTTACATTCAAAGGATCTCTCGAAACGTCCATGCCCTGACTGGCGCGTAAGGAGAGCAACAACTCCGGCGTAACCGGTGCATTCACGGAAAAGGCATCTGCAGTGATCATGCAGACACACATAAAGAGCACGAGGCGCAAACACATGCTCCACTTTGTGATACGAATTTCCTGTTTCATTCTGAATATCCCTTCGTTTTAATTGGATTCCAGCTCACCCAGCAGTTTCTCTATCCTCTCCACCAGTTCTTTGTCGTCGGGATAGGCCGCTATGAATTCGCGACAGAGTGCTGCATTCTTCAGACTCTTCAACTCCGAGAGCAGAAAGTCCCCGGCGGTTTCCACCAGCGCCAGAGCCTCACGTTGCCACATATCCTCCTTTTGAGCGGCTTCCAGTGCCTTCTGCCGGGACCGGCCTTGATAGCGGGCACATTGCTGCCTGCTCTTTGCATCCCGGGTATTGGCCGCGGTCAGCGCCAGCTTATAGAACCGCCGGGCCTTTTCGATTGCATCCTCTTCCGGCAGGTTCTCTATGCGTTGTTCCTCATATTCAAGATCAATCTCTTTGTACTGCAGCCACGCAATCTCCTCCTCTTTATCTTTGAAGTTATCGGAGAAAAAGGGGTTCATATGTTCTTTAATTTCGTAATAACGTTCCGGGCTTATGGCGATAGATGCCCCGTCGCGTTCACGCCGCAAATCGGCGAGCTGGTTACCAATCATTTGCCGCCCTTTCGGGACAAGCTCCCTATCGGATTCCAGTATCCTTTCGTGTTGGGCAATCAGCTCCTCCAGATCGCCTTTTCCGTTATTGCGATAGTCGTTGTAAGCACGCACCGCCCCGGAAAAGGCTTCCTCGTTCGCACGTTCTTCCGGCGATTCAATAAGCGTTACCAAGCCATCCTGATCAACAACGATTTCCGGTGCACCAAATGGTGCCAGGACCATAATCAATACAAGCTGTATCATGAGTGTTCCTCCTGTGTCTGTGTGTTCACCCACGGCTTCGCTTTGCGGGCGAACTGCTTTTCATCTTGTCATGGTAAATAGAGCATTATGATAACGTACCATAGTTTCTGTAAATTATTTGGACAAACGGGGTCATCGTTTGGTTCACTCTTGGTGAACACAAAAAAACGGCCTATGAGCCTAACCAAAAGGAGAGCAAACGATGACCAGTAAA
>Ga0255344_1005611_pt1 | contig 11875 bp, 13 predicted proteins | sample wastewater_treat_5_FD_192414 | JGI IMG/M metagenome (GOLD analysis project Ga0255344, IMG submission 192414) | Wastewater microbial communities from Lulu Island WWTP, Vancouver, Canada - plant18 | ecosystem: Engineered > WWTP > Wastewater > Unclassified | place: Canada: Vancouver, British... | reverse complement strand
TACCTTTCAGCAAGACATTGCCAACGGAATGTATTTTCAATCTTCCATACCACAAGGATTTGGAGTAGGCAGCAGCGGCGCATTAGTAGCGGCAGTATATGAAAAATATACTAAAGAAAAAGTAAGATTAGAAGATGCGCCCAACAAAGAAAAAATTTTATTACTAAAAGAAGTATTTGCCAAAATGGAATCTTTCTTTCATGGCAATAGCTCTGGCGTAGATCCATTAATTTGTTATTTGAATTTGCCATTACTGATAAAAGGCAAAGACGGAATAGAACCCGTAAAAGTAGAAATGAATGCTATTGGCAAGGGTGCAATTTTTTTAATAGATACCGGAATTTCTAGAAGCACCGAGCCTTTGGTAAAATATTATATGCAACGAATGGAAGAGCCAACTTTCCGAGAGTTTGTAGATAAGCAATTAAAACCATTCGCAAACAACTGCATACACGCATTTTTAGAGGGCGATAAAGAAACATTATTTGCTTACATGAAATTACTTTCCAAATTCCAGTTTGAGCATTTTAAGCCGATGATTCCAAAACTATTTAATAAGATGTGGAAACGCGGCATTGATAGTGGCGAATATTATTTGAAACTCTGCGGCGCTGGCGGTGGAGGTTTTATTCTCGGATTTACCAAAAATTTTGAGCAAACAAAAAAACAACTCAAAGGACAAAATTTGGAGTTGTTGTGTAGTATATAAATTTCAATATTTTTTTACTAAAATCAGTATATTTGTATAAAGTGTTTTATATGAATTTAGATACATCTTCTTTTAACTCTATTGTAGAGGCAGCTTATAGTTTATCTTTAAATGATAGATTAGAGTTGAAAAATTTATTAGAGCATAATATAGCTGATGAGCGAAGGAATGAAATATTCGCAAATTATAAGGCAAACAAAAAAGCAGAAAAAGAAGGTAAGTTTAAATCTTCTTCATCTATTAAAGAACTTAAAAAGATGCTTTAATGGAAGTTGTATTTGGCGATTCGTTTAAGAAAGTTTTTAAGAAAAAGATTATAGACACAGATTCAGAAAATGAATTCTGGACTCGATTAGAATTATTTATTGCAAATCCTTTCGATGCCAAATTGAAAACTCATAAATTGTCAGGAAAATTAAAGAACCTTTGGAGTTTTAGTATTGAATATGATGTCCGAGTGATTTTTTATTTCAATAATGATAAACCTAAAAAGGCTGTATTTGTTGATATTGGTAACCATGATGAAGTATATTAAATTACAAAAAATAAGATTGATACTCTTTATTTTAATTTACACAATTACTTCAACTTTATTCTGATAAAAAAAACAACTCAAAGGACAAAATTTGGAGTTGTTGTGTAGTATATGATTGTTTTTTCAACATAATTAAAAAACAAACTTAACTTATACATCTAGATTTAATTCTTGTGCCTATTTGTATTTTCTGAATTACTAGCATTTTCCTTTTTCAACGAAATTGATAAAACCATCAGCCCACCTACTGCCGATAAAGATGAGCCGATAATAATAGCAAGCCTTGCTGTGTTGGCACTTTCCGGATGCTTAAATGATAAAGATGTAAAAAATAAGGACATCGTAAATCCTATACCGGCTAACATTGCCAAACCTAATATTTGACGAAAAGTAGTTTGTTGCTGTAGGGTACAAATTTTTGTTTTTACACTTAAATATACAAATGCAAAAATCCCCAGCGGCTTGCCGATAAATAATGCCAGCGCAATTCCTAAACTTAATGGAGAGATAAGATGTTGAAGTGCTCCACCGGCAATAACGATGGTCGTATTTGCTAATGCGAATATTGGGAGTATCAAATAATTTACAGGCTTGTGTAAGGTATTTTCATAACGTTCAATTTTAGAAATAGGAATAAATATGGAACTCAACACACCAGCAATAGTGGCATGCACGCCAGAACAAAAAATGCAATACCACAACAATAGCATCGGCAATAAATAAATGCCAAATGAAGTAACCCGAAATCTATTTAATAGCCATAATACAAAAAGGATTATGGCTGCATATACGAGGTATAAAAACTGGATTTCCTGCGTGTAAAAAATGGCAATAATCAAAATTCCACCTAAGTCGTCAATAATGGCAAGGGCTGCTAAAAATACTTTTAAAGACAGCGGCACTCTATTGCCCAATAACGACAATATGCCTAACGAAAAGGCAATATCCGTAGCGGTAGGAATTGCCCAGCCATGTGTGTTTTCTGTTCCGGCATTAAAAGTGGTGTAAATAAGCGCGGGCACTAGCATTCCGCCCAATGCAGCAATCATGGGCAGCAATGCCTTTTTAGTAGAAGATAGCTCACCTACAACGATTTCTCGTTTTATTTCCATGCCTACCAAAAAAAAGAAAACCGCCATTAATAGGTCATTCACCCATTGTTCTATGGATAGAGATAAATTTAATACACCAATCGGTTGGTGCCAAAATTGCAAATAGGCAGCTCCTATATTGCTATTAGAAATTAGTATAGAAAAGAGAGTAGCACAAATTAATAAAACGCCGCCCAATTTTCCACTCTCCGAAAGTTCTTTAATTGGATGAAGAATAGGTTTGATAATTCTCTTTGGCATTGCTTCTAATTATCAATAAAGATAAGGTTTTGTGCTTACTTTTGATGCAATATATTGTGTAATTCAGCAACAGTATCTACTAAAAAAGTGGGCTTTGTATTTTCTAATTCTTGTTTACTGCCAAAGCCATAAGTTACGCCAATGCTTTTTATTTGATGATAATTTGCCGCTTCGATATCTGTATTTCTGTCGCCAATCATTACAATATTATTTTTGTCTGTTATTTGCTCAGACTGCATAATTAATTCAATCATTTTCTCCTTTGTAGTAATTCCTTTTTCTTCGTTGTAATGTTGAATTTGCGAAAAATATTTTCTGATTTCAAAATGGGTTAAAATTTGTTCAGCCATTGCGCCTTTATGTGTAGCAATATGTAGTATTCTTTTTTGCTGAAATAAGCAGTCTAACAATGCTTTCATGCCAATATATAATTCATTCTCGTATGCGCCGCCCAATTCATTATAATAAACTCGGTAAGTGGTGATTGCAAATTCTGCTTGCGCTGAGGACAAGCCATACATTTTTTCAAATACAGTACGCAATGGCGGCCCGATTAGTTTTTTTAGTACGTCATCATTTGGCGTAGTTAAATTTACTTTCGGGAATGTGTATTTGTATCCATTTAATATCCCCACTTCCGGATTAGAAACAGTACCGTCTAAATCAAAAATAAGATGTTGCATGATAGTTTATTACAAAGCGTTTATTGCTAAGAATATTGTTAAAATTCTAAAAAGCAGAAAAGCAGTTTAACCTAATAATTGTTTTACCAACGTAGAAATACGAGCACCTTCCGCCTGTCCGGCTACTTTTTTACTTACCATACCGATTACTTTTCCCATATCTTTTATAGAAGTAGCCCCCGTTTCTGTAATAGATGCTTGCACTATTGCGTGTAAATCTTCATCGCTTAGTTGTTTGGGTAAGTAAGAAACGATTACATCCATTTCTTCTTTTTCCCGCACGGCTAATTCAGGTCGATTTTCTTTGGTAAAAATCTCAAATGATTCTTTGCGCTGATTGAATAATTTCTGCAAGATTTTTATTTCTTGCTCTTGCGTAATTTCACCGGTAGCACCTTTTTCGGTCTTCGCCATTAAAAAGGCAGCTTTTATAGCTTTTATCGTTCGAAGCTTCACTTCATTTTTAGAAAGCATTGCCTCTTTTAGTTCATTGTTTATATTCTGATCTAATGACATAATTTTATTATTTTAATTCTTCATAATCTATCAACTCCGCATCGTCATATTTTTTGTGAGGGACAGATGGCGATGGGGTAGATTCTGTGTTTTTAAAAAACTGTTTATTATCTTGTGGTGGCGGCGGATTTTCGGCGGTTTTAGTGGAAGCAGGCGTTTCCGCAAAAAGCATTTTTAGTACCTTGTAGCCCAAGACAATAAGTATAATGTATTTAAAAAAACGAAACATATCGCAAAATTACTTTTTTATGTTTACTATTAACATTAATAATGTGCAAATAGTTTCCAGCATCTTTTTTTAGAAATAAATTTACTAGTAATAAACCATTTTATGAAACTGTGCAAACAAGTAATGAAAATCTATTCATTAAACTAAAAAACAAAAATACACAAGTATGAGAAAAACAAAACCCAAAAACCTATCTTTATTATTCATGTCAATAATAATGCTTATAGGTTGTAATAAAGACATTAATGTAAAAGAAGGAGAAAAACAAAATACATCAAAATCAACAACAGAACTAAGTTTTAATAAAGAGGATATTCCCAATACACCAGAAGAATTTCAACACGCAATACAATTATTATTAGCAAATCAAAACTATAAAACCAATCACAGAGAAGCAGGTAATAATACTTCAAATACGGCTGTACCATTACCTGATGTACCACCACCTACGGCAAACTACAATTATGTCCGATTCAAACCAACTAATGAAGACCAGATGAATGCGTTAACTGAAGGAGGGGCAAATTTCGAACTTTATGAAGAACCTTTACATTTGGAAGATTTTGAATTTACTGGTGATTATTATGAAGACCCAGCTATACCTGCTGATCAATATCCATGGTTTTATACTTGTGTACCGGTGGGTTATCCAATGCCAGCTAGTATTCAATATGAGATCATTCAACCTTTGTTTCTATACAATGATGACCCAAGCGAGCCTGCAGATATTGAAGATAGTTGGGGTGGGGAAATAGAAGAACAACCAGAAAACCCTTCTTCAGCAGCTAGAATTTCAAATATTCGAAGTGTAACTGAGTGGATGCAACAAAATGGAAACCCTATGATACAAGCAGATATATGGATAAGGAAAACATATCCATCTTTAAAGGTAAAACAGATTTCTACTATTTCAGCAAAATACAAATGCCCTGTTTCACCTTGTGATCCTGATTTTTATTTATATGCAAATAATCCACTATATGCTTGTACCGGTACATGTGGGACTGGCGGAGGTTCTGGTGGCTGTGTAACCAATAAAGACAGTTACCGTCCAAAGGGTGATTTATTTGTTCGTAATACTTCAACAAATGTAAAAAACCCATTTAAACAAGTAAAAGTTAGGTGTTTACGAGTATTTAAGTTAGGGAAGGCATATACAACTATTAATGGGCATTTTGAATGCAATAAAACATATCCGCCAAATAAAAAAGTAAGAATAATTGTAAAATTTAAAAACCCTGACACCAAAGTACGAGCCGCAATGAGTAATGGTAGATTTTGGCAATTTTGGTTTCCTGTGCGCCATAAATTCACAAAAATGATGAACTGTGATTTAGAAACAATAAACTATACTTTTGCCAATGATGGTAATGCACAATCAAGTGTAACAAGGAAATGGGGTGCGGCTTCATATTTGACGGCGCATTATGATATGAAAAATTATTGTATGTCTGAAGGAATTGTACCTCCAAATAAAACTAAAGTATGGATGACAAATGGTAGTAATGGATTACGAGCATTTACACCCATGTTGAACTATACTTTAAATTGGGCTACTGGTGCGCCTAAACTCAACGCACTTTCATTTTCTATAGACTTAACAATTACTTCAATTCCATTTATTGGACCAATTTTATTAGTTATAAAAAAAATAGTAGAACTATCAAGACCAGATATAATGATACCAATATCCTATAGTGGTACAATATATGGTTCAGAAGATTTATACAATACCATATTTCACGAATTATCACATGCTGCACATTATAAGCACATGGGGTATCAAAATGGGTGGACAAATGCTTCTAATTATTGGGTCGATAATGGCATTTACCTGATAGGGCACGTCAATGATTGTGGCCAGTATGGTAATGGGTATGGTTGTAAAGATTTAAGTACCGGACAACAATGTACCGCACTAATAGAAGGTTGGGCGTTTTTTGCCGGAAATACTTTTACTAGTAGGTTTTTTAGTAATAATACTACATCAATATCACAAACTATAAAACAAAATGAACTGAGACAAATAGAATATCAAACACCTAGCAATACTATCGATGTGACTGGTATTTATGCTGGCTCTACATCTTCAACAGGTTGGATACCTTTTGGTATGATGTATGATTTAACGGATGCCTATAAAGCAGATGATATTATAACGAATTCTAATAATGCAGCAGATTATGGAACAGATAATGTGAGCGGTTATTCTATGCTCCAAGTACTTAAAGCTATTCCGTCAGGTACAGCTTCTGTGCAAACCTTTAAACAAAATTTAATTAATATTAATGGCAACAGCCAACAAAATGACATTACTAACTTAGTGCGAAGGTATGGATACTAAAATTAAAAAATATCTTGTAATAGCACTGGCAATACTTTTGCCAGTGCTATTTACTAGTAAGTGTACAAAAAATAACGATTATAAGATACCAATAACATTAAATTTTGTTTATCCTATAACTATTTATCCTGCGACAGATAGTATATATATTGGTGATACGCTTTGGATTACATTTGAGATAAATGATTCTTTATATGATAATTTTACAAAAAAAACATATTATTTACCTAATTATGATTTCAAAACCTATTTTTCTACTGAAAAAATATCTGATTTAACCAAGAATTTGAGTGAACAAGAATACGCTACAAATAAATTTAATACCTATAGTGTTGTTGGAAATATACAAATTGGCGGTGCATTTTCTATTGATTTTACACCAATTTATGAGAATCACCTTTATAGGTTTTTAGGTGCAATTATACCAAAAGATACAGGAGTATATGCTATTAGAGTACAAAATATGTCTTTTGGAAATAGATTACCAACTACTCAATTAGACTTAGGTAAAGACAAAAAAGGACATCAGTTATTAGCGGAAATAGGGTTTATTAATTCATTAATAAACAACAAAAATACAAATTACAATATCTTCCTACAGCATTGTAAATCAGGAAACACTTCAGACCCTAAAGAATGGAAAGAAGAAAATATGACTTATACCTTTGTCGTAAAATGAAGTTTATAATAAAATATTCAATAATAGTAATGGTAGCTTTGCTGCCATTACTATTTAATTGTTGTGGTAAAAACAACGATTATAAATTACCCGTTTATCTTGGCTTTTTATATCCAATTAATATAACACCAACAAACGATACCCTGCATGTAGTCGACACACTTTGGATAAATACAGACATGAGCGATAGTTTATATGATATTGGTACGCAAAAAAATACTATGTGCCAAACTGTAACTTTCAAGATTATTTTTCTATTCGTAAATTGGTAGATGGTAATAAAACTTTAAGTAATCAAGAAGATGCAGCAGATAAATTTGCAACTCATAGTGTAATTGGAAACATACAAATTGGCGGTGCATTTTCGATAGATTTTATACCAATTTATAAAAATCATCGGTACAAACTGTTTGGGGTTGTTGTACCAAGAGATACAGGTGTTTTTGTATTAAGAGGTCAAAATTTTAATTTTGGGCATAGAATACCTCAATTAGATTTAGGCAAAGATAAAGACGGACATCAATTATTAGCTACATTTGGGTTTACAAGTTATTTAATTAATAATGGTAATACACATTACAATATTTTTCTACAACATTGTAAACACGATAGTAGCCAAGATAACTTCAATCCTGTTTTATGGACAGAAGATAAATTTGCATATACTTTTGTTGTAAAATAATTTTGTCTAAAAAATGTTTTGCTAAAATAAGGAGTGAAGTGCAAACAATTAAAGTTCTTAGTATAGTTATATTATAAACATTGCAAAAAAGTGTGGTAGTAAAATATCGCACTTCAGCAATGCTTCGCCGTAATTAGCAACTAATCTGAAAACTATATTACTTATTTAGCTGTTTCAATAAGTAAATTTCAATAAACAATATGTCAGAGCCATTAATAAATAAAGTAGCACAAAGTGGAATAATAACCTTAGACTTAGAGGTGTTTTTTCCTACAGAAGAAATACTGCCTTTAGATATAAAAGATTTTTTGTTCAGAGGATTGCTGTTAAAAGAATTAGAATTTAGAGCAAATTTAAAAAATGTAGATTGGACTGCATTTCAAGATAAATCGGTGGCGGTTTTTTGTAGCTCAGATGCTATTTTGCCACAATGGGCGTATATGCTTATAGTGGTTTATTTACAACAAGTAACAAAAGAAATTTATTTCGGAACAATAGCAGAAGTGGAACAAAAATTGCTGCTTCAAAATATACAAAATATGAATGTAGCACAATACCAAGAGGAGAGGTTGATAATTAAAGGATGTGGAACAAAGGCACTTGGCGGCGAGGCATATTTAGAAATCACTAAAAAGTTGAAACCAGTAGTAAAATCACTGATGTTTGGTGAACCCTGTTCGACAGTTCCGGTGTATAAGAAAAAATAAAAACTATGAATAAAAATAAACGAACATACACAATTATCGGTGTAGTAATAGCTGCAACTTCCTTTTTGTTTATACGTGCTACAAATGGAACGGATAAATATTTCTCTTTTGTAAAAATAGCTGCAAAAGAAGAAAATTTAGCACTTCCTTTACAAAATGCTTTTGCCATAAAATTTCCCGAAAAAGCCTCTTTTGCTGGTGAAGATGCTCCATTAGATGATGCGGAAGTGCGCGAACGATTAGACAGAGAATTAACAGTAAATGCCTACTGGCAGTCTTCTACTATTATGATGTTAAAACGTGCCAATCGGTTTTTTCCGACAATAGAAAAAATACTGAAAGAAGAAGGCGTTCCCGATGATTTTAAATATTTATGCTTGGCAGAAAGTGCCTTAGATAATGTAGTGTCGCCGGCAGGTGCAGCAGGATTTTGGCAAATAATGAAAGCCACTGGAACACAATACGGCTTACTCATAAATGACGAAATTGATGAACGCTATAATTTAGAAAAAGCAACCCGTGTTGCTTGTAGATATTTTAAAGATGCAAACCTTAAATCCGGCTCTTGGACTGCCGCCGCAGCATCCTATAATATGGGCATAAGCGGCGTAATGCGCCAGCAAACACTACAAGGCGAAACGGCTTACTATCACTTATGGTTGAATTCTGAAACCAGCAGATATGTACAACGAATTATTGCCTTGAAAATCATTTATCAAAACCAGAAAGACTACGGATTTTATTTGAATAAAGAAGATTTATATCCTGAATTCAAATACACTATTCAGCAAGTAAACGGTGTAGTGAATTGGATAGCATTTGCCAAACAAAATAATATAAACTATAAATTATTGCGCATCTATAATCCATGGATTCGAGATTATAATTTAGTAAATAAAGATAAGCGAACTTTCGATGTGAAAATTCCGGCATAACAGAATTAGTAGCAACAAAAAAGTATTGAAATACCAAATTATTTTAACAACATTACCGTTCCGGTTTGGCTGTAATCTTTGCCGTCTTTACCTTTAAATTTGATAATGTAAATATAGGCATCCATCGGTGCAGGAATTCCTTTGTAGTAGCCATCCCAACCTATGTTAATGTCATTTGTGGCAAAATAGGGTAAATACCATCGGTCAAATATTTTAAAGTCATAACCGTCAGGTACTGCATACAATAAAAATGGTTTGAAAATAGTATTGTGCCCTGTCGGTACAAATGCCTGTGGAACAAAAACTTTAGGCGTAGGCTGCACGCAAACAATATTGGAATGACTTTGCAGCATTTGCCGTGGTACAGCATCATTGTTGTTGGTAAAGAATGCTGTAATTCGAAAGCACGCCTCTTGTAAGGAATCCGCACTATAATCAAATAAAGCATTTTCGATGTAACTGCTTTGGTTTCTATTGAAATTGCCAACAATTGTGGTGTCATTACCAATTATTTTTTCTAAAGTATAATGGTCAAATGCAATGCGGTCAATTTCAAATCCACTCCATAATAATTCTGCCCTATTATTGGATTTTAGCTTAATACCTAAATGCAAAGAAGTAGCAGTGTCCGAAGCATGAGTGACGTAGCAACTGTCCACCAAATGTACTTTGTAGGTAAATGTTTGTCCGCTCACATTTATATTTTGGTCAATAAATAAATAGGTCTTTGTATTGGGTTCTGTTGGAGTATTTACCAATGGCGAAAACAAAATGCCATCGTTACTGCGTTGCAGAATTACCGTTCTGGCTGGTGCCGCTGCTGTATCTTTTTTATATTCTATAATAATATTGCTGCCATCTACCGTGATGTTGCGTATATAATCGTTTACCGGTTTTTGTATTACGTCGGCGCTAAAGCAGCGCACGTTGGAGTAAGCCGATGAACCATTGGGCAAGTTTGCTTTTACTCGAATGCAAACAGAATCTCGGAACGGAATATTTTGCAATAAAAAACTATTGGCAGTTCCCGGCTGTGTGGATAGCAAATTATACGCACTTCTGTTGATGCTTTGTTCAATATCGTAAGACATTACTTGTGCACTTCCAATTTTATAGGACTGCCAAGAAACATTAGCCGTTTGTGTGCATTTATCAGGTGCCGATACTTGTGTTAGCAGTGTTCTGTGGTCAGCAGAATCAGGGGTAATTGCACCTTGCAAACCTGCGGGGTCTTCGCAATATTCCAAAGCACGAACTTTATAGGTTATTGCAAATTGAGTGGGGTCGTTAATGGTATCTGTAAATGTTGTATTTGCCCTGCCTAATACCGTGTCAGGTTTTGTAAATCCATCTCGGTCGTTATATACTAAATATGCCACTACCTCAGGGCTGGGCGCAGGAACCCAATTTAATTGGACTTTGCCATTTATAATCGTTGCATTTTTTAAAACAATATAAGGTTGTGGTTTTATATTGTCTAAAGTATCAGAAGTGGTAGCGGCAGGTGGTGATGGATTATTGCAACTTCCACGATTTATCATATACAAAAATACGGGCTGCCCACTCGATGCAATGGAGAGTAAAGTGGTAGTTTGTGCGGCGTTGTTAATAGTTGTTTGTAATGTGTATGGGCCACTTCGGCTTCCGATAGCCGCATAAATTTCGTACCCTACAAAGCAAGGGTTGGGTAATGCGGGCAGCTGCCACGTCATTTCTATATTGCTGGCGTTGTTGCGTACGCAAGTTAGTTTTGGTGGAGTGTATGCTGTTTGCCCTACAACAATATATGCCCATCCAAGCATAAAAAAATGGGTAATTAGTAAGCGAAGCGTAAAGCCCAATTTATATGTTGTACGTTGTTTATTCATTTCTCTATCCGTCAAAAAAAATATTGAATTACCCTACCACTACCTCGCACATGCTTTCTTTGGTAAGATACTGCTTTGCTATTTGCTGTAAAGATAAGGCATCGGTTTGTCTTATTGTTTCCACAAATGCTTCAAATTTGTGAATTGGAACTTCTTCGATAAAATAACTCTTAAATACTTCTATTTGGTTAAATGGTCCGTCTGTTCTTCCTAAAAACTTCCCCAATAAATAATTACGGGCTAATGTAATTTCGTGGTCATCAATAAGCTCATTTTGTAAACGCTCCATTTCCAAATATATTTCACGAAGGCAAACTTCTAAATTTTCTAAATTAGTGTCTGTTTGTATAGAAAAAATACCAGTGTATTTCAACGTTGACAGGGAGGAATAAATGCCATACGTTAATCCCTTTTCTTCTCGAATGTTACTCATCAATCGAGAGCCAAAGTACCCGCCAAATATAGTATTTAGCAATAAAAACGCAGGATAGTCAGCATGGTGTTTATTAAAAAATGTTTTTCCAATAATAATTGAAGCCTGTACCGAATTTGGTTTTTGTATGCTTATTTTTTGCTGCGAAAAGTCATCTATAAAAACAGGAGCCGCTTTAGTTGGTAAAGATGTAGAAACTGGCA
>Ga0255344_1005606_pt1 | contig 11889 bp, 8 predicted proteins | sample wastewater_treat_5_FD_192414 | JGI IMG/M metagenome (GOLD analysis project Ga0255344, IMG submission 192414) | Wastewater microbial communities from Lulu Island WWTP, Vancouver, Canada - plant18 | ecosystem: Engineered > WWTP > Wastewater > Unclassified | place: Canada: Vancouver, British... | reverse complement strand
TGCCGGGAGGTTCAATATGAAAACAAAACAAAAATTAGCCGGTAGCAAGAATCGATTTATTTTTTTCATGCTCTTGCCGGCTTTGATCTTACCGCTGATTTTTACCTATTATCCGATGATCAAAGGCTCTTTGATGGCATTTCAAAGCTACAATTTGATGAATGTCACCAATATTAAATGGATCGGATTGGGTAATTTTCAAAAGTTATTCGCAAATACACCGGGGAACATTTTTTATACCATCTTAAAAAATACCGCGATATGGGTGATTGTATCTTTGTTTTTCCAATTTACCATCGGTTTTGCCTTGGCTTTATTGTTGCGTAAAAAATTTCGCGGTTCATCCGTTTATCAGGGATTGATTTTCTTTCCCTGGGCGGTTTCGGGATTCTTGATCGGAATCATGTGGCGCTGGATGTTCAACGGCACCTCGGGCGTCATTAATGATATCTTGTTGCGGATCGGAATTATCCATTCTCCGATCGCCTGGTTGGCGAGTAAAGATACTGCGCTCCTTTCAGTTATTATCGCCAATATCTGGTATGGGATTCCGTTTTTTACGATTATGATTACTGCTGCGTTACGCGGTGTACCGCAGGAATTATATGAAGCCGCCGAAGTTGACGGCGCGAATGCCGTCGGAAAATTCTTCAACATTACCATTCCGAGTATCAAATCGGTGATCCTGCTGACCATATTAATGAGAGTCATCTGGATCTTTAATTTTCCGGATTTGATTTATTCAATGACGCAGGGAGGACCGGGCGGATCTTCGCATATCATCACCTCTTTTATGATGCAAAAAGTGCAAAGTTTGGATTACGGGTTAGCTTCCGCATTGGGATTATTGGTGATTTTATTCCTGACCGTCTTTACGATTATCTATTTTTCCGTTACCAAGTTCGGCAAATTGGAGGATTAAACGATGAAATCTCGAAAAATAAAACGCCGGATTCTTTCGACAATCAAATTCATTGTTCTGGGAGTCTATCTGATTATTGTCATCTTTCCTTTTTTTTGGATGCTGATGACTTCCTTGAAATCTTCTCAGGGAGAAATCTACGCTTTTCCGGTAAAGTATTTTCCGGAAACCCCTTCTCTGGTGAATTATAAGGAAATGCTTTGGAAGGGGAACTTCGGGCGTTATATGATGAATTCCTTCATTGTTTCCGGCGTTGCGGCTGTCTGTGCGGTTTTTATCGGAATTTTGGCGGGCTATGTGATTACGCGATTTAAATTCAAAGGTCGGGGAACCGTTCTGTTGTTTTTCTTGGTAACGCAAATGGTCCCGGCTTTTATCATGTTGGCACCTTTGTATCAAATGCTCTCGAAATTTGGGATGATTAATAAATTATCGACATTAATGCTGCTTTATACCAACATGATGATCCCATTTTCCGTGGTGACGCTGCGCGGTTTCTTTGCCTCGATTCCATCGGAAATTGAGGAGGCTGCCCAAATTGACGGTTGCGGCAGACTACGGGCGTTATTTTCCGTCATCGTGCCGATTATGCTTCCCGGGATCGCAGCTACTTTCATTTTTGCTTTTATCAACTCATGGAATGAATTATTTATGGCGGTGATGTTCATTGACGTCGATGCTTATAAGACGATTCCGGTGGGACTGAATGCTTTGATATTGAAATATGATATTAAATGGGGTGAGATGGCAGCCGGGACAATTATGGCGCTGATCCCCACAATTTTCCTGTTTTCTTTCGCTCAGAAATATATGGTCGAAGGACTGTCAGCCGGCGCGGTAAAAGGTTGATCGGAGAATTTATAAGGAGACTCGGAGAAGAATTTTATGCTCAATGAAATGCAAAATGCCAAGATGATCTATAAATTGAAACGATGTCTGACGGTTTTCGAACCATATGTTTTCAGAACGATCGATCGTCTTCCTTATCGAATTTATCAAACAAAAGAACACGTCCGCTCGGTTCCGGATGATGCGCTGTTCTCCGATCCGGGTGAAAAATGGGGCGGGGAATGGATGAACTGCTGGTTTAAAGGCAGCTACACGCCACGGCCCGAATCAGCCGGACAAACGCTTTATGTGAAGCCTTCGGTGGGGGGATATGAGGGACTGCTGTGGATTAACAATGAGCCGCGCGGAGCGTTTGCGACCAAAATTGTGGTGACCCGCCACGGAAATCATTTTTGCAGTCCTATTTGTCGAAAAGCCGATCCTGCCGAAACGATTGAATTGGCAATCGAATTTTATGCCGGCCATTATGTTATCGGATGTTTGCCTTTTGAAACCGCTGAACGAGGCGATTTCATGTATCCGTGCGGACCGATTGAAATCTGTGAAAAAGTATGGGATGTGGCAGATTTTATCTGTGATCTTCGCGTATTGATTCAATTGGTGGAAATGTCGGATGAAAAATCTTTTCGCCGGGCGGAAATCATGAATGTATTGACGGAAGTTCATCGCGTGATTTTGTATTCTCCCGAGGATGCCGAATACGATGACTGGATCGATTCTCTCCGGCAGGCTCGTTCGATCATGCAGCCGGCGCTTGCCGCAAAAAACGGAACAAATGCTCCGGTGGCGGCATTGACCGGGCATTCCCATATGGATACCGCGTGGTTGTGGCCGGTCAACGAGACGATTCGAAAAAATGCCCGGACCATTGCGAATCAACTCAGCATGTTGGAATATTATCCGGAATATCGATTTATTCAAAGTGCTTCGCTGCATTCCCGGATGATCGAACAAAATTACCCTCAGATTTTTTCCGTGATGAAGGAAATGATCGCCCGCGGACGATACGAAGTGAACGGGGGTGTCTGGGTCGAATGTGATTGTAATATTACAGGCGGGGAATCGATTATCCGGCAATTCTTATGGGGACAACGATATACTTTGCAGAAATTCGGCATATTATCCGATTGCTTCTGGCTGCCGGATACTTTTGGATATTCGGCGGCAATTCCTCAAATCATGCGTGGCTTCGGGATCAAGTATTTCCTGACCACGAAAATGGCATGGAATGACACTAACCAATTTCCGTATAACACCTTTGTTTGGGAAGGTATCGATCATAGCCAGGTGCTTGCTCATTTATTTGTTATGGATACTTGGGCGGATCCGCAGGGATTATTGGAGCGAGTCAACGGCATTCAATACGAAGACGGGTTGATCAATAAACAGGATTGCAGCGAACGGCTGGTTGCCTTCGGATATGGGGATGGCGGGGGCGGTCCGACCGCGGAAATGATCGAAACGGCACGGCGAACGGAGGATTTGGAAGGTTGCCCCAAAACCTATTACAGTTCTGTCTCAGGGTTTATGAAGCACATCGAGGAGACTTATCTGCATCTTCCCCGCTACAAAGGAGAGCTCTATCTGGAGCTGCATCGCGGGACGCTAACCAACAAGCAGCAGATTAAAAAGAATAATCGGAAAAGTGAAGTGGCGCTTCATAATCTTGAGCTGCTTGAAACCGTTCAGGCTGTTCAAGCCGGCAGAGCTGCCTCCATTGAGAAGACAAATCAATTGTGGGAAATTTTACTGAAAAACCAATTTCATGATATTTTACCGGGAAGTTGTATCGCAGTAGCCCATGATCAATCCATTGCCGAAACGAATTCGCTCTTGGAGACAGCCGCTGAAATGACCGATCAGATTTTATTATCTGACAATAGAAGCGCGTGTTTTGATGCGGTTTTCAATCCGTTGGGGTTTGAGCACAAAACCCCCTTTGAGATCCCAACGGAAGAAATGTATACGGATCCGAAGGGTGAATTGAAAACCCAGCAAATCGTGAATTTGGATAATGAAACGAAATTGGTAGTTTCGGGATTATCGCAAAAGCCTTTTTGCCGGACAGCTTTTCAACTCGAACCCGGTATTTCATCCGCTGAGACACCGTTTCTTCTGAACGGAAACCGGTTGGAAACGGCTTTTGCTTGGATTCAATTCGATGAAGACGGATATATTTGTTCGATGATTGACAAATCCAATCACCGGGAATTATGCCGGGGCATCCCGTTCGGAACTTTTGCTTCCACCGAAGATGTTCCGGCAAAATGGGATGGCTGGGATATCGATGCCGATTATGAGTTGAAATTGAAAGCGGAAAAAGGGAATCTGATTTCGCGGGAGGTTGTTTCAAACGGTGCGGTGGAATTGAGAATTCGTTCCCGATATAAGGTCTGTCGTAATTCGGAAATTGACGTTGATCAGATTTTTTTTATGCCGAATCTCCTTTGATCGAATATGATGTTAGATTAGATTGGCGCGATCCGCATTATTTGCTAAAGGTGTTGTTTGATACGACCATTTCAGTTTCGTTTGCGACATTTGATATTCAATTCGGCAACATCAAAAGGACAACCACTCGAAACAATACCGTTGAGCAGGCGCGGTTTGAGGTGTGCTGTCATAAATACGTCGATCTCAGTGAACCGGCTTTTGGTTTCACGGTGGTGAATGATTGCAAATATGGCGTCGGCGTTCGAGACGGATTGATCGGTCTTTCGTTGGCTAAAGGCGGTACGCGGCCGGATGAACGCGGAGATGTTGGAGTTTATCGTTTTCGTTATGGCTTTTTCCCTCATACCGGCGGCTACTGCGCAAAAGAAGTTATCCTTCCCGCTTATTGCTTTAATTACCCTTCGCTACCGATAAGAGGGACGAATATCAGCACGGAACCCTTGTTGACGACGGATGCGGCGAATGTTATCATCGAGACGATTAAACCCTGCGAAGATTCCGAAAAAGCTTTTATCGCAAGGATTTATGAATCCGAAGGTTCTTTCACTTCAACGAAACTTCATGCGGGGTTCCAAATTCAATCGCTGCAGGTTTGTAACATGATGGAACAACCGATATGTGATTGCGATCCAAATCTGGTTTTTCAACCCTTTGAGATCAAAACGATAAAAGTTAAATATTGATATGAATGTCATTCGAGTCATTGAAAGCCGGATCTTCCTCCGGCTTTTTTATTATCAGGTACTTTTGAATGGGTTGCATAGTATATGAATTCAGCAGGAAGACGATTGTGGCAGAGAAAAATGGGATCAGAAAATAGGTGATGGGACGAAAAATCCAAATAAACGGAATTAAGATGATTAAAATCAGGAAAAGTTTTAAGGTGGTTTTATAAGCAACAAATTGAATCAGCATCGCATTTCGTATAACAGACCGAAAAGGTAGATCAATCCAAGCCTGGATCGGATAAAAATACACTGTATGCAGGATCAGAATTACTCCGAGGAAAATATAGAATACTTTCAGAATCATTCGTAGTGTTGACGACAACGTGGCAGCTTGACTGCTGATATTCCACCCCATGATCAATATAATAAATATAATCGAAGAAAGAATGCCGTAAAGCGTGCTTCGTAAAAAATTTGATTTGAATGCCTTAATAAAATCATCCCAAATAAAAACCAATCGATCATTCATTATTTTTGAGATGACATAATTCATTGCTGTCGCCGATGCAAAAACAGTGAAAACAGGCAACGAAAAGAGAATAAAAATCAAACTGAGCTTAATGAGTTCGAAAAAGTTCTCGGTATAAAGGATAAATGTTCTTTTCCGACCTGATTCGGGAAGAGAAAAATCCGGTTTAGTCTTTTTTGACTTCTTCGTCATTGATATACCTCCGATTCTTTCTTTTAACCGGTTATGACTGCTTTCTTATTGAATTATAGATGAAACCTCGAGAAAATTATTACCGATATCGTTCGTATAAATTACGATCCTACGAATAAACCCGACGATTTGGATTCGGGCAGGAATTTATTCTTTGGCTTTCGAAAAAGAGGCCTGATTCTTATAATGAAACAAAAACGGCGATGAGCCATCGATTTTTCTATTTAGAGACCGACGGCTCATCGCTACGATTAATTTATGAGGGAATTTGCAAGTTCAACTATTCCGATCGTGACAGTGAAAAACTTTCTGTTATGTGATTCAGTTCCTGACGATATTTTTCAACTATTCCTCTCGTCGCATAGGACATAATCTGAAAGACTTCGTTATTAACCTGAACGAACAGATGACCGGTTTCGTAATTTTTCCCGTCGATCGAAAAATGAGCACCGGCCCAATAAGCATGGTATCCATCTGCCGAAAAAGTTTCGTGCCGGTCATAAATTTCAAAATCCTTTACCTGTTGAGAATATTTATCGAGAATATCAACAGCCGCATCTTCGGGAGAATTCCAACTGTTAAAATGTCGAATAATAAAGACGCAGGCTTTTTCATCAGATTCTTTCAGGCAGAATATATCTCCTCGCCCTTCTCTCCAAAAAGTGATCGGGCTTGAAAAATCTAAAAAGTATTTTGTAAAAGCGACTTTTTCTTGAGGAGGATAAAAATTATTCATCGGAGTAATAACTTGATTCAAATGAGCGGGGGCTTCACTCTCCATTTCAGTCTTAATTTCAACGTTGGTTTTTTCTTTGCCTTGTTCGGTCTCGGCTTGAGCGGATTTTTTCTTCATGATGGTGAGATTATCAAAGCGGGCAGTGGGATTTGTTTTTTCTCCGCCCTCGATGCTTAAACCGACAGTTCCTCCTTGAAAACGGCTGTCTGCCAGATGAACGGTTGGGATATCATTAATTCGGATTTCATAATTGCCCGTGTCATAGACAACGGTCATATTATTGATACCGGACGGGTCAAATTCTTCGCTTTGGATTTTTTCACTGAGCAATACCCATTTCCCGTTTTCTTTGGCATAGATGCTGGCGATTCCTTGGGTATCCAATCTTGCGAAATAAAAATTGCTGCTATCTTGCAGATTGTATATAACTCCTGCGGCGCAGCTGCTGCAAGTCGTTTCAAATTGGATATCAGCACTGATGCGAAAACTGTCCGACGGTAAGTTTATCTTTGAAGGGAGGAGAACATATCTAAATTGACTTTTTTCCAAATTCATTCCCAAGCGATACATTCCGTCCGTGATAGAAAAAACTGCCGCCCCCCAATCTCCTTGAACCGGCTTGAGATTCCAATCCGTTGTTTCATTCGAAAAGTCATCCTGATAAACGGTTTCGTATGCATCCGTTTTATTTTCGGTCTCGGCTTGAGCGGATTTTTTCTTCATGATGGTGAGATTATCAAAGCGGATGATGGGATTTGTATTTTCTTTTCCTTCCATATTTAATGCGACGGTTCCCCCATGGAAACGGTTGTCCGACAGACGAACGGTTGGGATATCATTTATTCGGATCTCATAATTACCCGTGTCATAAACAACGGTCATATTATTGATACCGGACGGGTCAAATTTTTCGCTTTGGATTTTTTCACTGAGCAATACCCATTTCCCGTTTTCTTTGGCATAGATGCTGGCGATTCCTTGGGTATCCAATCTTGCGAAATAAAAATTGTCTTTGTCCTGGAAGTTGAATATGATTCCCGCATCAGTTCCACTGAAAGCCGATTCAAATTGGATGTCGATGCTGATTCGAAAGCCATCATCCGGTAAATTCATCCTTCCAGGGAGGAGAATATATCTGTAATAACCTTGCTTCAATTCATATTCCCAGCGATAGGTTCCGTCTGTCAAGGAATAGGTATATGTGCCTGAATCCAATATATCTTGCTTAATATACCAACCCGTTGTTTCATCCGAAAAATCATCCTGATAGAGGGTCTCGTAAGAATCGATGGCGGAGTCAAGCTGTGCATAAGCGCCACCGAAATTAATAAAAAGGATGAATAAAATAGGGAAAAACATCCAAAATACGATCCTTAAAGGATCAGACTCTTTGTTTTTAAAAGTGCTCATGATTCCTCCCGAAGATCAATAAAAAACTCTTTCCTAAAAACGGCTTAAAATCGGCGTTGATATTTCTTTCTGTAAATAAATCGACTCAATGCACCTATTCTTTTCATTTGGACGTTCAAATTACCGGAAGTGAAGGTGAAAAATAATTAAATTTCTTCTGACTAAATGCGAAATTATTAAACGATATGATCCGCTTCAATTCCGATTCCTTACCCTTTCCGAATGATTGGCGTTATTTTTTTGTTTTCAACACTTCCAGATTGTCAAAGCAAACGGTAGTGTTCGTCTTTTTCGGCCCTTCGGCTATGAGCCCAAAAAACCCTCCTTAAAACGGTTATCTTTAAAAATGGTCAAGCGGCTATCATTAATTTGAATTTGAAAATTATTCCCTTCATTAATGACGGTAATTTTATTCATCCCGGAGGAATCAAAGTTTTTGCTTTTAATGTTTTCGACGATTTCATCCCATTTATTATTCTGATTGGCATAGATACTGACATATCCTTTTACATCTAAACCGACAAAATAATAATTAGAAGGATCTTGGGCGTTGAACATAATACCGGAATCACAACCTTTGCAGGCAGGATCAAAGCGTGTTTCAACGCTGATTTGATAACCTTCTTCCGGCAACGGAATAATATTTGACGGGATAACGATATTCGATCTGCCTTCTTTTAAATCCATTTTCCAACAATACGCCTCATCTTTAAATGAATATTCGATTGAACCCCAATCATAATTATCCGGTTCCAAATTCCAATCCGTGGTATCTTCCGAAAAATCCTGCTGATAAACAATCTCGTATGATTCATTTTTGTTTTCATTTTGTGAAAAAGCTGTTTCAAAATTGAACAGAAGAACCAAAATAAGAGAGAATCGTCAAAGACCTTTTATAAAAAAGACTGAAGAGTTTGCTTTTGGAAGGGCTCATAATTTTCCTCCTTGAATAAATGGAAGAGCTTTTTCCCAAGAAATTAAATCAGATGCGTTACTCAATTTTTTGTTTAAGTATTAATTCAAAGAAACGTTGAAAATAGTGTTATATAAACATATTATAACGATGGATTTAAAAAAGAAAATAGGCAAATTTTGAGCCTATAGCAAATCCGATTTGATGATTTCGGGACCAAGGAAAATTAGGTCCGGTGAGTCATATTATTTTGACAAAAATCCGTTATTTTATGGCTCACCGTTTCTCTGGGCTTTTAAATTTGGGAAATTATTCTGTTTATTTCGAATAAGAAAAACTTTCCGCGATTTTCTTTAAACTTTCACGATATTGTTCGATCAGATCGGTCGGTGCATAGGTAAAAACTTGGAAAACCCCGTTCTTTGCCTGAATGAACAAATGGCTGCTTTCGTAATTATTTTCACCGGCAGAAAAGTGCGCTCCGACCCAATAAGCAGGGTACCCCTCCGCAGAATAAGTACTTTGTTGATGGTATATTTCAAAATTATTTACCTGTTTTGCATAGTCATCAATGATGGTATCGGCTGCTTCTTCAGGAGAATTCCATTCGTTGAAATGTCGGATGATAAATAGGCAAGCTTTTCCATCGGATTCTCTCAGACAAAAAAGATCTCCGCTCCCTTCTTTCCGAAATGTGAATGGGACAGAAATATCAATCATGTAGTCTATCCAATCAGATGAATTCCGCGAAGGATAAAGATCCTGAAGGGGAAGAGTCACCGGGTTCATATGATGATACGGAGAATCAACTCCTATATCCGGTGCTTCGTCTTCGTTCGGTTTCTTTTTCCTTACTTCCAGATTATCAAAAAACACCGTGGTCTGAGTTTCTGCCAGTCCTTCCGCCATAAGTCCGATGGTTCCGGTACGGAAACGATTATCGGTAAAATCGATCAGAGAGATGTCGTTGATTTGAATTTCATAATTATCTTCGTTATTGACGACGGTAATTTTATTCAACGTTGCGGGATTGAAATGATCGCTTTGAACGACATCGGTCAATAAAATCCATTGGTTATTTTCAAAAGCATAAACCATGATTTTACCGTCCGTACACAACGGCGCATAATAAAAATTCCCCATATCCAGGAAATTAAACAGGATTCCCGAACAGCAATTTTCACAAACCGGTTCAAAATATGTATCGAGGCTGATTTGATAATCGTTTTCCGGCAAGTTAATCTCAATGTTGGGTCGGACAACAATCGCTTTGATCTTGTTTAAATTTATCTCCCATTGATATGTTCCGTCGGAAATGGAACGATTGACCGTGCCCCAATCGCCTTGATTTGAATCCAAAGTCCAATCTTGGGTTTCATTGGAAAAATCCTGTCTGTAAATCAAATCGGAAGCTTCCTCATTTATTTCGCTTTGTGAAAATGCAATTTCAAAATTGATAAGAAAGAGGATTATCGATGAAATCGCCCAAAATCCTTTTCTTAAAAGCCTGACGAATTTATTTTTGTCAGCGACCATTTCTATCTCCGTTCTTTAAATACAAAAGCTTTATCCAGAAATTTCAAAGAACTCCATCATCGTTATCGGGCTAAATGATCGATTTGTACTTCATACAAAGGTTATGTTGTATATACTTATTATAGTGTGTGGCGAAAAAAAGAAAAGTGTGAATTTTATCTTGTCTCTTCTTTTTGCCGGTTGGAACAGAGAAGAATTTTGAATTTCCATGGCCCCGATGTTTTCGAAACTAAGACGGAAAGGCAATGAGGACCAACGGTAAAGGTATAATGAAATTATAAAGAAATGGCTATGTTCTTTATCCGATTCTAAATATCGAATGCTGTTTTATTAAAGCGGTGAATTGTTTTTTCGAAAAAAATTTCAGATTATTGTTTTCGAAGCGGGTCCTATCAAATAAAAGAGGCTCTTTATGGATTATCAGTTGAAATACGGGAAAAATAATTTATCAATTTGTCTCGACGATAATTCGGACGTTACGGTTGTAAATCCAAAAGATTCCTCCGCTTTGAAGGACCCGAAAGCGGCATTAATTCAGGAAATCCTATCCCCGATCGGGACCTGTTCACTTAAGGAAATGATACCGAAAGGCGACCGAATCGGCATTATCTTAAATGATATTACTCGCGCAACTCCTTCCGAAATGATTTTGAGCGCGATCTTAACCGTGTTATCGGAAGTCCCGACCGATCGTATTACTTTGTTTGTGGGAACGGGGACGCATCGAAAGAACACGGATAGCGAGCTGCGTGAAATGTTTGGTTCAGCAATCACAGAGTCGTTTCGCATTATACAAAATGATTCCGCTGATGAATCCACCCAAGTATTCCTTGGGAAAACTTCGTTTGGGCATGAAATTTGGTTAAATCGGGAGTTGGTAAACTGCGGATTGGTAGTACTGACCGGCTTTATCGAACCGCATTTTTTTGCTGGATTTTCCGGCGGCGGAAAAGCAATCATGCCGGGCATGGCGGGGAACCGAACGATTTTCGCGAATCATGGAGCGGAAATGATCGCAAATCCCCATTCTGTTTGGGGAATCACAAGCGGGAATCCGATTTATGGAGAAATACTCGAGATAGCCGAGAAAATTGAGAGATCATTTTTAGTGAATGTCGCAATGAATTCCAAACATGAAATCAATGGAGTTTTTTGCGGAGAAATTCGTCATGCACATCAGGCCGGGTGTAATTTTGTCAAACAAAATGTGATGGTGCCAGTCTCCAAACAATTTGATATTGTAATCGGAACGAATTCGGGTTACCCGCTGGATTTAAATCTTTATCAGACGGTTAAAGGAATCAGCGCAGCTGCCAGAATTGTGAAAGACGGCGGAACCATTCTGATTGCTTCGGAATGCAGTGACGGAATTCCCGAAGAAGGAATGTTCAAGACACTTCTCAAAGAGACCAATTCACCTCAGGCTTTTTTCGATAAGCTCCGGGAACCGGAATTCCTTGTTCAAGACCAATGGCAGGTCCAGATCCTCATGCAAATTTTACAGAAAGCGAAAGTTTGTCTTTACTCCGACAGATTATCGGACGAACAAATTTGGGCTTGTCACTTGATCCCGATTCATTCCATCGAGGAATTCTGCCGCAAGGAAGGAAAAGGAAAATCCATTTGTATTATGCCTGAAGGTCCGTTGACGATTCCTTATTTGACATAAAAAAATAAAAT
>Ga0255344_1005600_pt1 | contig 11900 bp, 18 predicted proteins | sample wastewater_treat_5_FD_192414 | JGI IMG/M metagenome (GOLD analysis project Ga0255344, IMG submission 192414) | Wastewater microbial communities from Lulu Island WWTP, Vancouver, Canada - plant18 | ecosystem: Engineered > WWTP > Wastewater > Unclassified | place: Canada: Vancouver, British... | reverse complement strand
CGCCTGTGGGAGGGGAAATAAAGCATCAACGACCATGCTGCCGACAACTGACACGGCCATGCCTGCCATGCCTCCTATTATTGCACCCGCAACCGGCCCCCATGCTGCTGCTGCCGCTCCACCTGTAAGTAGGGTTGTAACCACAGCGGCTACAGCGGTAAGCAATCCACCCACTGTGCGCCCGACATCTCCGCCGGCAGCAGACGGCAGCGCTTCCCCGCCGTGCACCTTATACCGGTAGTATGCAAGTATTACGTGTTCATACTTCCGAAGCCGCGACAATACAACGCCTTTGTGCGCATCGCAGCGTAATAGCCGCATATCCGGAGTAATAACGCCCAGATGCAGCCCCTCACTGGATTTCATGAGCGCAACAGCATACGGTTCAGGTGCTAATATCTTCTCCCAGTTGGCGCCTTCTGTGGCAACAAGTTCGGCCGATAATGCTATTTCATTCCTGACAGGTAATACAATATTGATTCCCTTATATACTTCTCTAACCAGACCATAACAATTCAATCCAATGGTTCGGTCCTGCCCTCCAAGTGCATATGATATGCCTATAAGATTAGCCCAGTCTTTATGCGTCTCTGCTATTGTCTCCCGCTTTTTATACATATCCACCGCCTCCGGGTATGCCAGGAAAAGCATTCAGACGCTTTGTATTCCCGTGCCGGGTGCAATCTGCTATATCGTGACTGCATGTATCAGGGCTGCCAGCAGTAAAACCTGATGGCTGTATATATGTTCCATCCGATGCAGTTATCCAGCATCCTTTCCCTTTGTACCGGTTCCAGCAAAAATCCGTAAGATATTTTTCCGTCAATAACTGCGCCAGAAACGGGTTGAATATACCGACGCTTAATGCGACAAAATCCTGCGTAATATCATCAACTGCGATGATTTCAAGGGTTTCTTCAAATACCACCGCCGCCGCATCGATGGAATATTGTTTGAACACAATCGAATATCCTTCGACTTCTCTGGTCTCTTTGAATTTCTCAGACAATGCCCCCTCGATGTTTGACAGTATAAGCCTCATCTGAGCAATGTTCCCTGATGCGTCCTCCTGCAACCCCTCCAACATCACCGGAAACGGTTCATATGTATAACCGTCAGCCGTAATCCCTTCTGGGTTCGGGGTATAATGATATATATCACCGGCAAGCTCAATATCAAACAGCGCAACCCATATGGACGGTTGATTAAAATTAAGGTGATCGTTATTCGGGATCGTTCTCGCCATAATCCTTCCTTCAAATCTATTCATCCGGAGGAGTGCCGATAACCTCCGGACCTATCGATTCAAGTGTAATTTTTCGATGCCAGAGATACCCCGGGCCTGTCGGCTCTTCAGGTATCTCATCGTCAATGATGCGACACCAGATGCCGACAGGGTATATCTTGCCGTCAGGATGGGCTTGAAGAGATGTGGGCAGGACATACCAGAAAGCCTCTGATTTATAATAATCAATGAACGCTGTCAGTAGATTGTTCTCTGCATCGGTTAATAGTTCAAAATCTAATACAATCTTTTTCGTTGCCGACGGGTATTGTTCCCGTTGCTGTGCATAACCGGCAACTGCCTGAAACCGCACCTTCGGGGCTATCCTTACAGGTTTATATCCTCCGAACGGAGTTATAGGAAAATCATACTCGACATTATCATAGACAACGCTCATGGTCTGCCCCCTGATTGTAAGTAATTCCGGAATTGACGGTCATCCTTCACACGCTTGACCACAGCAGATACTACCATAGCGTCAAAGTCAAACCTGATATCAGGTGTATCACCAATCTCAAGATTCGCACCGGATTCGTTCTTCAATTCAATTTTTAGATTGATAGGTTTTGCCTGAGATACACCGCTGTTTATCAGCCCCCCAAGTGCTTTCATCTGCCCGGGCGTGAATACGCCCTCATCTTTTCTGATAATCGAGAGCACTTCGTCGGGGCCTATGCCTGAATGGAAACGGGGGATAAGTCTGTAGAACGTGGGTTCATCCGGCATCCCGCCCCTATGAAAACCAAGCCCTCCGGTCCAGTCGCCGAACATATTGCCTGATATGCCTGCAACCCCGCTTCCTGCTCCCGTGGGTTGTTTTGCAAACAATCCGGTTATCGCCCCTGTAACCTGCTGCCCCAGCGCATTTGCAACCGCCCTCTTAACACACGTTAAAAAGCTGTTAATGTAGTCGGAAAGGCTTTTTAAATTCCCTTCAAAGGCATCAAAAAAGAAGTCGGAAAACGCCTGCTGCATCGCCTGAGCGGTCTCTTTCGCTATCTGCTGCGCATATTCAAATGTTGTCTGGAGATTGTACATATATTCTCTTAAGCCCCGCTGCCAGCCGCCGACAAATGTTCCATCAAGTCTTTCAACTTCAATGGTCAAATCGGCAATCTTTAAACGAGTTTCATCTATCTTTGATTCCGCCGTCAACTGCCCTGTCAGGTCGTTTCTTTCTATTGCGGCAAGTCGCATCTTCTCATAATACTCGACAACCTGCCTGTATTCTGCAAGCCTGCCGCCTGCGACATCCCGCCTTGACATTGACATCTCTTTTTCCGCAAGATCAAGGACGGCGAGCGCGTGCCTTGTTTGCGCCTCAAGCTCCTGCATACGGGCATCATCACGTATCTTTTGCTTGTTTTTCTCGGCAATACGGACAATCCCGGTATATCGCGCCTCAAATTCTTCTGCCTCCAGACCTCTTTCACCAAGCATTTCACCCAGCTCCGCCGCCCAGGCATCCTCCGCCGCAAGGCGCTTTTCCAATTCTGATGATTGCTTATTCGTTATCTCTTCCTGAATCCTGGCATCCTGTTCTGCTAATTTATTCTTATATTCGCGCCAGTCCGATTCCGCCTCTTTTGCCCTTTCCCTGCCTATTCCCGACACTATTGATTCATAGTATCCTGCCAGCAGCTTTTTGTCGGATTCTTTCCCTTTTAGCTCGTTTAATTTTTGCAGGGCATCTTCATACTTGTTTTTCACATCAAGCAGCTTGTCCGCCCGTTTATCCGATGATTCCGCCGCCTTTTCGGCGTCCGTCTGCCAGTCCCGCAGCATCTTTTTTATGTTGTCCGCCGCCTTCTTCGCCTCGTCGGAAACAGGCTGCGGCTTGCCCTTGATATTGTATTGTCCTGCCTGACCGCCCATAAGTCTATCACGGAATTTATTAAGCTCTTCTTCGTCCCATGTCATGGGCGCACCCCATTCCGGCCCGGGGGCGACTTTAATGATCCCGCCGGATATGGCCTTACCTATCTCTTCGGGGCTCATGCCCCTTTTCAGCAGCATATCAAACGTATCCGCGTTTAGTCTCGGCAACGGCACACCCGGAACGTTTTCCTTGACTTCTTTCCATGCGCGCATCAGAAAACTGCTCTTTACCATACCGCCGATAAGCGGTATTTTGTCGGCTGCTGCTGCCGCGAGCTTTACAATCTCTTTCAAAGACAGCACCATATCGGCGATGATACTGCCTGCAATCCTAAGCCTGTATATAATTTCCGGTTTAACGTCTATTTTTGTAATTGTCCCGTCTGCATCCCTCTGCACGTCTACCAGGCTCCTGGAAAACTCCTGCAAGCCCCTTTTCAGCATGCCGAAGAGGCCGCTCCCCCCTTCGCCGAACGCCCTTTCCAGAATATCCTTCAGGTTGCTCCATGCGCCCTCCCATGTATTTTCAAACTCACGTGAGGCATAGATAAATCCTTCGAGCCTCGTTTTTAGCTCAGTAAAAACCGTACCTTGCTCGCGCCACTTTTTTACCATGCTATCAGATATACCCAGGGCAATGGCCAACGATGATGATGCGGGCTGTATTCCCCCCTGGATCAAGTCCCGCGCTTCCTGTTTAATCTGATTTATAGGCAGCCCGATTGATTTTACTGCATTGGTAAGCAGCCCTGTTATTTCAAGTGTTTCCTTGAATGTCATTTTTGCGGATAGAGCCGGGGCGAGTATGCCCTGATATACCTCTACTAATTCCCTGTAGGAAGCCGGAGTTGTCATCGCTATTTTTTGCAGTTCTTTTTGCGCTTCCACCGCAATTTGTTGCGACGCGTTAAATTTGTCCTGACCTGCCAGAGCCCTGCCCTGCGCATCCGTAATATCAGTCATGGAGGTAAGTATTGCAGCGATGCCCAATTTAGATGTTTCAAGGGTTTTATTGTATTCTATGGACATGCCGACCGTCTTTTTGATGGCTTCAACGGCCTGATGGAACCCCACTGCCGCTAAAGACACTCCTAAAAGGTTTTTTATTAATCCATTTGTTGATACTGTAACCCCTTCAAAATTATTTCTTAATCCAGGCAAAGATCCCCGGAGTTTTTCTATTTCACCTCTTGCCCTGCCTATCTCGGACACAACCGCCTTTGCATCAGCGGTTATCGTCATCTTGACATTTTCGGTTGCCATGCTATAATCCTTTATATGATACTTATACTTGCTGCAATTTGCGGATATTCGTGTCCCTTTATGATTCTGGGTGGTCTTATTTTAAACCTGTGCGGCGGTTGGCTGGTCGGCATACCCATGATGTTGGTTGGCATATGGATGCTTGATTTCATTGCTAAGCCGTGATCCTCTCCGCACATATTTTCCTGCACATAGCACAGGCGTCAACAGTTCTGCATCTTTTCCGCTTTCCGTCCCTAACTGACAGCCCTTTATCTTTGACCCCCATAAATGCCAGCACCGACTCTCTGAACATCACGTCTCTCCTTCTGTGCTCGATGTAGATTTCGCATTCTCTGATGGTATATCCCCAGAGGATTGCGTCCCGTCGTGTAATGTCCCCTCCTGTGAGGAGACAGACGAGTTCGTCTGCCCAGTCATGTTCTTCTGAATTGTCCCCAGCGTCCCGTTTAGTTTCTCTAATACTGAAACTATCGGGTTCAAGCCGAAAAAATCCTCTACCGCCTGTATGGATGTTTCAAGGTCTACCGCATAGGCAAGCTCATCTGACAGCGCCTCAATGTCCTTGTCCTTCGGATGCACGCCTTCCGGGGTTAGTATCACAGCAAGGGCGGAAGGCAGTTTGTCCCCCAATATGGATATAATGCCCGGCATGTCGATATAAGCAGGCAGGGTTATTTCTCCCAGAATATCCATCAACTGCTTTACCTGCCCGATAACAAGGGGCCGCTGATGATATATTTTGCCGTCAATATTGTACGTGTATGTCTGTGGCATCCATCCTCCTTTTTTTAATTAAGAATTAAGAGTTAAGAATTAATAGTTAAATTCTTCATTCTTCATTCTTCATTCTTCATTGGCCCCTGTCTTTTGTAGGGCTCTATGTAAATACTATGCTCAGTTCATCGTCGCCTGAGCTTCTGTTCAACTGGCAGGTAATCCCATAATTTTTGATGCCTTCTTTGTTGTCGTCGGATAATCCCGTATACTGCACTTTAGGAGCCGTGATGGTACAGATATTGCCCGCTGTCCCGGTCAGCACCATCGACAATGCGCCTTCGTTGCCGCTTCTTAATTTGCCGTAAAAATCATATGTAGCGACAAGCACCGCCTCCGGGTCCATAGTCATGGTCGGCTTCCTGGACGTTATCACCGCGCTCCTGTGCCCGGATGATGAATTAATATCCTTTCTCAGGGTAACTTCATTGTTTACGTTGATTTCCATTGCGCCGATTAAGGCCGCATAGGAATCTACGGTCAAAGAAGCGGAAAGAAAAGCAACGGGCTTTGTGCTCTCATATGAAACACCTGAAGAAAGCATCGCCCCGTCTGTAATAGAAAAGTCCGCGCCGGTAAACTCGAAATGCAGCCAACCCGGTGCGCCGTCCTCCAATTTCAGGCTGACGTTACCGCGGGCGCCCCACATCTTCTTTATAACGCCGTCCACATACATGGCGAGGGTATAGCTTCCTATAGACACAGAAGCGGGTTTATAAGTAACGGATACTCCTGCCGATACGGTCTCTCCGAACCCGCAGCCCTGCAACAGTTTGCCTAATGCCGGTGCAGTGCCTGCAGTGCCTGATCCCTTAAGTTCCACGTCAAATTCCATCTTTGCCGAACGTGCGCCCGGTATTGACGCCCACCTTGACAAGGATGAAGACATGTTGTTTCTCTCGCCCATCGCAATGCTCGGCGTGAACTTCGCATTTGCCACAAGTACGGCATCCGCCCCTGCAAGCGTTTCAGCAGAGCCTTCCGTCCCCTCAACCTTTATTGCTAACTGCGTTCTCGCTTCTATCAATGGCATAATTATTTACCCCCTTTCTTATCTTTTTCTTCTGCTGATGGTTTCTCTGGTTCATCTGGCTTGTCAATAGGCTTGCCATCTTTATCGAGATATATAGTCCCGCCAGTATTGTATTTGTCTTCCATGCCTTTTGTCATCTTGCACCTCCTTTATGGTGTCGGCACATGCAATATATTGTTGAGGCTAAAATTCATTGCATATGCTACAATTTCTCCTTTATATTCTATAAGTTGCCTTCCAGTATATTCAAATGGGGTAATATCATAGTTATCCCATATTTGCCCGTGTATCAAATCTCTTACTGATGTACAAAGTGTATGTGGTTTGCCATATGTATCCCCCCCTCGTTTTCTAACAGCAACAATCACCTGATAGATTTCATTGATTATCAGTCTCGGTTTGCTTCCGGTATACTTATCTTCTACGAATCCCACAAATGCAACCGCATTGTCATCATCGGAAAACATTTCTTCATATTCAGAGGATGTCATATTGGTAACTCTATCGAAGAGCTTTTGCTTATTATCGTCTTCTAATGCTTTTATTTTATCAATTAAAAGGTTCTCAATTTCTTGTGGCGTCATGTTCTCACCAAATATACTGTTGTAACCCCATATCCTCTCTTCTCAAATGATGATACTTTATATGTCACGCTATTAATTATCATTGAATCACCCTGCTTTATCCCGATGCAGTCTGCATTTTTAACGGTTATTTCAGGCCCTGTAATTTCAATATCCCCAGTGTCAAGATTGAGCGTTCTCGTATAATCAATAAAATCACCTTTGATTACCTTGCCCTTATATGTCACATCAACACCAATGATTGTAAGTATATCGTTTATTGCAGTATCAAAAAGTGCGTTTTCGGACATTAATGCCTCTCCTGAACTTCCTTGGTCTTTTCATAAGTCCGCATGCCGCCCAACCCAAGCAATGCAAAAAGCACCGTTATCAGGCTCCCGGTATCCATCTCGGGAGCAGACACATTTTTATCGGCTATTTTAATAATCCACTCGAAAATAGGGCTTCCGATGAACTGCCAGCCCAGGGAAAATCCGCATACCCAACCCACAAAAGGTCTCCAGCCGGCAACAAATATTGACGGATGTTTTGCCTCTTCCAGATTGATATCCGTCTGCGCCTTTGTCGTGGCGAACTCAATCTCCATAGCCTTCTGTTCTATTTCTGCCTTTTTTTCGGGAGATATTTCGCCGGTTATCGCCTGGCGAATATCTTTTGCAAGGCTGCCAATCCCCTCAAATATGGGTTTAATGCCGCCAGATAATACAGTCCCTATAATATCCATTTAAACCCTCCCGCAAAGTCTGCCGAGTATCCTGATAATAACCTGTATAACGGCGTTTTCTTTGAGGTTGCTGATGCCGATTGCCTCAGAGGCCACAGAATAAAGAATAAAAAACACAAGCGCTATGCCCTGCCAGTTTGCATTGATCCATTCAAACATATTAAACCCCCTTGAATGCTGTCCATAATGACAGACATCTGTTGAGCCAACCTCTTAAAAAGTCCTTCATCTGCGGTTTTTCTTTTATCACAAGAGAATAATAAAAAAGCCTTTTGAATAGATAATCTTTCCAATCTTTTGTTTCATTGAGTAGCTTTTTTGCTGTTTGCGTACCGCAATTTATAGCAGTATCAAATGCAATAATATCAAGCGGATATGGAAGAGTATCGCATTTTAGCACATCCCAATAGTCTCTCTTATAGATGGTCTTCGCATGTTCTTTTGCGTTTAATGGTGTCATTTTTGCCATCTTGTTCACTTCTTCTGGATACCATTTCTCTGATATTCCCCAGACGGTATATCCGCCTGGGTCGCCTTTCAGGTCAGATGTATACCCCTCAAACTGAAACGTCATAACAATGGCTCTTTCAAAATTCTCTTTCATTTATTCCACCTTTGTAGAAACTGTTGGTATAACAACATTTCCTCCGCCGTTATGGTAATGATGATTTACCCTATCCCACATATCATTATGTTCTTTTTCATTCACTTCACAGATGCTTTTCATCATATCTAACATTTCTTTTTTGCTCATTTTGAACAAGCCTATTAAGAGGGACATTAAACCAATATTGATTGTTACGAGGATTGACAACAAAGTGAGCATGGAATGTTCTGTCATTTTGTACCCTTTTGATTGGTTGGACTTTTTGTCAACATTTCAAGACATCCAGTTAGACGCTCTGCAGTATCGGGCGTTAATCCTATTATTTCACCACGCTTAAAATATACCGGTCCTTTTACATCATATTTATTGTTTTTGAGCGACTTCAGGTATCGCATTCTTTGCATTACCTGATCTTGCGTCAATTCAACTATACCTCTATGCAACTCTATGGGTTCTAACACTTTATATAGATTCATAGTCTTCTCCTGCAAATGTTGTGGTTGAGGGGAGGACATAAACCTCCCCACCCCCTTTTTAAATTTCAATTTATTAGCCGCCGCCGCCTTTTGTTGCCTTTTTGACTTTGCGCATAGGGATTTTTGGCATCATTCCTTTTTTTGCCATTGCAAATCACCTCCTTTATTTATTTTTGGTCTCTATACCATTGTTACCTTGCAAGCTGTCTGCCAGTAGCCATACCCCACATTACGTACAGCCTTAATTCCATACTGATGTTTGTCAAAGTCAAATTCGTACTCCGAGCCTTCTGCTTTTGCGCTGATAGATATAGGGACTTCTTCTTGTCTGATGAAAGGTTTCACTTCGCTATCTGTTCTGAATACAACGAAAGCATCAGTCCAAGATGATAGACGTGCATTAGGGACCACTTCAATTCTGAAATTTGTTACAGCAATAACATTATTCACGTTCGCTGCTATATTCGGCAATGCTGTTGCTGCTAAGGCAATCTGCCATAGAGACACAGGCGTCATAACAAGAAATGACCTCGTATCTTCGTTCATGGGTTCGCCTTGGTCATCCTTGAAACCAAGTATTGCCTGAATTGCCTGAAGAATCGAAAGTTGCATCTCCTCAATCGACGGCACACTCACAGAGCCATGCACCTGTGTCGGCAATGCAGATATATCAACGCTTAAACTGTTGGATTGTAAGCCAGAATCACCCTCACTATGATCAGTATCAAAGAAATACTGGCCGTCATAGCAAACAGCGGCAGCGCCATTCGTTATAAAAGTTGAAAGCAGCGATGCCCAGTGTGCATTTGCTCTGCGTGCCTGCTCTGCAATTCTGACATTAATCTGTCCAGTTTTGTCTCGCCTCAAATCGTCTACTTCGATATCGAGGGTAGATTCATACTTTTTGTTTTTAATGGTGATTCCGTTTTCGGTGAAGCCTTTTGCCTGTCTGCCGCCGATCCATTCCCTCATCTGCGGAACCTGCCCAAGCCATTTGTAGGTCTCCGATTCCTGATCTGAGTTGAACAGCATTGACACAAGCGGTATCCATGATGCGCCTAAATCAGCAGCAAGCCTTTTATAAAACTCGCCGATAATTGCCCGTGACGATATTCCAGGATATTGTGATGCCATAATTAGTTACCTCCTCTTATTTTTTCTATTTTTCTGGCGGGATTACCTGCCCAAGTCTCACCTGGGGGTATATCCTTTGTTATTACACTGCCCGCCCCAACTACGGCGTTATCGCCTATTTTTAGACCGCAAAGGATTGTTACATTTGCACCTATTTTCGCACCCTTTCCGATAATTGTTTCTTGCCAATCATCAGGGGTTGCAGGGGGGAATGTGTGCGTAAAAGTAACCCTCGGTCCAATCCATGCGTCCTTACAAATACGAATCTTGCCAGGTATAAAGGCATATGCGCCGATAGATACATTATCCTCGATAATTGCATTGCCAATATCACAATATGCACCTATCTTTACGCCATTGCCTATCTTTGGCTTACCGTATATGTTAGATGGATGCCATATGATATAGTTACTCATTGAGCAATCTCCTGTATATGGCAATCATGGCTTCTCCCATCTGCTTTTTGTCAGGCACATCAAGGACAGGCCTGGGTTCAGCATCGCCCTTGAGCACTGCAATCAAATCCTTTGCCATTTGTCTCTGGTCTCCCTCATGCAGCCAATAATGAGCATAATCATTCCCCGCCCAGGAGATAACTTTTGCTCCCGCTGCACGTGCCTCAAGACAAATACGGTCAAAATCGCCGTAGCGCACAAGTCCTATATAAAAGTCTGTTGATACAAAAGCGTTTTTCAGTGTCGGCCAATCGAGAGCGCCACCGGCGATGTAGCTCTTGAATGCACAACCGTTTTGATGCATCCAAGGGAACCACCATCTATGCTGATCACGTGGCAAATACGCCAAATGCAGCCGGGCAGCCGACACTTCTTTGACAACCCAAGGCCACATAATAATCAAATCGAGCGGCCATTTAATATAATGGCAGTTTTCTGCAGTAAATACGCTTGGATTACCTGCGTATTTACCTTTACTTTCTGCCTGTTTCCAGTAATCAAGGTCAATGCCCATAGGCACAATATCAACCTTCTTTGGCTTCTGACATAAATCCTGCCATATTGCCTGAGTACGTGGCCAGAATGTAACGATTGCGTCTGACTTTGCAAGCCAGTATTGTGCAATCATAAATGGGTCTGATGCACCATAGCCGATATTAAGACCCGCCTCAACTGAGGACTGAAATACATGCTCTGGTGTGCCGTGGGTCACATAGACCTTTTTATACTGTTCACCATGAAATTCATCTGGAAGGTGCTGATGTATTACATGAATATCGGCTGCTTTTGCCGCATCATTCACCGGCGCAAAAGGACTATAAACGTTTGAGGTATGGCCGAGGAGACATTCAATACTCGACATCTCCTCAGCCACCCTGCTCATACCTGAACCAATCTTTTCTGTCCAATGCGCTATGTTCACGCTTTATCTCCGTTTATCAGCCGCCGATATGTGATGCTAATTTGCTATCAAGGGTGCTAATCAATACTGATTGTGACGCAACTTTACTGTCGCACGTTGCCAGGTTTGCGGATGCAACAACACTATTTGATTCAGCCTTGCTATCGGATAGACTTTTGTTTGTGGATATAACAACGCTATTCGACACAGCTTTACTGTCTGCTGTTGACGCCGCAGCTTCGCCGCCGGTGTAAGTGTCGTGATCCTCTTCAAACTGTACCATTGCGGTATCGGTTGTTACATAGCGGGCAACATAACCTATCTCGGTATTACTGCCCTGCGTAAGTGTGAATGTCCCGTCTGCGCTGGCATACACTTTCCTACCGACATCTGTTATTGCTACACCGGAAATGGTTAATTTTACAAGCCCTTTGGTTATAAGGCGCACATTAATATCGCCTGCTGCACCACTTGAATTGTCTGCCTGAGCATCTGCGAAACCACGAAAAGGGTCGCCGGCAACAAGCCCGCGCATATAGCCGTGGCCATCGTCCCCAACGGCTGCACCCTTATATATCTTTGTAGCTTCTTTAACGGGTTTATCGTCATAACCTGGTGTTTCAAAGGTTAATATTGCATCTGCTGATAGTGCCATAATTGTTTACCTCCCTTATTTTTTATAAATTTTTACAAGTCCTGCTTCTGATGCCTCGACATAGGCTTTATATGATTCAAAATTGCCGTTGAACTCTTCTCTAAGCTTTGCATCCTTATCCCATGTCT
>Ga0255344_1005590_pt1 | contig 11915 bp, 10 predicted proteins | sample wastewater_treat_5_FD_192414 | JGI IMG/M metagenome (GOLD analysis project Ga0255344, IMG submission 192414) | Wastewater microbial communities from Lulu Island WWTP, Vancouver, Canada - plant18 | ecosystem: Engineered > WWTP > Wastewater > Unclassified | place: Canada: Vancouver, British... | reverse complement strand
AGTAAAACTCAGCCCGAACTCTCCCGAGATGCATTTCGGCGGATTGCTCAACACACACTTTACCGCCGCAAATGTGGACGGTGCTTACGTAATGGCTATCAGTGTCATCGGCAACGGCATCTCCGTATTTGACCAGATCCTCGGTCAGGAAACTCAGGCTTCTGACGGAATATGGCTGCTCAGAAAAAACAGCAATGAGACACACCACATCATCGACGAGACCGAAATGAACACTCTCCGTGAGAAGGGCAAGACCTTCTACGCTTACCGCTGGCTTGATCTTGGTTCCGAAGTTTACCTCCAGACCGTGAACGCAGAAACTACAAATGTCACACTTGACGACGGTATGCCTCACGAAGCGATGTTCTTCTCATATGCAAACAACGGCCACGCTCTTACCGCTGTGAAGTACAATATCGCAGGCGCAGAAGACAAGGCTAATTCGGGCGGATACAGACCTGCCCTTGTCAAGGTCACAACCGACAGTTCGGGTACTGTCACAAAAATGGAAGAGGTCCCGAAGTACGATTACGGCTACTATCACGTTCTCTGATCTATCCAAGAAGCTCCTTGCGCATCTCAGCGAGGAGCTTTTTTTCACGCCGTGACACCTGCACCTGCGTCATTCCCAGTGCCTGTGCGGTCTTTGTCTGTGTCAGACAGCGGAAGTACCGCAGTTCGAGGAGTGCCCTGTCTCTGCTGTCAAGTCCCGACGTTATCTGCCTCAGTGCCAGTACGTCCACTATTGCTTCGTCGGGCGCATCTGTAGGAATGTCGATCTGTCCCTCGTCGTCATCCCCTGCCGTCAGCGAAAGCATGGGCTGACTGACACACAAGGCTTCGGATACGTCCGCTTCGGTCTCGCCCGAAATAGCGGCAAGTTCGGATATAGACGGCTCCCTCATCTCACGCTGTCGGAAATCAGCACAAATCTTCTGCAAACGCATGGAAAGCTCTTTCAGACTGCGGCTGACACGTATCGCTCCGCCGTCACGGAAAAGCCGCTTTATTTCGCCGAGGATCACGGGTACGGCATAGGTCGAGAACTGCGCTCCACGGTCGGGGTCAAAGGCTTTCACCGCCTTGAGAAGTCCCACACAGCCTGCGGAGTACAGCTCCTCATACTCTATCCCACGATTGCGGAAACGGTTTGCGCAGAGGTGGACAAGTCCCAGATTATCCTCAGCGGCAGGCTTTTTCAGCTTAGTCTCCATGAGCAGACAGCCTCTTGCGCATAGTCACAGTCGTGCCCTTGCCCACTTTGCTTTTCACGGTAAGCTTGTCCATGAAAGACTCCATCACCGAAAATCCCAGACCCGAGCGTTCTTCTTCGGGAGCCGTGGTAAAAAGCGGCTCCATTGCCTGTTTTACGTCGTTGATGCCGCACCCCTTATCCTTGATGCGTATGTAGACTTCTCTTTCGGGGAGCGCCCTCACTGTCAGTTCAATGCTGCCTTTTGTGCCTCTGTAGCCGTGAACCACCGCATTGGTCACTGCTTCCGAGACCGCTGTTCTTATGTCGGAAAGCTCCTCTACGGTGGGGTCAAGCTGTACAAGAAATGACGATACCACCGCTCTTGCCGTTCCCTCGTTCACCGAAAGGGACGGCATTGTTACTTTTATTTCGTTTAGTATATCCATGATCTCCTCCTCAGGTAATGCTGACTATCCGCTCAATGCCCGAAAGCTTCAGTACACGCTTTATGTAGGGCTGCGGACTGTGTACGGAAAGCTTGCCGCCGCAGGTCTTCATCAGTTTGCTTCGTCCCATGATAAGACCGATACCCGAACTGTCCATGAAAGTAATGCCTGCAAGGTCGATGACCAGCTGACAGGGACGTGAACTGATGATAAATCTGTCCAGCTGAGAGCGCAGGTCGGCGGCATTGTGGTGGTCGATCTCGCCGCTGATGTAAGCGACGGAAGTGCCGTTTTCGTTTTTGATATCCAGCTGCATCGTATGTCCTCCTTCTGCGGCAGATCAGGCCGCAAGGACATTATAGCACGGGGAGGGAGCGAAAAATGTCGGAAGAAAGCACAGAAAAAATAAAATGCAACGCCGTAGGCGCAATACCAGAGTCAAGGGAGGTGTAGACCTCCCTTGCGGAGAGGGGTACGGGGAGAGGCAGAGCCTCTCCTAAGAGGTAGAACAGCGAGCGAAGCAATGCTGTTCGGCCGGTGGACAAGCACTTTCCTCGGCTTGACCGACGCTTTTACCCCTTGTCAACTGTGATTTTCCAACCGAAAATCAAGCCCTTCCCTCGGCTTGACCGACGCTTTTACTGAACCGTCCGTAAAGCATTGCTGCGCTTGCTTTACTGCTTTGTCAGGGGGCTCTGCCCCCTCGTTCACCCCCGCCAGAGAGGTCTACACATCTCTGGACTCTGGTATTGCCGCCTTCGGCGGATATTTTATTTTTTCTATTGATTTTCCTGACCGATAATGCTATAATTAAGGGTAAATATTTTCCGAGAGGAGTTATTATGGCTAAACAATTCTGGAAAGGCAGCGCTCTCCTTGCCCCCGTCCCTGCCGCTCTCGTTACCTGCGGCACTCAGGAATCCCCGAATGTCCTCACTATCGGCTGGACAGGCATCGTCTGCACCCGTCCCCCTATGACCTATATTTCCGTCAGACCCGAGCGCTTTTCCCACGATATCATCAAAAATTCAGGCGAATTCGTCATCAATCTCACTACCTCCGCTATGTGCCGTGAGACCGACTTCTGCGGTGTCAAAAGCGGAAAGAATACCGATAAATTCGCCAAATGCGGATTCCACACCGCCCCTGCACAGATAGTCTCCGCCCCCATTATCGAGGAATGCCCCGTAAGTCTGGAGTGCAGAGTCACCGAATCAAAGCTTCTCGGCTCCCACACCATGTTCCTTGCCGAAATAGTTGGCATAGATGTGGACGAGAAATACATCGACAGCAAGGGCAAACTCAACCTACAGCAATGTGGACTTATGGCTTACGCCCACGGCGAATACTTCGCACTCGGCAGAAAGCTGGGCGACTTCGGCTGGTCCGTCCGCAAGAAGAAAAAACACAAGCCTCAGAAATAGTCAGTCGCTGAAATCCTCGATAAGCCGTTTCAGCTCGGTCTCATTGTACAGGTCAACTCCCTCCGTGAATCTTTCACGGTCGTCCGAGGGCAGCATAGATACCCTGACTTCCATGGTCATATAAGGCTCTGTTTCGCCGTATCTGTACACTGCCAGCTTCCCTTCATGCTCCCTTACGGTGCATATGGGACGCATTTCCTGTGCGGCGGCAGCTTCGTGCTTCTGCTTTTCCTTGTTGTGGTGGACCGTCTGACCAAGCGTGCAGACCACGATATATGCCGATATTGCGGCCGCTGTAAGCATAATGAAGTAGTTTTTCTTACCTTCCCTTGTAAACATGGGATCACCCTTTCTTTTTGTAAATATTGCTAAAAACCTGATGTTATAATTCCCTGTTTTTACGATATTATACAAAAAGAAAGTTTTTTTCAAAACCTCTTAACAAATCACTTCAGATGTGATATAATATAAGATGTATAATTTTGTACAAATCTTTGAAAGGAGTAAAAGCTGCATCCCTTTTTTGCGGCTGTTCTGACAAAATGAAAGACAACCAAAGAAGAGTACACGAACCGTCGAGAGCGGGTTCGGGTACAAGAAAAAACAGCAGCTCTCATAAGAAGAAACAGCACAGTCTGCCGTTTCGTATCCTCAAGAAACTGGTAATGGTAATCGCCACTACCCTTCTCTCACTCTTCCTCGTGGTCGTTATCACGGGTACTATCGTAAGTACCGCTCTTACGGTTTACGTCCTCAACTTCATGGACGAATCCACAAAGATAACCCTCCAGGAACTTGAATCGGGTTCCGATACCTACTTCTACGGTATCCATAAAGACTCCCACGGTGATGAGGAACTCGTTGTCCTCAACAAGGTAAAGACCGACGTTCAGCGTATCCCTGTCAGCATCGACAGAATACCGCAGCACGTCCGTGACGCTTTCGTTTACACCGAGGATGAGCGTTTCTATACCCACGACGGTGTTGACTACAAGCGTACATTCTCAGCTTTCCTGAATATGTTCATGCATATCTACGATACCGAACAGGGTGGTTCTACCATCACTCAGCAGCTCATCAAGAACCTGACAGGTGATGACGAACACTCCCCGCAGCGTAAGATCAGAGAAATTTTCAGCGCTATGCAGCTTGAGAAGTCCTACACCAAGGACGAGATCCTTGAGGAATACCTCAACTACATCGCTTTCGGCGGCCCTGTAAACGGTATACAGCTGGCTTCCATCCGTTACTTCGGCAAAAACGTCGAGGACCTCTCGGTACCCGAGGCAGCTGTTCTCGCAGCTATCCCCAAGAGCCCTGAGTATTACGGTCCTTTCGTTGAATATTACGATGACCAGAACCGTATGACCGTTGACGGCCGTGCAAACAACAAGGCACGTAAGGAATACGTTCTCTACAAGCTCTACGAAAACGGCGCTATCTCATACGACGAATACCAGAAATACCTCAACGTTGAACTGGTATACACCGATTCAGAGGAATACCTCGCTTCCCACCCCGAAGAACTCGCTTCCGACCTGGAAGAAGAGCAGAAGGCTTATTCATGGGTCGTTGATGCTATCTACTACGAAGTTGCAGATTACTTCAAGAAGCAGTACAACATCGACCAGGCAGAAGCTATCAAGCGTATCAACAAGGGCGGCTACAAGATCTACTCCTGTATCGACGAAAAAATGCAGTCCTACATCGAGGAGCGCTTCCTCGATCCTACAAACCTCATCTCGACTGATGCCACAAGACGCTGGGCCGATATCGACGGCGACGGCAAGACTGAGGAATATCTCCCTCACGTTGCTTTTGCAGCTATGAATTACAGCGGCGAAGTTCTGGCAGTTGTCGGTGACTGGGGCGAAAAGACAACTTCACTTTCCACAAACTATGCTGTTCATGACCCGAGACAGGTCGGTTCTACTATGAAGCCTGTTGCAGCATACGGACTTGCTCTCGATACCGACCTCATCCACTGGGGCTCAGTATTCAACGATAAGCCTATCATGAAGATGGCTGACGGTAAGCCGTGGCCTACAAACTACGGTAATACCCTTTCCTACGCAAACCACAACGTCTACTACTTCCTCCAGCAGTCATTCAATACCGTTCCTGCACAGCTGGTCGAGGAAATGGGCGCTCACGCAGTTTACAAGTTCTGTAAGGAACAGCTCGGTATGAACCTTGACCCTGAGGACGAAGATATCGCTCCTCTCGCTCTCGGAGCTCTTACCTACGGTATCACTCTCGAAAACCTGGTAAATGCTTACCTCCCATACGGCAATAAGGGCGTTTACAATGAAGCTCATGTCGTTACAAAGATCGAGGACAGCAACCAGCAGATCATCTATCAGAACAACGGCAACCCGAGACAGGCTGTATCAGACGAAACAGCATGGGTAATGAACCGTCTCCTCAAGAACGTTGTCCAGAACGGTACCGGTACTGCCGCTCAGCTCAGCAACAAGGTAGTCGTTGGTAAGACCGGTACAACAGATAACTGGTACGATGAGGCATTCGTCGGACTTACCCGTGACTTCGTAAGCGGTATCACCGTTGGTTACAAGTACAACGATCCTGCACTTTCACTTCCTCAGAACTTCAAGTCTGCTCAGGTCTGGAAGAACTGTATCGGCGATTACGCTAACACAGAATTCCCTGACACAGGTGCTGACTTCGATCCTGTTGAGTCCTGCGTAGAGGGCTATATGTGTACAGGTTCGGGATGCATCGCTTCCGCAAGCTGTCCAAAGGGCGTATACGGCTACTGGAAGTCATCAAATGCTCCTTTCTGTAACGGTACTCACAACAGCTGGACAAGCAATTCAAGCAGCTCATCCAACACTAACAACAACAATAACTGGTACGCAAACAACAACTATACAGCAAACAACAATACCAACACATGGAGCAACAACAACACATGGAACTCAGGCAATACCTGGGATTCAGGTAACTCCTACGACAACAGCTGGTCAGGCGGCGCTGATACATCAGGCGGCGGTGACTGGTCAGGCGGTGCCGATACATCAGGCGGCGACTGGTCCGGCGGTGCTGATACGTCAGGCGGCGGAGATGCTGCCGGCGGCGGTGAATGGTAATATCAAAGAAATAACAAAACGGCGCAGCCGCTGATATCGGGATTCCAAAGTGAATGTACTTTACCTGGCTCGCCCGACGTTATTGCTCTCCATCCTAAATAAGCTTATGCGATAAACCGAAATAAGGTGATAATTTGAGTAATAATATCAGACTTTGCTGTCCATGCCATTTTGGTCTGGAAAGCGTTTTGAAATACGAGATACAAAAGATCGGCGGAACTGACCTCAAAGTCAGCGACGGTAAAATAAGCTTCACGGGCGACGAAAATATCGTCGCCCGTGCTAATCTGTGCTTATCTACCGCTGAGAGAGTTCTCATCGAACTCATCGAATTCAGGGCTACTACTTTCGAGGAGCTCTTCCAGGGCGTAAGAGCTATCGAACTTGAAAGATACATCGGCCCCGAGGACGCATTCCCTGTCAAGGGATATTCCCTTAACTCCGCTCTCCACAGCGTCCCTGACTGCCAGTCCATCATCAAGAAAGCCGCCGTTGAGCGTCTCAGATCAAAGTACGGCATCGAGTGGTTCGACGAAACTGCCGCTCCCGTGCAGATAAAGTTCAGCATCCTCAAGGATGTGGTGTCCATCTATCTTGATACCAGCGGTATCGGCCTCCACAAGAGAGGCTACAGACGAAACTCCAATGCCGCTCCTATCAAGGAAACTCTTGCGGCAGGCATCATCGATCTTGCAAGAGTACGTCCCGATTCCATCGTATGCGACCCATTCTGCGGAAGCGGTACTCTCCTCATTGAAGCCGCTCTCAAGGCGCTGAGGATTGCTCCCGGTATCAACAGAAGATTCGCCGCTGAAAAGTGGAATTCCTTCGACAAGAGGATATGGCAGGAGGAAAGAGCCCGTGCCATCGACAACGTTGACAGGTCAGCATCTTTCCGGGGCATCGGCTTCGATATCGACGACGACGCTGTTGCACTTACTCTTGACAACGCTCACAAGGCAGGCATCAAGTCCCGTCTGAAGATCGAACAGGCTGACATTACAAAGTTCGTTCAGCCCGATGATTCCATCGTAATATGCAATCCCCCTTACGGCGAGCGTATGCTTGAACTCCGTGAGGCTGAGGATATCTACCGCAAAATGGGCAGAGTCCTCGGAAAAGGCGGCTCAAAGCAGAGCTACATCATCTCCCCTCATGAGGAGTTCGAGAAGTTCTTCGGAACTCCCGCCCACAAACGCAGAAAACTCTACAACGGCATGATAAAATGCCAGCTTTATATGTACTTTTAGGTGATAACTATGGAAACTATCTTACTGCTGATAGGTGCCGCAATAATCTGCCTGCTGATAGTTGTGATCGTTCTTCTGGTCAGCGTCAGAAATACAGGCAGTGCGGACCATCAGACAGATTCTGAGGTACGTTTGCTCATAGAACAATTCGATAAGAACAGCTCCTCCGCTAACCGTCAGCTTAGGGAGGAGCTTAATTCTAATGTGCAGACTACCGTGAAGAATCTGGGAGAAATGCTCTCGGCTGTCCAGAAGAACTTCGGTGAGACTCAGTCCGAGAAAATAAACGAAATGAACGCTCAGATCTTCCGCAGACTTTCGGATATGGACAGGTTCCTCTCCGAAAAGCAGACCGCTTCGGGCGAGGCTGTGAACCAGCAGCTGAAAGTTCTGGAGAACCGCTTCAAGTCCCTTGAAGCAGGCAACGAGCAGAGACTTGACTCCATCCGAAAAGTGATCTCGGGAAGCCTTGCGGACATTCAGGAACAGAACAGCAAGAAGCTGGACGCTATACAGTCCACCGTCAACGAAAAGCTGGAAAGCAAAATGACGGAATCTTTCAAACTGGTCAGCGACAGGCTGGAACAGGTCTACAAGGGTCTTGGCGAAATGCAGACCATTGCCGCAGGTGTGGGCGATCTGAAAAAGGTGCTGTCCAACGTGAAGAACCGTGGAATCCTCGGCGAGATACAGCTGGGCGCAATCCTCGAGGACATCCTCGCTCCCGAACAGTACGACAGGGACGTGGCTACGATACCATCCAGCGCAAACCGGGTCGAATTCGCAGTTAAGCTTCCGGGAAGCGGCGATTCGGGATTTATCTACCTCCCTATCGACTCGAAATTCCCCGGCGACACCTTTGCCGCCTTGCAGGATGCCTACGACTCAGGCGACTCCGAAAAAGTGGCAGAAGCCAAAAAGGTGCTCTGCACTGCTATCAAAAAAGAGGCAAAGGACATCAGCGAAAAGTACATAAGTCCGCCTTATACCACCAATTTCGGCATTATGTTCCTGCCTTTCGAGGGGCTTTACGCCGAGGTTGCAGGAAGCGGTCTTATCGAGGAACTGAGCCGCACCTACAACATAACCGTGACAGGTCCTTCAACTATGGCGGCTATGCTCAATTCCCTGCAAATGGGATTCCGCACCCTCGCCATCCAGCGCAAAAGCAATCAGGTCTGGGAGGTGCTGGGCGCTGTCAAGTCCGAATTCCAGACCTTCGCAAAGGCGCTTGAGGACACTCAGAAACATATCAAAAAAGTGGACGACGACCTGGAAAAGCTGGTGGGAGTCCGTACCCGTCAGATAAACCGCAAACTCAGCGCCGTTGAAACTCTCGACAAAGAGCTAACCGCATCAGACGAAGAATGATAGACTACTTATTCAAACGAAAACTGTTACATCTTCTGTACCCGAACCGCTGTCCCGTATGCGGTGACGTAATAGGAGCGAACGACAGATTCTGCGCCGACTGCGAGGGCAAGCTGAACGAATTCAGCGGAAGTTTCACTGTAAGGGGCGCTGACTTTGCTTTAGCGGTCTACGAATACGACAGCGTCATAAAACCTGCCGTGATACTGCTGAAAAACGGCACCTGCGGAAATGCCGCCTTCGCACTGGGAACAGCACTGGCTGATAAGATAAAAGCCTGCGGTATCACTTGCGATATTATCGTACCTGTTCCCATGTACCGCAAATCTATGCGGAAACGTGGCTACAATCAGGCGGAACTGATCTGCATGGAGGTGGGGAGAGTCCTGAACATCCCTGTGAGTAAATGCGTATCCAAAACCATCTCCACCGCCGACCAGAAAACTCTCGGCTATGAGGAAAGACGGCGGAATCTGACAGGCGCATTTGCCGTTACCGAAAATATCAAGGGACTCAAAATCCTACTCATTGACGATGTGTGCACAACAGGCAGCACTTTCGCAGAGATAACTTCGGTTCTTCTGAATGCAGGCGCTTCATCCGTGACCTGCGCCGCCTGCTGTAAGACCGTAAATACAAAGGCAGATACTTAACCTCGGTACTTATAAAGAAGTTTTTACACGTGTCTATTGAGGGAAACCCTTTTGAGAAAGGGTTCTCCCTCAAACTCCCTTCCTAAAACTTTCAGTATTAATTTTTGCCCATTATAGGGCGCACACCAGTAAAGTAAGGATTTCTCATTTCTTTCATGTGCGCCCTATAATGGGCAAAAATTCTATTAAAAGTCTTTGGAAATGGGTTCGGGGAAGAACCTTTCCTCAGAAAGGTTTTCCCCGATAAATGCGTATAAAGCTTCTATATGAGTATCACGGTTAAGTATCTGCCTTTAATTTATAGCCTTATCTGCTTGTATTGATGTATTCTTCGATAGTCAGGTCGCCGCCTGCTGAGGCGTAGGCATAATAAGAAAGAACGGTAGAAGCATCGACTGCGCTGATAATTCCGTCGCAGTTTACATCGGCTGCTCTGAACTGGCGGCCGCTGAGTCTCCTTTCGTCGCCAACGGAAAGGCGAGCGTACTCGGTTATGATGACAGAAGCGTCGATTCCGTCTATTTTTCCGTTCCCGTCAACGTCGCCGAGGAATACCGCAGGGTCAGCCACGACCTCGATAGCGCCCTTTGCTGGAACGGAGAAGATATGCTTTGTCATTGCCTCGCCCTTGCTGTCGTCATTGAAATTGGTGAACAGAGACTGCGCACGTCCCTCAAACTTAGGTCCGCCCACATAGATCTCGTACCTGTCGCCCTTTTTAGCATTGGCAGGAAGTTCAAAGTCGATGTGCCACATCTCGCCGTCCTTGCCCGAATCAGATTCGCCTGCTGTGGAAAGAAACAGGAAATCGCCTGTCTCGCCTGCCTCCTGCACAGTTGTAAGTCCGTCGGTAACGGCAAGTCCGGGAACAGCTTCGCCTGCAAGCTTCAGACGGCTGTCGAAGTAAAGATAAATGTCGGAACTGCAATACAGCCCGTCTGCGCCCTCAACAGAGAGAGTAACACGCTGAGTATGGGTGTCCGGCAGATCGCTTTCATAGACCTGTATCTCGGGCAGACGGAACACTGGTTTGCCCTGTACTGCGGGACCTGTTGTGGTGACTGTTGCAGTTGCCGAAGTTGATGAAGTCGTTGTCTTGGTTGTGGTTTTGGTCGTGGTCTTTGTTGTGGTGGTCGTTGTTTTCGATGTGGTAGTCGTTGAAACTGTGGTCTTTTTAGTGGTTGACGTTGTAGTTGTAGCGGCAGGCTTTGTAGTGGTGGTAGTAGTTTTTGTGGTGGACGTTGTAGCTGCGGTCAGTTCGGAAACTCCCAGTGACTGGAATTTATATCCGTATTTTTCCGCATATTTCTGCGCTGTGGAATTATCATAACCCACGATATTTCCGCTGAATGTCACATTTGAAGTTGAGTTGAAAACAGTCGTATTCTTGTCGAAAATCTCGCAAAGGGGATTTCTGAAAGTGACCGACGCAAGTGACTTGTCGTTGCCGAAAGCAGTCTCCCCCACCGATGTGACGGACTCGGGAAGGTCTATTTCTGTTATGAGCGGACAATCTGCAAAAGCGCCTGAGCCGATAGTTTTGAGTTTTGTGGATAGTTTTACTTTTTCAAGGAAGCCGCACATTTTGAATGCGCCGCTTTCTATCTTTGTTACAGAGGTCATAGAAACAGAAGTAACAGCGCTGTCTCTGAACGCATTTTCGCCTATCACAGTTACCTGACTACCGCCTATGCTGTAGGGTATCAATACATCGCCCACAGCCTCTGAGCCATCGATCAACTCTGCGTGGTCGCTGTAGATGTTGTACTTCATACCCATCAGCGTATATTCCTGAGCTTCCGAAGCCGCCTGAACTTCGTAACTCATCTGCCTGTCATAAGGAATATATGCCGTCAAGCCGCCTGTTATCAGTACAGAAAATGCCGTAGCTGCGATTTTTCTTATATTCATAGTTACCTCCATATTTATAAAAACAAATATATATATATATTATATCATATATCAAATATATATAGATTAACAGAATATGTCCGAATAACTACAAAACGGTTACAATACCATGTTGTAACGAAAAAACAAGGGGAAACCTTTCCCGGAAAGGCTTCCCCCAGATGCTCATATTAAGGCAAGTTACAGGCGTTCACGGAAGTCGCTGTAGCCGAACTTTCTCAGCTGCTGAAAAGTACCATCCTTTTTCATCAGGATTATCTCAGGCAGCGGCATACCGTTGAAGGTGTTGTTCTTGACCATCGAATAAATGGCCATATCGCCGAAAACCAGCCTGTCGCCGATATTCAGCGGCTTATCGAAGGAATACTCACCTATGCTGTCGCCTGCAAGACAGGTCTGCGAACCAAGCCTGTAGGTGAACTCCTTCTCTCCTGCCCTGCCCGAATCCACAAGAGGCGGACGGTACGGCATTTCCAGCACATCGGGCATATGGCAGGCCGCAGATGTGTCAAGAATTGCGATGGGCATATCGTTTTCCGTAAGGTCAAGCACCTC
>Ga0255344_1005588_pt1 | contig 11920 bp, 15 predicted proteins | sample wastewater_treat_5_FD_192414 | JGI IMG/M metagenome (GOLD analysis project Ga0255344, IMG submission 192414) | Wastewater microbial communities from Lulu Island WWTP, Vancouver, Canada - plant18 | ecosystem: Engineered > WWTP > Wastewater > Unclassified | place: Canada: Vancouver, British... | reverse complement strand
CATGATGCGCGTCCTCCCGAGTATCCGATGAATCGATCGCAGCAGAGCAGAAGGTAGTTGGTTCTTGCGTACATGTTCTCTATTATCGTCGACAGTGATTCGTTAACTGCATCAAGGGAGTCGCAGCCTTCCGGCTATTCCAATATCCCCCATATTCACCTTGTGACGATCCGTTCGTACGCGAAACATGCAAGCGGAATCGAGAAATATGTGCCTACACATGTATCGCCTTTTTTAAAGAAACCGCCAATCTCGAATGCCTTTTAATTCTTTCTTTGAGTTTGTCTGCCATCCATAAGGCTTGGCCCCTGAGCGTGTTGTTGTAAATAATGATCTCTGCGAATTGATGCTCTTCATTAGAAAATCGCTTCTTGTATCCAGTGTCGTCGTAGGGGAAAAAGTGAATCCGCCTGATTTCCACGTGGTGCTCCTGGATATCCTCCATGAGGTGCATGAAAAGCATGTTCGACGGAGACAGGGCGTGATACGCCTCATCATATCCGATTTTTAGATACTGGAAGACATCACCGGCCGTGTAGCCGACCGCGGCGGCGATGTATTTCTGATCCAGCTCCAGGAAATAAAGATGAAGATCGCGCGACATGGACAGGATACGAATCAATCCGTCGTAATATCTTCTGTATTCCGGTGTGGTCTTCAGGATGGACGTCCCGTTCCTTCCTTTCCACCCGCTGTCTTCGATTCGCAGGAAGTCCTGCCATTTTTCAACCGCTTCATCCCTTTCAAAGTGTAGAAACCTGTGCGGTCCGGCTTTCTTCAGCCGGTTTTTCGACAGCTTGAGGCTCTTCCGCATGCTCGATGACAGATCCCTCTGAAAATACTCGTCACAGGTCTTGTCCAGCAGAACAGTATAGGTCGGCTGTACGTTCATTTTCCAGCGACGCTTCCCATGATCCAGCAACGATTCCGGAAGCAATGGATACACCGCGGAGAAGGAGTAGCCGAAGATGTGATGCAGGACGTCCCACCCGCTTTCGTCCAGGATCTCATCCAGCAGCTTTTTCCTGAAAGCTTCCTCGTAACCACGTCGGACCAGCGCTTCCCCGTAGAAGCAGTGGTCATTTGTCTGGTTCGTCAATGCACGAAGTCCTCCCCTGGTCCTGACGACCAGGGGAAGAAACCCTATGGCCTTGTCCCCCTCCATAACCTTGAATACCCGGATGTCCTCCGACGAGGAAAAACACTCGTACCATAGCTTCACGTATTCATAGGTCAAAACGGGCGATTTCATCGCGCTGGCCTCATATACATCATGCCATTGCTCCCTTGTCCGTTCCAGTTCGTCCATGCTTCGTATATGCCTGCCTGGCATCGCCTGCTCTTTCCTCCTCGGTTCCTATCGTCAGCCTTGGATCATGCGAACATCAGCCTTTAATCCATCGCTTGGCCAGCGCACGCACTTTGCCCGTTTCACTGATCATCTGCCCCATTACGGAATTGTTGTAGATGTTGATTGTGTACTGGGACCGGGAATGCGCTGTCCAGCTGCCCTTGTACTCTTCGCCTCCTCGCAGGAAGTCGAATTCTGTGCAGTTGCGCTGGAATGCCTCTTCTACCATATTAAAGATTATTGCCGAACCGATTCCCCTGGTTTCCCATGCTGGGTCGATTCCCATCTGGTAGGCGAACACTCTGCCTGCAAAGGTAAAGCAATAGAGTGAGGCCAGGACTCTATCACCCAGCCTCATCACCCGCAGCGTCAGCCAACCATTGCTGTGAAAAATACCCGCGATTTCTACGTGAAATGCCTGCATGGCCTCTCCTGAAAACGTTGTCTCGATCCTCTTGCTGTCCGCTCGCTGCTTATGCAAAGAAAAGAGTGTCCTGATGCAGTCAGCGTTTCTTCTTGGATCATCCGCATCGTACAGGACCCCGTCCATGATCAACTTCCTGTTTCTTCTCCGCAGATCATGCCTCTTGTTCCGGCTCAGCGACATCATGTATTTTTCGTAACTGCCGTCGAATGCCTCGCGGATCGGTATATAGGGCGCCTGGGAAACGTTCTGAATATCGGGTTCCGGATATTCCGCCCGGATGTACGAAAGCAGGGTCGCATCGTCCGATACATGTGAAAGATGCATGACGTCCCAGGATTTGAAGTCGGTCGACAGGTAGCGCATGGCCGCGTGCATGCATCCCGCTGCGTGTTCTGCCGAAGCAATAACGTCCATATGATCCGGATACAACTCCCTGCTTCCGCAGAATGTTATGGCCCGGCCAGGGACGAGCCCGTCTTCGATGCGCATGGATTTCAACGCAAAAGGCAGGATACCGACCAGTGTGTCGCCCTGGTAGGCGAACAGGATAACCGGCTGGTACATGTTGCCGAAGATTCGGAGCCATGCGTCGATCCATTCCCATGTGCAGAACACGGACGGCCGACGCATCGACAATACGAGAGCGTTCCATACAGCCCTGCTTGCGTTGAATAAATTCACATCTGCTGCATGTATTCTCAACATGGCTCCTTTTCCTGCCTTCTCATTGCCTTACAGGCGCCTGTCCCCGTGCGTCCTTGTCCACGTTATTGCCCGTTGGCATCCGCTCAGCACCTCGTCGTACATGTCCATATGCGCCAAGGCCATTCGATCACTCGTGAACTCGCTCAAAAAACGATTTCTTCCGTTCTGTCCGAGCTTAAATCGCAATGACTCGTTCAGCAGGACCTCCTGGATTCTTTGCGCCAGAGCCTTTGTATCCCCGACGTCGACGAGAAACCCATTTGTCCCATGCTCCACCAGTTCCGGATTGCCGCCAACCTCTGTGCAAACAACCGGTTTGGCACATCCCATGTATTCGATGATGGAATTGGACAGTCCTTCGGATTCCGAGCAGGACACGCATACGTCGAAATGCTTGATGATAGGAATCGCATCCGGCACTCTTCCCAGAAAGTGTACGTTTCCGGTCATGCCTGCATGGCTGACGAATTTTTTCAGGGGCTCGATTTCTATCGGGCCGCCGCCGACGAGGACGAGATGAACACGACCTATGGTTCTCCGTATCATCGAGATCGCGTTTATCAAGTCTTCGGGTCTCTTGACGGCATAGAGATTTGAAACCATCCCGACAATGTACTCTCCTGACCCGATGCCGAGCCGCTCTTTGAATCCTGCGTCTTTTACCGATTCGAATCTTCTGCCATTCATGCCGTTGTGCAGGACTTCGATCCGGTCTGCCGGATAACCTTCCCTGGCGGTCACATTTTCCTTTACGGCATGGCTGTTGACGGCAATCCGGTTCACGAATCGATTTGCCATTCTCAGCAATCTAATAATACGCGGCGTATACCAGATACCCATGTCGCGCCTGGACGTGATGACTCTGGCGCCCCCTAGCTTGCAAAAAAAAGGTGCGAGGATAGCCGCATCGTTGAAATACACATGTACAAGCTCGATGTTCGATCTGCGGATGTCCACTGCCAATTCCAGCATTTTCAGGAGCGCCTGCGGACCCAACACCCTGCGGATGTTCAGAACCCGTGTGTTGCAGGGAAAATCGCCCCGCTCGAGGTAACCCGACGACTGAAGCGCGGCAAACGACGGCCCGTAACGGGATCGGTCCAGGCTCAAGATCAGCTCCAACACCTGTCTCTCCGTACCGCCCTCGGTGCCGAAGAAATAGTCCATCATGTACAATATGCGGCGCGGCCTCGTTCCCATCTAATTCGCACATGACACTTTTGTCTTGAATTGAGCCAGGGAATCGAACCGGCCGACCCCTATTCTCGGAATCGCATAGATGTCATCCTTCAGTGTCCACGTTCTCTCTTCCGTGCTGACTGCCGCCAGGAATCCTGCACGTTTCACCGCATACATCAATGCAGGCGAATAATCCCCGTTGGGGTATGAAAAGTAATCGACCCGTCTGCCCGTCCACGCCTCCAGCTTCTCTTTCGAACGAAGGATACTGTCCTCCGCTTCCTCCCGCGTGATCTGCGTCAGGATGTCATGTGTTTGGGAATGGGCGCCGATGGTAGCCAGCCCGGCGTCGGATAACTCCCGCACCTGCTTCGGGGTCATTGGTCGGAGGGGTACGGATTGATGCCATTCATCGCTCTGCCGGGTAATGTCGCGAATGATCCGCTCCCGCCTCTCCCGCTCTATACTTTTCAAGTCGGTCAGCAGCCGCTGTATCTCGTTCCACCCGGCCTCCCCAGACAAACGCTTCTCAAAGTTGTAAGTCGCCCGCGGCATGTCCGTCAGTGTTATCCTCGCCCTGCAGGACAGCGCCGAATGGATGACTCTATCCCACCAGTAAGGTTCGCCCTGTTCGATCGACCCCGTCGTGCAGAATACGGTGAAGGGGAGATTCAAGGCCACCATGACGGGCAGCACCACCCTGCGATTGCCTTCATAGCCGTCGTCGAATGTCACCACAGCGTATTTCGCCCTGCTCCGATCCCCACCTTTCATGAGATCTCGCGCAGCACCGAGGCTGACCACATCATAATGCCCTTTCAGGTACTCCATCTGCTTTCTGAATTCGCTCTCCCGGAGGACCGTCCATGCATCGAGGTCTCGATCGTCCTCCAGCACCTCATGATACATCAGCACGACGATACGTATTCTTCCGCGTACAAGCGGAAAGGCATGCGACAGACCATGCCGCGTCAGCGAGCGGATCTTCGAACGTATGGAGTATTGGACTCTCTTTATCATGGAGATTGTTTAACCGCTCTTGACGCTCTCACGGGGACGGCCACGGGGCTCAAGCATAGCAACGTCGAAAAGGAGAACATGTTAAGAACCGAGATACGGCAAAACAGGGATGGCCGTTCGGACAGCAATTGATCATCGCCGTCAGATTGCGCGCCCCTGCTCCGGGAAAACGATCATTATCGGCCTGCAATGTTCCTCTTCGCGCGCACCAGGTGACTAACGATATTGAACGGCAGGTAGGTCAGCAGCCGGTACAAAGAATTCGTCATGCCGCCTCGAAATCCGGCCGTCTTGTCTAGCAATGCGCGAATGTTCTTTGCTCCCTCCAGATCGCCTTTCTTCATGTACTCCTTCATCAACCTTAACCTGAGATCCTTACATTTATCATCAATTACAGCATTATCCGGTTTGAACGGGCTTTTCGAACCCATGAAAATACTCTGGCAGATGGCCAGATGACATTTCAATGGATCGATGAGGTATTCTCTTGATGTGATCCGTTCACCACCATGTCCTCTGTTCTCTGCAGTCGGTACGTCCAAGAACACGATTTCGTTATGTTCGGCCAGCTTGCACAAGAACCAATAGTCTTCATACGTATGCTCAGCAAAGCGGATATCGTTACCGAGACAACTTCGATGGATCAGCATGGTCCAGCATGCGCCGTACGATGCGTACAGAAGAGCGGCAAAGATGTTTCCCGCGTATATGTCGAAATCCATTCGATCCAGCTGGATATTGAAATCGGACGAACGATATTTTCTAGAATACGCCAGTGACCAATCAACCGCATTTTCCTCCCTGAACGACATGACCCAGTAGTCGAGACCGCGCGGGATGATAATGCGATCGCCGTCGAACGTATAAAAATTCGAATGAATGATGTTGATTCCCGGAAAATGCCCGAGCACCTTGAATTGAAGGGATAGCTTGTACGGAAGCCATCGATCATCCGAATCCAAAAACGCAATCCACTCCCCCCGCGCTTCGTCGATGCCGCGGTTTCTCGCCACACCGGCCCCTTGATTTTCCTGCCGGATATACCGCACCCGCTGGCCGTAGTTGCCGACAACTTCCTCCGTGTTGTCCTTGGACCCATCATCGACAACGATAATCTCCAGTTCGCAATCCACGATATCCTGCGCCAGGATACTGTCGATTGCTTCGCTGATGTAATGAGCCCTGTTGTAGGTCGGGACAATAACGCTTACGGTTCTTTTGTTCTTTCCCATTCGGATCACATTTTTGCCGAAAAGATTTCGTCTCGCGGTCTACAGACCTCTTAATCGACTGATAAACCTGTGTGCGCTATTCTTCATGTTGATGTACCAAGGCAATGCCCTGATAAATGTTACGCTCATCCCTGTTTTTTCCGAAAGCCGAGAAAGCGAAGCCCCTGTTATCATGCCGAGTTTTACGCGTTCACGCCTCAGCATTTCAGCGCCTTCATCTCGTGTCATCTTCCCGAGTCCGATGGCCGCGTTGACTTCCATTGCAAGAAAAGGCGTTTTGTAGGTGCGATTAAAGAGATACCCCGCCGCATCATGAACAAGACAATCAGCATGTGACAGCCTAGTACGCTCCTGAGGAGGTTTCCAGCCCGAGTTTCGTTCCAAATACGACATAATATTGAACTCATCGTGAGGTTCATAGAGAAAAAACGCCAGTAATTCAGGAAAGAACTGCTTGCTTTCCACACTCTCTCCGGGCAGATGGAGATCTTGAATAGAGTCATCCCCGGGTTTCGGTTCTCCCAAAAGCCAGCGCCTGACGATGCTCATTCTTTCCAGATTCTTAAGCGCCGCCTCTTTTACCCGGGCCGCACTGTATTCTGCAAAATTGTCGCGCAGAATCGATAGAGACGACGTGAACAGATTCTCCGAAAGATTACGGAATATCTGTTCCGGGGTCCTTCCATGTACGATAAATGGAATATTATGCTCGAAGGCCAGCTTCCATCCGGACGCTTCCAGGAGGTGAAAACAGGCAGTACAGGGCCATCCTTCCGCCAACATGCTTCCCCTGTATAATCTACGCAGTAAATCATCCGGCAGCTTGACCCATACATGATCGACTTCCAGGCCATCTACAACTGTTTTAATGTTTTCCAGTGCATAGTCAGTCATGACCTCCGGCAAAGCCGGAGGCTTGATAATGTGTGAACCGCTCAAAGCGGTTGTTTTATGAGCCACCTGCAGGTGGCTATCCCTCAAACATTGTCATCTGATCCAGGCGACGATCCTCCTGCTCCTGTTGCCGGATATTCTCGCGGATCGTCTCCTCATCTGTGCCAACGGTCGACACAAAATACCCTCGCGCCCAGAAATGCTGGCCCGTAAAGTTCTTCTTCCGATACTTCGGTATCCACACCACGTGATACTTGCATTCCCACTTTGTATGGCTTAAACTCTCAACGCCGTTCAATTCTTGCCTCCTGTGCTGTAAACTTTGAGCGGTTCACGGCTAGGAGGCTTTCCTATATTCCCGGAATTGTCAAACTCCGCGAGTCCCCCGGCAAAGCCGGGGGATTACTTAGGGGAATTTACATCCTCCTTGCCCTGGCAGGCAGAGCAGAGGTTCTCCTCGACCCAGGAGCAGCCGCCGTCGCAGCCATACTCATCGGTGCAACCGCAGACGCGGCAGACGGCAGCTCCGTTGGGTACCGGACATGCACCGGAACATTCGTATCCGTCCCCGATATAGGTGTCCGGGTGATCCGGGCATTCCTCGCAGCACAGCATCTCACCCTGATGGGGGCAAGTCCGGCGGCGCATGTAGCCGCATAGCCCGTTGGCGTCACGTGGACAACGATCCAACTCATCATGCATTCCGCGATCGACATTCATGCCCAGTATCTCGGCGGGAACTTTCCCGGTTAGGTCAACGCCGCTCTCGAGGATTACGCGATCGAGCTCGGACTTTTTCAGGGCGCTGAATTTGCGCTTTCCCAGGACGTTCTTCAGGAAGGCCTCGGCCTTCGGGTCGGCGAAAATCCCCAGCTGCTCGCCGAAGGCCAGGATCTCCGCCTTTGTCTTCTTGTCGAGATAATCCTGATTGATGCGCCAGTCGCGGGCCAGATCGATGCCCAAATGGGCGGCGATGGCGCAGCGGGTCTCGTGCGAGGTCTTGTCCGTCTGCATGGCAATATAGCCACCCAAGGCCTTCAGGGACGTCCGGAGGGCCGCGCCGTCCATCCCCTCGATGAATTTCCAGTCGGCCGCCTCGAAATGGTAACGGCCATAGCGTGAGGGCCTGGCGCTCGTCATCTCCATTTTGCGGAAGTATTCCAAGGCGCTAAAATTGCTATTGAGGATCCCGGCCAGGACAATGCGAAGGCACCGGTCGCTGTCGGGCTCGAGATTCGATATCCAGCTCGGCAGAATTTCCTTGAAAAACTCCTCGCGGAAGTGCCTTCCATGCCAAGAGGCGCGGGGCGCGGGATTTTCGACCCTGCCGGGGGCTTCCGTCAATGGAGCCTGGGGAAAGGAATCGCCCGATGAATCCGGGGCCACTCGGTCAGGACTGGAGCTGCGCTGCTGCCGAGACGGCTGGACTGGCTTCTTCAGTTTTTGGTAGCAGGCGATATCGGCGCAGGCCTGCTCCCAGGCGGGGATGCCCGAGGTCTCCAGGATCGTGATGAAGTGCTCGCAGGAAAGACATTTCTCGGCGACGTCCTTCCAGTTCGCGCCGCGCTTGCCGTTGAATTTTCCCCACTCGGTGATGGACTGAAAGTCTCTCTCAAACCGGAAGCCGTTGGTGCCCCATTTCTTTCGGAACTTCTCGTCCCATCCGGCAACCAGGGCCTCGCGCTGGCGTCTTTCGTAACATTGCGGGTCGAGGCACGAACCGAAGCGCTTCTGCTCCATCTCGTCTCCGAAGAGCAGCTCCCTCTGGACGTCGGTATTCTTCTGGCATGTATTACAGCCAGCCTTGGCCATGTCGAACCACGGCTTCTTCATGGGGACGGCCAGGGAGTCGATCTCGTCGCGCAGCTCCGAGACCTTCAGCGGCTCCCAACGATCGGTGCAATTTGATAGGTAATCGAGAATCTGTTTTTTGTCGGTCAGGCGGGTGAGCTGCTCGCAGTGGCCGATCGTGATCTCTCCCTTGTCCCAGGCCTTGAGGACCTCGGGGGGCAGCGCAAGGATCGCAATGCGACGGCGGATGTAGCGGGCTCCCTTGCCGGTGCGTTCGGCCAGGTCCTGGATGACGTCGGCCTTGCGGTCCTTCTTCGCCCGGCGATCCACCCAGGTCTTAAATGTGTTGGCCTCCTGGAGTTCGGTGAGATCCTTTCGCTGCAGGTTTTCGATGAGGCATGCATCGAAGGCGTCGTCGTCGGACATCTCGCGCACCATGGCCGGGATTGTCGCTGTCGCCATGCCGCCGTTCTCCTTGGCGACGACGCAGGAGGCGCGGAAGCGTCGCTCGCCGAAGATGATTTCGTAGTAATTCTTGATGGGCCGCACCAGGATGGGCGACAGGATGCCCTTGGCGCGCACGCTGGACACGAGCTCCTCGAAGTCCGATCCCCGGAAATCCTCATCGCTACGTGGATTCCAAGGGTTGGGCTTGAGCTTGGAAAGCTCGATTTCCCTGAAGTCGTTTGCGGTCATTGTCTCTCTCCTTTTTCGCGCCCGGAACGGGGGTTATGCAGCTGTTGCGACGATCTCCTTCATGCTCGCCTCGCGGGCCCCCTTCTGGATTGCCTCGCGGCGCTTGATGGCGTTTATCCGGAAGTGCTCGACCCCGAAGTCGCGGCGGATCCACTCGGCTTTGAGGCCGAGCTTCCTTCCGAAGGCCGCAAGTTCGCCCGGGCAGGTGGCCACCATCATGTACGGATAGCGCGTTCCGTGTTCGGGGTTGCAATCGACGAGGATCATGGTCACCTCGTGAACAGCCACAGGATGGCGGCGACGAGCGCCGTCACCTGGGACAGCTCAACGGCCAGAAGCCTCAGCGACCGGGGCCGGCGGATCGTGACGGTGCGTGAGTTGCTCGACATAGTCGTCGACCTCCTTCTCCAGGCGCTGCGCTCCCATCCGCGCCGTGATGTCGCGGATCGCGGCGTAGTAGTTGCGCTGGTTCTCGAGCATCATGAGATGGGCCGCGTCGAACTTGCTCAGCAGACCCTTCTCGGCCCACTCCCGGGCCAGCTCGTAATTGATCCGCGGCACCGGGATGTAGTCCGGCAGCAGCTGGAACTCGGTGTGCGCGTTCGACTTCTCCTGGGTGATCCTGATGATGATCATGTCATCCTCCTTCAGGCGTTTGCGCGCCTGTTGATCCTGACGGGCTGGATCCGGGCGGCATCAATCAAGGATGCGCTTTCGGCCCGGAGCTTCTCGCGGCACTCGTCGCAGAGACGGTGCGAAACTCCTTCGCCGGGCTCCTCGCCCAGTATCCGGATCTCGTCGTGATACCAGCAGCAGATTAATAGTATCATCGTGCGCCTGTTAGGTGCCCGGGGCCGGAGGAAGGAGGGGAACCGGCCCCGGGCGTTTGCGGTGCGCCCCTCTCATGCCCGCGGCGGTTTGACTGCGTCTGCAGCGCCTTCCGCCATCTTGTGCGGCGCACCGGTTTCGTCTTCCGTGACCGCGGCGATCGCCCAGACGACGGGCGAGACGACGATCAGCCCGATGGCGGCCAGAATTTCGCTCATCCCAGCGGCCCCCGGATGATCACGGCCGCCGAGACGGCGGCGAAGTAGAAGGCGGCGAAGGCGACGACGCCCCAGCAGATGCGGCGCAGCAAGCGGCCTTCTTCCTCGAGGAGCTGCTCCCACGTCGAGTTCTCGATGTAGCCCCGGAATCTCCTCAGCACGATTTCCCTCCCATGTACTTGCGGCAGAACAGGTCCAGCGGCCTGCGGTCTCCCCGCAGGCAGGCACGGACGGCCATCCGCCTGGCGATCTCCTTCTCCTCCCGGTCCGCGGGGCGCCTCTCCTGCCCGAAGAAGAGCTCGTGGAGGTCCGCCACCATCGCCTCGAGACGCGCCAGACGTTCCTCGGGGGTGGCCGGGGGCGGGGAGGCGCCGCCCCCGGCCTGAACGACACGAGGCTCCCGATGCGATCCGGATTTCATTTCTTCACCGCCCCTTCCACGCGCCGGAGAAACACCGCCACCTGGCGGATCAGCTCCCAGGCCTCGCGATTGATCCGGTCGTGCTCCTGCCAGGTGATCTTCCCGTCCTGCAGGGCCTTTGACGCCTCAGAGGCCAGATCACCGAACTCCTGGATGGTCTTCAGCAACTCGGCGGAGACGGATGTGACACTGGTTTCGATGGCCGGGACGGGAATGACGATCTGGCCGAAGCGCTCGGCCAAGTAATAAATGGGGGCGAGGGCGTCTTCCGGCTTCACGCCCAGGGAGAGGGCCGTCTCGATGATGGTCTCGATGCGGTCCAGGGGATTGTAGGCTCCCGAGTCCGTGAAATCGGTGGAGGGCTCCTGCCACTTGTGAACGAGAGAGGTTGAGACGTGGAGCCGCCTGGCATGCTCGACAGTCTGACGGCTGATGGCCCGGTTCAGCGCTTCGTAGGATTTCACAGTTTACAACCTCCGGCGCAGGGCATAATGGCAAACAAAAAATCGATGGGTTAACCGGTCGACAATCCTCTTGCTTTCTTTATGAGGCTGGTTTATGCATTACCTGTTTCTCCCTGTAGTTTTCGAATACCTCTCTGGGGTCCTTCCCCAGTTTCCGGCTGATAATCTCCATCAGGCGGGCGGAGCCCAACTTCCCCCTGATGACCTTGGAAATGGAAACGGCCGAGACGCCGGCCTCCTCGGCGATCTGCGATTGCAGGATGTTTCTCTTCCTGAGCTCATACTGGATGTCGATGGGGTCCATATTTGCTGCTCCTCGGGTTGGGTATGAAAATCTATTTGATTGTCATCAAGACGACCCCCAGCGAATGGAACGAACACAAAGAATCGCTGGAAGGGGCGCTTGCCAGTGTCTGGGTTAAAACCGTTTCGGCGGAGAGCGCTCTTTTGAGGGCCCTTCGCTATGTCAGTGAGCATCAGTGGCTTCCGCAGGAGGTGCAAATGGGCCCGATAGAGATTGAGATGCCAGCAGAGCCTGATCTCGATCTGCGTACACGCGAATTAGTGGACCATGCAGACCGTTTCGGGATTTCAGCTTGGCATCCATGGAGCATTTATGTGCATACTCAATCAATCTATTCGTCGAGATATCAGGATCAATGCCTTCTACTATCAATTCTTCTCGAACTTCCTC
>Ga0255344_1005585_pt1 | contig 11927 bp, 6 predicted proteins | sample wastewater_treat_5_FD_192414 | JGI IMG/M metagenome (GOLD analysis project Ga0255344, IMG submission 192414) | Wastewater microbial communities from Lulu Island WWTP, Vancouver, Canada - plant18 | ecosystem: Engineered > WWTP > Wastewater > Unclassified | place: Canada: Vancouver, British... | reverse complement strand
ATGCACAAAGGCATCAACCAAGGGCGGTATCGAGTATGATCCTTCGAAGCTTGCTAAGCGCAAGAACCTCCAGCCTTTCTTTGCTCATTTCAATGAGTCAATTGAAACAAAGATTGCGGAGTATGCTAAGAAGCATCAGAATGAACCCGTTACTGAGTCATTCGAAGCTGTTGGCAAGTTCTTTGCAACTATGGGTCATTGGATCTTCCGTAACTGGATTAAGGAAATGATCAACATGATGAAGGCTACCTTCAAGGCTATCAAACAGCTTAATCCTATTACACTCGCGAATGCATATCTCATCAACAAGTATGACCGCGAGATCAACATCTTCAAGTCTGTATGTGCAAACTACGATGCTACAAAGCAAGCATACGAGGAGTACATCTCCTTACCTTCTAACAAGCAGAATCCTGCTATTATCAAGAAATACGAGGAGTCACTCCAGGCTCTTGATAATAGGAAGAAGAATCTTCTTGCAAAGATTGAGCACTTCAATACTCAGGCCGAAGTCGAAGCATCAGATGATGCCGCAGACATCGATATGGACAAGGTTGCTCCGGACGATAATGGAGACGGCAACAAGAGTGATGACGCTCCTTCTAACCCGGATGGTTTCGATTTCTAAGCTATACAATTATGGATTATGAGGGGGCTAAGCCCCCTCATATATTCCATTATAATAATTATAATTGAATGACTTATATGTGATTGATATATTGCTTGTAATTTAATCATTTACCAATATATTAATTCTTGCACCCAGGGAGAATACTTCAGGAAAAGAGACTAAAACAAAACATATTTAAACAGAAAGAATGAGGTGAACAAAGATGAATTATTCAATCACAATTACAGATACAAACAATACTAAGATTGGAGAGTTGCCTAACGCAACTCCTACACAGATTAGGAAGTATCTGAAAAAGGGTTTAGTTGTAATTGATAACAACACTGGAAACATCATCACCGAGGACATGTTAAATGCAGTCGTCGGTGTTGCTGAGTGTGTTATCGATGCATAATATTTTCATTACATGCATACAACTGATGGAGTACATGGTGAAAGCGTAATAGAACGGGACTATTATGATTTCATACATATATCATTCACATGATAATCTCAAATGAGAGATTATCAAAAATCTATATCTATCTATATCTATAGGAGGAATTCAAAAATGGCGAAAATAGCATCATTATCCGCATTCGTAAATTATGCGAACGAGCAGATCAACAAGAAGAACAGTGAGATCTCAACAGCTTTCAAGAGTGATCTTAAGAAGGCTATTGCTCATGCTGGTTATCCTAACAAGGATGAGATCGGAATCATTGATGAAATCAACGACTTCGATATGTCTGGTACAATGAGCTGTGTTGGCACACTCATCGGTGGCTACATGAAGGATGAGGACAGAAAGTTCGCTATCCCTGCTCCTGACAAGAATACAGCTCCTGCTACAATCGGCATCGAGCCTATCGATGAGAAGGTTTCCGAGGGCACACTCCTCTTTGGACCTTCCAAGGGTAAGCCTTATAAGACGATCACAAAGAAGCACAACGAGATCATTGTGTCTTCTAACAGAGATGCCTTCAAGGTAAAGAAGTAAGATCCAATAATTCTTTAGGGTGTAAAATTAACTATCATGAAATCAAAATAATCATTGCGGGGGCTTATGCCCCCGTGCTGGTTATTTCATGTTTTCATGCCTATATGTTGATTCGTGTGTAGTGTATCATGATTCCTAGAATATCCAGTTTTTCGAAATTTCATATGTATATTATTTATATGAATAAGAGATAAAGAATATCTCTAAATTCGTTAATTTTAAGGGTGGCTCCCGATGATAAAACAGCCCAGTGCTTTTAGCACTGTAGTGCGTAAAGCACAGAAAGGAATACCATGAATGCTATGAATTATGACTTCACAACAGGAACAACCTTCGCTGCTGAGAACAGCTCTGAGAGCTCCACGAAGAGGGAGCTTACTCCATTTCAGAAGGGAGTAGTAACCGTAGCAGCGATAGGCGTTGCCGGCGCTGCGGTTGGCGCAGGATTATACTGGGTCAACAGAGGCCTGAGAGAAACAGCTGATAACATCGGCGATGCTGCCGATGGCATCAGAGCTGCTCATGCACGTCATGAGCAGAAGAAGGCTGCCAAGGCTATTGCTAATGCGGCAATTGCCGAAGCAATAAATCAGGGTTAATCCCTGAATGCACAGACGAAGAAAGAAGAAATCCCGGGCTAAGCCCGGGATTCTTTTTTATTCTTTTTTCGTTTAGCCTCTGCTAAGTCGGTATATGGATTCTGGAATCTCCTCATTGAACATCTGATCTATCGGGATATCTCCATCAGAAGTCGGAGGTGGTTCTTTACCACCGTTCAATTCGAGAAGTATTGCATATATCTTATTCAAGATTTTTGCATTCTTTTCATCCGATACCTTGAATTCGTGTGCAAGCAGACGATCAATCTGATCATCTGTAGGTGAATTGTATTTGTTGATTTCAACATACTGTGTCGGGATAGCTTGTGCCGATTGTTGTTCTGAATTACTGAATCCGAGATCATTGTAATCGATTGGAGGAATATCCATAATGGTTGCATCTCCAGATGCAGGAAGAGATAATACCTTGCTTGATTCTATTAAGTTCGGCGCATACTTTTTAGCATATTTCTTAAGCTGACCGATAGTTGAACTGAACCTGTCTGCGTATGCTCCACCATTCTGATATTCCTTGATGTACCTATTCCAAACGTTATCCGGATCCATGTAATTCGATTGTTTGTCATCACCCCAAGGTTGAACCCAAGGAACGTAATCGAGATCCTTAAACCATGCAGTCGGGTATTTTTCCTTATCGAATCTTGTACCGAGATTTCTGAGTTCAACGAAGTTCATTGCATCCCAGTTCTTCTTCGACAATATATCAGCATTAGATTTAAGCAGTTCAGTAACAGCATTTGGTGAATTGAGAATACTCTTAGGAAGATTCTTATAACTCTCTGGATTCCACCAATAGAGTCTATAGTTCTGCTTTCTGTTATTCCAATTTGCTGGTAATTGTGGACCATATACATTTGACGATGATGATTTTGTAGCATCCTCTAATGTTACTGGGCCATATATTGCTGGGCCAGTATTTGTTGATCCCCAGTCGAAACGCGAACCAGTCATTGCTGAGTTTGATACATTGCCAACTGCTGCTCCATCTTCTTGTGTGCCATGTGCCACATAATCTGCAGAGATATAACCTATCTTACCATTATAAGGATCCATAAGTTTAAGCCAGCCATTGTTACCGTCATACATATACTTCAGACTTGTACCAGCGGGAATCTCTGCAAGAACAGCAGAATTGGTATTAGGACCTTCACGAAGATTGAGATAAGAACCATCTTGAACATTAACGATGCCTGTGTTCTCACCACTTGATGTTCCGGCATTTCGTATATTCGCCAATATCTTAGCATCACCAGGACTATTAGCTTTCCACTCCTTAGGAGCACCACTTGACGGGTCTGCTTTCGCTGCACCGAATCCATTCGATGTTGCCCAGTTGTATGCATCTGCAGTACTACGCAGCAATGTGTTCATAAGTGAAGTTGTAAGACCAGTTGGAACGACAGCATTCATTTCAAGCTGTGCTGCACCTTCGATAGGATCGGTTGTTGCATATGAACCATATCTTTCGCCATTCTTAAGATGAGGCCGCTTTCCAGTTGAAGCAATATACTTATCAAGATATGTTGTATTTTCTGTATTACCACTCCATTTTGTAGATGGATTGAAGTCATAGTTTCTAACGTATGCTCTGAAGTCTGTTGTCTTAGGATCATAAAGATATCCATAGATATATTTAAGCTGGTCGGCAAGTGTTGAACCAACAGCATCGCCTGCAGCCCAACTGAACAATCCCTTTCTTGCACCAGAACCATCTGAATCATATGCCGTAGCTGTAAGAGATCTAGAACCATAAACATTGTCAGGATTCTCTATAATTGATGCAGCCATAATGCCTGCAGTCTGCTCAGTTGTCAAACCTGCTTGTTTAGCTGCTTCGAAGAATTTCTTGTTTACATCAGCATTGCTAGGTCTAAATACTGAATTAGATTGCTGCATGAATGCCGAGTTCTCATAATCTTTCAATGAAGCAGCACCCGTGATTGGATTATACTTCCAATATGTCAATGGGTTAAGTACGTTTGAACCATAACCGTTTGTAGAAACATCGTAATGGAGATGTATGCCACCAGGTCCAGCAGGTTCAACATGACCAGTGTATCCTTCATAACCAAGAACGGTCTCACCACCAACGATTGGATCACCTTGTTTCATTCTCTTGATTTCATCAGAGAAACTACTCATGTGCAAGAATCTATGATGCATTCCGCTGGCATCTATGAATTCTACATAGTTTCCAGCGCCAGCACCATGAGCTTCATCTATGGCCGCATGGAAAGTACCATCTGTCGGAGCGACGATAGGAATAGAAGTGCTCTCACCAACCCAGTGAATATCAACACCTCCGTGTGAGGATCCAGATGTACCTCTACCATTCTTATCATGGTTAACTGCTGTACCATATTGATTGTACCAGTTATTGGGTCCAACATATGCTTTATGTCCAGCTGCTCTTGCGAAGAATTCGAGAATAGGTGCATGTGTATACAAACCATCCTCATCCGTTGCCTTCATATCTACGTCTGTTATGGTAGGATCAGACAATGCCAAGACAGCCTTACCATCAGGAGATGTAAATGTACCATCACCGGATGTACTACCACCAATTGGGTCATCATTAACTTCGTTATCCGCGTATGTGATAAGACCCTCTTTGAATGAGTTGAATGTACCCGTCATTTCATCGACGTTTATGCCAGACTTATATTTCTCAGCAAGCGCCTGAGCAACAGCATATTCTGCACGTTTCTTATAGTCGTTATCCTTTTCGCCCTCTTCTTGAGGATTCTCTGCAATATATTTTTGATATTCTGAATCCCATTCTGCGGTGCTATGATGTGCCTTAACAGTTGCAATGTAAGACTCGTGGTCGAGCTCTTCTTTCTGTTTACGTATCTTATCAGCTTGCGTCTCACCAGATTCAAAGTTGAATATATTAGTGATACCTGTCCACAGGTTCTTGAGTTCACTGAATGCGTTTTTAGCTTCTTCACCGAAGTTGAAGTTGTCTTCAATATCACCAGAACCATACAAACCAAGTTTAGAATGTAATGCCAACTGGTTCAATGGAGTACGTGATACACGTCCAGTCATCGGATTAGATACATATGCCATACCAGAACCATTTGTTCCAAGTACATTCATGAAGTGATTATTTCCATCACGAGTATCATATCCTATACCAGAACCGATTACTGTTATCGGATTATTCGGTGTTGCTTGTGACAATGAATGTGGTGTTACTCCACCAACTTGCATATTCATTCCGAGTGCTCTACCAGTATTCAGCATACCAGCAATAGATGTTCCTCGTGTAGATGAATAGTTGCCAGATGCAGCCATCGATTTAGCCAATACATTTGGATCAACTCTTCCACCAAGAGTTCTATTAACTCTGTCTGCAAGTGCGATAGGACCACAACCATGATCATGCATATTCAATCCAGAAGATGAATACGAATGTTGATTGTATGTAGTATTTCCAGAACCATAAGTGTTCTGGTAGTAATTGTTTATGATTGATGAATCACCTGAACCAAGCAATCCTTCCATTGCTCCAGGATCATATGTCGAAGTATCCTTTGATTGATATACATTGGATGGCTTCTCTTCTTCCTTTTCGTCAGTGTCTCCACCGACTGCACCCAAGGTGAGTCTTTCAAGTGTAGCAGCGACAAATTCCTTGACGCCTTCTACAGCCATCTGAGCTCCGCCCTTGATCATGTCCTTACCCATCTGGGCAATTTCCTTACCCTTAGAGCCGATACCCTTTCCACCAACAAGTGGAAGTTTACCAATCAATGCCATAATTCCGCCGAGGGGAACCATCAAAGCACCGAAGCCCATTTGTACGACGCCCATGATTACCTTAACAGCAGAACCAATCTGCTTGATTATAGGAACGAGAACCTTATCGAATACGGCCATCAACGGAACCATGATAACTTCAACGAGTCCAGCAACAATCTCAAGAAGCGGTGATACTGCTTCAAAGATTCCTTGGATTACCGGAGCAAGAGGAGTAATGATACCATCAAGAACTGTAACGATGCAATCCATCAGTGGTTCAAGAGACTTAGTAAGTGTATCGAGTATAGGTGAAAGAACCTTAAAGAGTTTCTTGAATATCTTATCGAGTGGCTTCAGAACCTTGGTAAGTGTTTCTTGTACAAGTTTCTGAATCATCTGAATGCCTTCCATTGCCATTAAGACAGGACCGACAATCTTCATGATACCACCGAGGACATTCATTATTCCTCCGAGCATCTTTCCTATTCCCTTACCAGCACCCTTGGCTCCACCACTATCTCCACCTTCAACTGGAGAACCTGGTGCTTCAGTTACCGATTCACTAAAGCTTGCTGGAGCATTTTCGTCCATCCTTCCGCCGAGTGAATTTGTAGGTTCGGATGGTATGTCTACAGTGTGAATTTCTTGACCATTGCCGCCGGCATTGTTATCAGTTGATGGTTTATTGGCAGATGATTCTTCTGACGCAACAGCCTTCTCAGTATTGGTAGAAATGTTTGTAAGTAAATCGAGTACTGAAGTGAAGAATTTGCCTTCACCAGTTTCGAGCTTCTTGTTGATAGATTCAGTTTCTTGGTCTGCAATTGTCTGTGGACCTTGAGCTTTCAGCTTCGCTTGTTGTTTATCACGTCGAGTTTCAGCCATTGATTCGCGGAATCCAGCACCAACTCCGGATAGGAATTGACCAGTTCCTGCCAATGCTCTACCTGGTGCAGAGATTACATTACCAACTAATGCTTTAGCACCTTGGAATGTTGAAGATTGGGTTATAGCATTTCCTACAGCCGAATTAGCTATTTTATCTTCGACCTTCTGAACACCTTTGCCAACCCAACTGGTGAACTGATTTGCTTTTCCACCAATCCATTCTGCACCCTTAGCAAGTTTTCCAGGTAAGCTTACAATGAATGATGTTGTCTTGGCGATAGCACTACCAAACTTCTTAAGAAGTGAACCTATGCCAGATACTATCTTTTTGAATTCCTTTGCAGCTTTACTCTCGGAGATCTGTGATACGTCTTCAGCAAGCTTATCGGCAAACTTACTATTTCTAAGCTTGTTACCAAGATTTCCGAATGTAGATGATACTGAATCACGACGATAATCACGCATTGCGTCATTGAATTCTTCACGTGATCCATAGTCTCCACGTTGCGGCAGTGATGATGGTGCATCTGAATATTCTTTACCTCTAACACCGGCAATGAATGAGCTTCCCGCATTACGTATACCACCAGCGAGATTTATAGCATCACCAGTAAGAGTTAAACCATCGGGCATTCCATTTATAATGCCACGGTTCAGTCCAATCAAACCACCGCCGATTGAACGGATGGCTCCCTTGGAAGCACCATGTGTTATGCCATATTTATCTTCATATTCGCGATTGCCAAACGAACCTTGACGGATTTGTCTACCACCACGAACAATGTCACTGGCACCAGATGCCCACATTTTCTTGGTCCATGACCAATACTTCTTCAAACCTGTGAGCATTAACCCCAATACTTTTTTGATTGGAGCAAGTACGAATGAAAGCACGGGTTTAGCCATGCTTAACAGTTTACCAAGCTTCGAAGTAGGTTGAACCTTTTCACTATGTGCAGTCAACAGAGCAGTTGAAGTTTTCTCAAGATCACGTCTTAATTCTGGATCTTCGATCTCCTGAATCATTGATCTGATCTTGCCTTTATCTTCACTACCAGAACCATCCTGCATTGCAGTATTGATTGCTGTGTTGATTGCTTGGAACTTCATCTTGTCTCGTTCGGATATATTATCTGAACCGGCAACGTTCCTTTGCATTGAATCCAGATGGAGTTGGTTTGATTTAAGCTGTATAGCACGATTACCAACAGCATGAATGTCAGTACCAATATTTGATACTTCATTCCTCAGCATTCCTACAGGTCCACCGGATAAGAAATTACGAACAGTGGTTGTTGCTTGAGAACCATAACCCATTGCCGCATTGAATGCACGTTCAGATGCAGACATCTCACCAGTATAACCGGCGGTCGGCAATATTGTCAATGGTTGTGGAGTATCAGTCGAAGGTTGCGGAGGTTCGTCCGCCCCACCATCATCCGAAGATGATTCACTACTTCCGAATGAAGAACGTACACGAACTTCACGATGGTTACGTACTGCACGACGTACAGGTTGACCAACCATTCGAACGTTTACAACTCCAGAATTCAGTATATCATATATGCCATGTGCATACTTACTCAATGAAGCAAACAGTTTCTTCTGTTGAGCAAAGAATGAATGATCACTCTTACCCGAAACATTCGCTTGACCTATTCTGGAAGTAACTTCCTCTTCTTCATTCTTAAGATATTTAGAACGATTCTCTCTGTCCCATTCAGCCAGTTTATTCTTGATTCTCATATCACTGAATGTACTACGACCACCGTACTGTTTCCGCAGTCGTTCGTATTCAGCATTGTAATCATAATCATACTGAAGAATGCCTTTGACATTAGCAGACTTAACCAGATTAAGCATATCATCATATGATATACTTGAATCATTAGCATACTGATGTGCCAATGGGTTATTCGCATCAATTGTTTTACCAGCCTGATACATCTTATCATAGTTGGAATTAACTGCTTGAGCGAAAGAACGAGCAAGTTCTCTGTCTGTAGCCAAGTATGTCCATACAGTATTGATGATCTCACGAGCTTTATTCTTATCAGAAATCATTGAATTCTGTACGAATATATTCACAGCCATCTCAGTATATTCACGACGATTATTACTCGTCATGAATGTATTATTGATCTGATTAGCATCAATTATCTGTCTGGGATGATTATACTTCTCTTGCAGTATATAAACTATGAGAAGAGCGTTTACAGCTGCAGACTGATCTTGTGTAGATATCGCCTGATTGGAGTACTGTTCGATTGTTGTATTCAATCGATTCATACTGGAATAATTGATACTTGCACCAAGTATAGCAGCACCTGCCTGTTTAAAAGGATTGGCAACAGTCTTAGTTGTTACTGTACCGCGTTCATCGATATTCCACTTCTGTCCAGTAACAGCCTCGGTTATCTTCTTCAAGTATTCCGGGATAATGCTCACGATTGTATGACGTGTAGCTTTATCGAATACGGCAGCATCTTTGGTATACTGATTCTGAGAAGATACATCAGCAAACCACTTTCTGTTTCCTTTTAATAAGAAATCCCCCAATGGAGTATTCTGTAATGCGGTATTCAGAATTGATTGGATAGCATCACCGGAAGCTTTGTTAAATGCTTTACCAACTTCATCAACTGATCTACCGCCCAAAGCATTCAAGTTTTTGTTGAATACTTTATCAACAACCATCATTCGGAATACTTCTTCTGGAGTGAATGCTCGTTTAATCATGCTTAACATATCTTTGGATGAACCAAATGTAGAAGAAGCACGATTACCCAAAGCAGATGATATACTGCTTAAAGATAATCTACCAGAAGAATCGTATATTGAGCTATGATTAACTTCCTGAACACCCTGTTGAGGTGATAACAGTGTAATCAAATTATCCATCTTAGTGGATATATTGATTAATGTAGAATTGACGTTATTGATTGCTGAAATCATATCCGCAGAACGTTGTGACATATTGGATATGATTTCAGCCGTATTAGCAACAGATGCTTCGGTTTGTTTAGAACCGATTCTGTACATTGCAGATACTTGAGAACGAGCTAAACCCTTCGCCGTGCCGGCGTCAAGTACAGTCGAACTTGAATCTGATTCATCGTCATTTAAATTCGGATTACCAGAATCAAATTCATCGGTATCATTTAACATATCATCACCGTCTCCAATTTCATATTCCTTAGAATAGAACCAATTGGATATCGATGATATAGGACCTGACCGTTTCATTGATGAAAATGCCTGTTTTGCATTCTTTACTTCAGGCATCAGTTTGTCTTTGATATCTTTGGATGCAGTTACTAATTCACCGACATTCTTACCATAATCTTTCAAAGAACCTTTAGTTGCTCCGAATGCAATTTCTGCAGAACGTTTCACGAAATCTGTTATAGCCAAATCCATACACCGCCTTTCTTAATGGCATACGGGGGTTGGTCCCCCGTATGACATACATGATATTTTTAGAAGAATTGAATCAAGTCATCATCATCAATGTAGTATCTTCCTTCCCACTTTTCAATCAAAGCATTTCGATCAGCTTCAGCAGAAGCCCAATCATCAATCTTCAATTGAATATCCTTGAATCCAGAACCAACTGAAGTCATGTTCTTTAATGAGTTATATAAGAACCTCTTCAAATCAAGTTCAGCCAATTGCATGAAGCTTTCGACTTGAGATTCTTGGATGGTTTCGCCGGATAAATCATGTTCACATTTTACAACAAAACGTATCCAACATTTATCAGGAAAATCGAATAATTGAATTCGATTATAACCTAACCATTTTGATGATGGTTGTCTACTGGTTACTCCGGCATACTTATTGATTGCAGCACCAGTAACAGTTGCATTCAATATATCCTGAGGATAGTATGAACCGAATCCAACGAAAGGAGAACCAACGGTGAATGTGGTTGTTGTTACTTCTCCTACTTGACCCGGTGAAGTTGCAATAAACGCATCAGCATATGATACGGGGGTAGTACATAAGAATTCCGGGAGAAAATATATACCCAGAAGATTTATATCCTCTCTACCAGCTTTACGTAATTGACTTCTATCAGCATATCCTTCTTTTATTAAGGGAGCGAATCGAGAAAATGTTCGTATAGAACGTTCTAAAGATTTTCGGATAACATTCTCGATGGGTTCATCAAACGGTAACGCGACTGTTTGTAATCCCAGACCCATTTTGATGTCATCGATAACAGTCGTCATGTTCACGTTTATTCACCTTCTCTCTTTATGTGTAATACCGGAGTATTGATTCGACTCTGAGCAATGAGTGCAGATTCAGTCACAAGTATTCTACGAGGACCATCGTTGGATGTTTTGATTGGCATGTATACATCCAAATCATGTTTGAATACATTACCAATCTTGATATATGCATCAACGAGCATTGATATCATCCTTGCACATTCATTTGATTCATATTCGAATTTACTGTCTTCTTCAATTCTCTTTATGATCTTCTGGAACTTTAATGTTCCATCAACGAATGCGTTTACCTGATCCTTGAATTCATGTATATTTAAATCCTTACGATATGCTTTATCCGAGACAATCTTCTCAACATACTTCTGGGTCATTGTGATTATCTTATCACGATACTTATTATCCCCAGCCTTATGATAAGATTCATAGTTCTCAGCAAACTCACATAAGTGATCGAATATCTTGGGATAATTCAACATTTGATATGTTGCTCTCTCAGAACCCCAATCAAAGTTTTCATGTTTATCAGTTGCAGTGATAATCTTTGATTGAATTCCGGAGATAAATTCTCCAATCTTATCAGATTGCAATTTCATTTATATCACTCCTTTCCTTATTAACCAGCATAACCATCTGGATAGTTTATTTTCCACATCGGAGAATTCTTGTTGATAGGCTTGATCTTCAAGCACTGTGTCAACAAGTTATTCAGATTGGTATTCAGATTAACCAAGAACTGACGAGTGTGAGGAACGATATATCTTGAATCCTGTGTATCAATGCAATTGATATAGAAATCACACAATTCAATCTTTGATGATATATAA
>Ga0255344_1005582_pt1 | contig 11931 bp, 6 predicted proteins | sample wastewater_treat_5_FD_192414 | JGI IMG/M metagenome (GOLD analysis project Ga0255344, IMG submission 192414) | Wastewater microbial communities from Lulu Island WWTP, Vancouver, Canada - plant18 | ecosystem: Engineered > WWTP > Wastewater > Unclassified | place: Canada: Vancouver, British... | reverse complement strand
GGTGTTGGGAAATTTTTTCGCTTTTATCGCATGGATTCTGATCCTTGCCGTAAAGGTTTATAAATATGTCATATCGTCTTTGCTTCCGCCGGCATGCAGGTATTATCCTTCATGCTCGGAGTATACTGTAACAGCTCTGAAGAGATACGGCTTGCTGAAGGGTTCTTTTCTTTCGATGAAAAGAATTTTGCGATGCAATCCGTTTTTTCCGGGCGGATATGATCCCGTGCCTGAAAAATAAGCCTTCCTTTTCCTGGTAACCTAACAAAAGGAACCGGTAATGGGAAATAAAAATTTAATTATAGCGATTGTAATCTCTCTGGTTATTTGGATTGCATGGGGACAGTTTTTCGGAAAGAAACCTGTACCTCCGGCTTCTCAGGCTGTCGTTGAGACCGAAGCAAAAAAAGAAACTGCGGCTAAGACTGAAGAAAAAACTGATAAGAATACGAAATCTGAAGAAACAAAAATTCAGAAAACCGCCTCGAAGACTCCCGCGGTAGAAACTAAAAATACAATAAAAGTTAAAAACTATAATGCAGTTCTTTCCAGCAAGGGAGCACGCATAGAAAGCATTAAGTACGGTGAAAAACAGATAGAACTTGTCGCAGGACGTGAGAAACTCGACGTAAAAGGATATCTTGATTTTCCGGTGTATTTTTCAGATAAGGAACTTCTTTCGGGTTCTTCTCTTGATGACGAAATCTGGGAAGTAAAAAAAGCTGAAGGCAATGAAATCGTTTATGCTCTTTCTGCCGTAATCAACGGCAAGAATATTGTTATCGAAAAAAGTTTTCTTTTTAATAATGATACTCATTCGTTTGATGTATCTTTTCGAATTACAAATACATCTCCCGATGAGTTCGAATTTCCTTCCGGAAACATATATATAACTTCACCGGATTTTCTCGGTCCTCAGATTGAGAATTATGAAGGCTACTATAATGCACCGAGCTCTATCTATGCTCTTTCGGAAGATCCGGAAGATCTTGAAAAAGGAGAAAAGGGCGGCGGATGGTTTTCTGATGCAACAGACACAAAAGAAGGAAAGAATCCCGTTTGGGCAGGTGTTTCGAGCCGTTTCATTTCTCTTGTAATGATTCCTCAGAATTTTAAAGCGGATTCGGTTAAATACGATTCGAGAAAAGCACCTGGTCACAGAACTGCTCTTGTATCTTCAAACGCTAAACTTAAAAGCGGAGATACTGCCGAACGCAAAATCAAAGTTGCACTTGCCGAAAAGAATAAGGATATACTTCTTGCAGTTGATAAAAGCCTTGCTCCAGCAGTCGATATTAATAAATGGATTGAACCGATCAGATGGGTCGTTCTCAAGATTCTATTCGGTATAAACGGAGTGTTCGGAAATCTTGGTATTTCGATTATCCTTCTTTCTATTTTGACTAAGCTCATTTTTCTTCCGCTTACTATTAAATCTACTAACTCGATGAAGAAAATGTCCGAGCTTTCTCCGAAAATGGCTGAGCTTAAGATTAAGTATAAAGATAAGCCGCAGGAGCTTCAGAAAGAAATGATGATGCTTTATAAAAACGCGGGAGTTAATCCTCTCGGAGGCTGTCTGCCGCTTATTATACAGATGCCGTTTTTCTTTGCACTTTATAGTGCATTAAGCAATTCAATCGATATGTGGCGCGCGCCTTTCTTTCTCTGGATGCAGGATCTTTCAATGCCTGATACCGTTGGTCATCTAATGGGGCTCAATCTTAACATTCTTCCTCTGATAATGGTAGTAACTTCATTCCTTCAGCAGAAGATGACAACAATGGACACTGGAAATCCTCAGCAGAAAATGATGCTGATGCTTATGCCTGTTATGTTTCTTTTCTTTTTCTGGAGTATGCCTTCAGGACTTGTTATTTACTGGATAGTACAGAATGCTCTTCAGATTGCCCATCAGCTTTATATAACAAGAAAGCCGGCTAAGACTGTCAAGGCAGGAGGAACTAAATGAAGGTCATTGAAGTTGAAGGAAAAACCGTAGAAGATGCAAAACGGCGTGCAGCCGAAGAGCTTGGTCTGAATGCGGATTCCGTTGACGACAACCTCGTAGAAATAATCGATGAGGGGAAAAGCGGAATTTTCGGATTCGGTGTTTCAAGACCGGCAAAAATAAGAGTAACTTATAATGCGGATGTTAAGGATGTCGGTGCGAACGTTAAAACCGTTCTGAATGAAATCCTTACACGCATGGGCGTAAAATATATAATTAACGAATTTCATGAAGGCGAGTCAAAAGTTTATGTGGAATTTGAGAGCGAAGACTCGGGACTGATAATCGGAAAGAAAGGAAGAAACCTTGAAGCGATTCAGTTCATAGTGAATGTTATAGTCAGTCAGCAGACTGCAACAGAAAAAAAGATAATTCTCGATATAGAAGGTTACCGCGCAAAACGCGAACGTGCCATCAAAAAAGTTTCTTTTGAGGCTGCGAAAAAAGTAATGAGGACAGGCAAGCCGGTTGTGCTTGAGCCGATGAATCCTTTTGAGCGAAGACTTGTTCATCTTTCTTTGCAGAATCATGATAAAGTAGAAACAAAAAGCGAAGGAATGGGAATTTACCGAAAGGTAAAAATACTTCCGAAAAATGTCAGTGAATGATATAATCTGCGCGCCGGCGACTCCCTTTGTCAATTCGGCTCTGGCAGTCATCCGCGTAAGCGGAGACGGCGCGCTTAATCTCTTCAAAAATTCTTTTTCTTCATATGCAAAAGTTTCCCATGGCAAAGCTGTGTATGGTAAACTTTCTTCGAATGGACGTGTTCTTGACGAACTCGTTTTTTCATATTTTGAATCACCAGCAAGTTTTACAGGAGAGGATACCGTTGAGCTTAGCTGTCATGGTAATCCTCTTATAGTAAAGAATATAATATCATTTCTTATTGAAAGCGGAGCGAGAATGGCTGAGCCTGGCGAATTTTCGCGCAGGGCATTCATGAACGGAAAAATGGATTTAACTGAAGCCGAATCCGTTAATGCTCTTATCTGTGCCCGCAGTGACTGGGAAATAAACACGGCGCTTTCGCAGATGCACGGTTCATTGAAAAATGTTATAAACAGTCTCCGCGATAAATTGATTCTTTTAAAGGGAGATATCGAAAGCGCTATTGATTTTTCGACTGAACAGATAGAATTTATCAGCCGGTCTGAAGCCGTTCGGCAGGCTGAGGAAATTCGGGATGAAGTTAAAGATGTTCTTCGGCGCTGTTCAACAGGTGCAAAATTAAGCGGCGGGATAGACGTTCCAATAGTCGGGAAACCTAATTCTGGAAAATCGAGTCTGTTAAATCTCATTCTTAATTCCGAAAGAGCAATCGTTTCCAATATTCCCGGAACGACGCGTGATATGATAAAGGAGACGGTTCAATTCGGCGGAGTTCATGTTAATCTTTATGATACGGCCGGAATACGTGATGCAGATTGTGAAATTGAAAAAATAGGAATAGAGAAGAGCCGGGCAATACTAGCTAAGGCGGAAGTTTCTGTTATAATGCTTGATGCACTATCCGGAATTGATTCCTTTGATGAAGAGATTTTGAAAATTACAGAAAATAAAAAATCCGTTATTCTTCTAAATAAAACTGATTGCGCAGATGATAAAGAAATTGCATTCATCAAGAAAAAAATTGCTCGGGATGTGATTGATTTTTCCGCATTAACCGGATTCAATTTTTCGGAATTTCATTCGAAACTTTCCGAAGCCGTAAGGTCAAATTTTTCAGGATGTACAAATTCCTTCATTGCTGATATGCGTGTTATTAATATTCTCGAACATTCTTCGGATGCGGCCGATAATCTGGTGAATTCCATTATTTGCGGAAATCCTGAGGAGATAATAGCGGTCGATGCGGCTGAATTGATAAACTCACTTTCCGAAATTACCGGAATAATATCTCCTGATGATATTCTTAATTCGATATTCGGAAGATTCTGTATAGGGAAATAAAATGCGCATAAAAATCATTTTGCTCTTTGTTCTGATTTCATCGGTTATCTCAGCTGCTGTACCGGCAGATGAAAAAGAATTTTTTGATTATAAAAAGAAGTCCTTCTATAAAGAAGCGCTTCAGTCTCTTTCGCGGGCCAAGTTTGAAGGCAATGCTCGTAAAGCTGCTAAGATGTTTTTTCTTTATGAACTGTCTGAAAATCCCGAACTATCCTCAGATTGTCTTGATATTCTAGATTCGATGAAAAAAGAAGAAAAATATTCGCCGTATTTCGCGAAACTTGATGAAGCAATCCGGTTGAAAATATATTCTGATTCATATGATTTTAAGAAATGTTCAGATATAAAAAATAAAGGTTATCCTCTCTTTTTTGAAATTTCATCTCCGATTAAAAATTTCAGTAAAGGCGATATGAAAAAAGCTGAATCTTCGTCTTTTTTTATAAATGAGAAAGGTCTAGTCAGATATGACAGCCAGGGTTCTGTTACTCCGGAAAATTATCTGAATAGCGACGGCGCTTTTATTTTACGGACATATGCCGAATGCTCATCTGAAATAGAAGCTTCATTTTTTATCGGCAGATCCGGATTCATGATGATTCTCATCGACGGAGTTGAAGTTTATAGGGGAGAAGATACCCGGAATTATTTTCAGGTTCAGGATTTGTTTTCTGCTAAACTTTCATCAGGTGTTCATCTTGTAGAAGTGCGTTTACTTCCGTCGCAGAACGGTTCAATGCGTTTTTCATTATCAACGGATAATGTTGCTTTTAATTTTTTGGAGTCACCAAAAATATCAAACGGAAAAATAATAAGTTCAAAACAGATTCCACCCGATTATCTTGATTTTTCGTATAGTTCTGACAGTTTTTTCAGGGGATATGTTAAATATTCATCAGGATTTGCTTCATTATCTAAAAATCCGTGTTCAGCGGATTTTTCATCGGTAATTATATCCGAATATTATTATTCTCAGGCTGCCTATTACCGCGCATTATCCGAGGATAATGCATCTAAAAAAGATTATTTTCTGCGCGCCGCATTCAATGCTGACAAAACCAACTATGAAGCACTTGTTCAGCTGGGATTTCTTAAACTAAAAAACAAGATGTTCTATCAATGCGGTGAAATAATTAATTCACTTGAGAAGAAAAATGCTTATTCGCCATCGACGCGGCTTTTGAAAGGGGCATACTTTTCCGAAAGAGGCTGGTATGACCTTGCAGAAAAAGAAGCAGCTGCTTTAAAAAATTCGGGATGGAAATATTCTTCAGATATTTTATATTATAAATCATATTTTTCAAGCGGGATGACGGATAAGTTTTACTTATATCTTAAAAATGCACTTCTTGCAAAAAGAAATGCATCACTTGCGAATATTCTACTCGATGCTTCATATTACACGGCAAAATACGGAGCCGATCTTAAATTTGTTCAGGCTTCTTTTCCTGAAAATCCGGCTTATGCCTTGCGATACGCGGAATATCTTCTTTATTCAAAAGATGTTTCAATGTCAGGAGCCTTGATTGATTCGGTCAAGCGTATGGCACCCTGGAATTCGTATGCTGATTTTCTTTTGGGAGAAACGATTTCAGGTGCGTTGAAAGAATCCAAAGCTTCCTCTTATTTTATAAAAGCTTATGAGCATGATTCTTCGAACAGCTATTACAAAGAATTGTATCACTATTTGGTCTCGGAAACAGAACCTCTAGATATTTATCTTCCGCTAAGAAATATTTCAGAGCTTAAAACTCAAGCTTTAAAATATCAGAATGAGCCGGCTGTTGTTCTCTTTGACGATTCGGTAGAAAAGGTTTTTTCTGACGGAATGATCCGCGAAAAAAGACGCAAGGCTGTACTAATAAACAATACTGAGAACGCGCAAAATGTTAAAAGTCAGTCATTTTGGATTGATCCTTCGGCAGACTCAGTCGATAGAATTCATGCATATATTATTTCAAATTCAAATAAAACTGAAGTTACGAATATATCATCTCAAAATGAATCGGATGCAGAGAGCCGGCTTTATTATGATATGGAATCTGTGACTGCGAATTTTTCGCAGGCTGCGAATGGAGATGTTATTTATTTCGAATATTCTCTTACCAGAAGAAACAGTCATCTGAAGGGATTCTATTCCTCCCGTAAGTTTTTTGATTGTACTGACCGTGTTCTTTTTTCAACTGCAAGGGTTGTTACTCAGTCAAAAAATCTTTTAAAATGGCGGATTTATAATTCGCAAGAAAAATGCAAAATTATAAATGATAAAAACGAGACCAGTTATTTGTTTTCAATAAGCGGACTTTCTCCTGTTAAGCCGGAGGAAAACTCACTTCCTTATGCCGATAGAATTCCTTCTGTTGCGTTCAGTTCGTTTTCTGACTGGAAAGAATTTAATAAATGGTACTGTGATCTTATAGATGATAAAACTGTAATGAATGATGAAATGAAACGCAAGGCTGATGAACTTACCAGAGGTGTTTCTGACGAAGAAAAAATACGCCGAATATATGAATATATTACAAAGCGCATCCGTTATGTCGGTTTTGAATTAGGAGCTGGTTCGATTGTGCCGAGAAGTACGGATTCAGTTTATCATTCTTCTCTCGGTGACTGCAAGGATACGGCTTTGCTTCTTTCGGCTTTTTATAAGTATTGCGGATTTGATTCGCGTCTTGCACTTTTGAGAACCAATAATTCAGGTCATGCAGATCTTGATTTTCCATATGTAGGCGCATTTAATCATGCAATATGCTATATAAATTATAAAGGCGGATTGTTTCTGGATGGAACCGTTGACAGGGCAGATATATATGAACTGCCTGATAACGACAGATCAGTTTCTGCTTTTATCGTTTCAAAAAAAGGGCATGCTATTAAATACATTGATCCGGCTGTTTATGATAAAAATGTCGATAAGGTTACAAACAAGGTAAAAATATTCCCAAATGGTGATGCTGAATTTACGAGACTGCTTTACAAAACAGGTTCTCTTGCTCTTTACTCGCGGGAATCTTTTGATATAGAAAAAAAGAAGAGAAGTGAGATTGAGGAATATTGGAGAAATGAATATGCCGGATCTTCAATAAATTCGTTTTCTGTTGCTGAAAAATCACCGGGCAAACCGCTTCAATATTCTTATGGAGGTTTTCTCAGGGAATTTGCCGGGAAAAGTTCTTCATATATAACAATTCCTGCCGTCATGCAAAAGGATAATTTTTTAAGCTCTTTGAGAAGATACTCTTCCCGCGAGAATGATCTTTATTTTTCATCTGATTATTCGAGTGAAGTTGTTTTTGAATACGAAATTCCTGAAGGATATTCTTTTACCGGAATACCTGAGTCGTTTAACTCTTCATTTAAATGTGTAAGTCTATCTTTTTCCGCATCGAAAACTGCATCGAATAAAATAACCGTCACGGTAAAAACTTCGATAAAAAAAGGCGTTGTAACAAAGGAAGAATATTCACAGATGCGTTTATTGCTTCTGAACTTTTCAATTAAAGAAGATTCATTTATTGTTTTGGAGAAAAAATGAAAAAGATATTTGTATTGTCCGCGGCACTTATATCGTTTAAATTGTTCGGATTGCCGATATATGAAGATTCTTCTGAAAAAATGAACGCTGTCATGCAGCAGTTAGAAGCGAATCCGGATGATCCGGCATGCGCACCGCTTCTTTTTAACTTATGTAATTTTAATTATTTTATGGGAACAGATAAACTGATTAAATATTTTAACCAGTTTGCTTCAAAAACGAAGAATCCGGCACTATATTCAATAGCATTCGGACTTAAAGATGAAATTGAAATAATGTCCGGCAAAAAAGATAAATCTGATTACGTTAAAAGTAAAAGTGCAATTATGTCCTGGAAGCTTTCGACACAGAAAGAATTCGGATACAATGACTTATATTTTTCTTCAAATGAAAAAAAACCTGCCAAAAATATTGTGATTTCTTCAGATGAAGGTTATTTTATTTCGGATAATTATCTCCGCTCATTTTCGGGTACTGCTGTTTTGAATTCTTCGGTATCGGCTGGTGCTGATGGAATACTAATGATAGATTCAAACTCAGAATACATTGTTTATTCTGACGGAAAAATGGTCATTGATAATACCGGAAGTTTAAGAAAAACCATGAGACTGATTGCTGTATCAAAAGGGCGTTCTGATATTAAGATAAAGCTTAATTGTTTCCAGTCTGACAGTTCTTATCAAAGTTCCAAGATTCGTGCGGCACTTCTTGATAAAAAATTCAGACCAATGGCACAGGCTTCTGTTAAAGGAAGGGGAAACCTTTCGGATATGGATGATCCTGTTTTTTCAGAGCTTATAAAACATGATAAATATTTTGAGACTGCGGAATACCTTACAAATCTGAGATCTATGCTTGCAGGTGATTACTATAAAAAAGCATTATCCTCCGGAGTTAACTGCCGTTTTCAATATGCATCATGGATTTATTTGAAATACGGCAATGGAGAAATGCTTGCTTCCCTGACGGGAATTAATGATAACCCGGATCGAGACGAGCGCGTTTTTCTAATGAAAAAAATGGTAAGTGAAGAGCGTTTTTTTGAAGCACTTGCTGAATGCGAAAAGCTCATTTCCGAAAAGCGCACATACGATTGCGAAAAAAATTATATATGGATTCTTTACAAGCTCTCACTTAACAAAAGATTCTATTCGGAAGCCGCTGATTTTATAAAAAAATATCCTGATAACAACGAAGTGATTCAATTGGTTTTATATCGGGATCTTGAACTGAAAGGTTCATGCGATAAAGATTCACTCCATGCTGTTCTTTCGGGAGGCTCCGGGCGCGGAATCCGTAAAAGTCTTTATATGAAGTACATGAAAGAGGGAGAATATTCAAAAGCTTTATCTGTTGCTGAAAAATTTCATAAGCAGGGTGAAAATGATTTTTCGCTGATGTATGCCCGTGCCCTCATAGAATCAGGCAAAGTTTCAGAGGCTCGTAAAATTCTACTCAAAATGATTTCCTTGAATGAAAGCTATGAAGCATATTTTCTCCTTGATTTGATGGAGAAGAAAAGCGGCAGCGGAGCCGGAATGTATTATTCTAAAATGGTTGCTCTAAAACCAGAAAATTCAGCTCTTGCGGAATATCTTTCTTTCACTGAGTCTTCTATTTTTTCAAATGTTTTTGAGAAGTACAGAAATCAGGAAAAAATTGATTCAGAAATATCTGATTTTGTAAAAAATCAAAAAGAACCGCGATATGATGCTCTATTTAAAGGAGATTATATTTTGATGACTGAAGGCGGAAAATTTTCTGTTTTCAAGGAATTTTTGGTTTATGTCAGAAGTGATTCTGATGCCGATGAGTATGGAGAAATTCAGCTTCCTTCAGGCGCGGAAATAATCAGGGCTAGAGTGTATCATCCTGATGGAACATTCAATGATTCATACAGAATCAGCAATGCCGGCAGAACCTATATTACTGTTGACGGAATTAGGCCGAATTCTCTTCTTCATATTGCTTACCGCACAAGGGTTTATGATTATACATATTTCGGCTCAAAATATTATTCATCATTCATGTTTAATATTCAGGATTATTGGCGTTCGCTGAAGTATGCGGAAGTGAAACTAATAAACCGAAGCCGTGAGAAAACTGTTTTATATAACAGTTCATTGATAAAAGTTGAGGAAGCAGTATATCCTGATGAAACTATTCATTCTTTTGCTGCAGAAAATATTTTACCGAGAAAACAGGAGAACTATTCAGGATATTATTCGAAATCGCTTCTAAGTTATGCTTTCTGGAATATACGATCCGAAAACGATTTTGATAAAATAACCGCAAAAAAAAATTACATCAATAATATTCCTCTTCCTGAAGGTTTAAATGAATTAAAGTCCGATGACGAAAAAATTAAAATCATTTATGATTATATCAATTCGAAGATTGAGACACGCGGGGGATTTGATTATTCTTTAGGCAGTTATGATCTCATGTTCGCTGCAAAGAAGGCAGATGCTGAAGATAAAACGTATCTTGCCGCGGATATGCTGAAAGAAGCCGGGATTGATGCTTATCCTGCATTTGTCAGAAACAGTTTTGTCCGTGACGGACAATTTTTCAGTGAGCGCTTTTCGGCTATGCTTCTTCATGTTAAAAGAAAAAATGCAGAACCGCTATGGCTTGATTTTTCAAATAAGCATTATCCGGTCGGAGTAGTATCCGATTCTTATGCCGGTGAAACCGCGTTTGTTTTTACCGGTAGCGGCGTTGACAGCGCAGTTGTCAAATCGTCAGAAGACAGAAAAGCAATTTCAGTTTTTAAGATCGATGTTGAGTCAAAAAAATATGATTATAATTCAGTGTTTTACGGAGATTATGTATATCTCAGGCAGTATTTTGATGATGAAAGATTTAATGAAAAGAATGTTCTGACTTTAATGGAAGCATATCGTGCAGATACAGCATTTGACAGGCTGATTATAACAAAAGATAAGTTTTCATTTTCTGCATCAGGAATGATCTTTTTTAAAGCTGCTGATGCCGGTAAAGATTATATAATATTTCCTTTTCTGCATAATTCAAATGCTTCAGCTTATGCAAGAAGTGTCGAAAGATCATCGCCGGTTGTTATTTCCGAAAGTGTTAATGACGAAAATGTATTTGAATATACTTTGCCGGAAAAATATGTTTCTGTTGAGCTTAATACTGTAAAAAAATATAGTTTCGGAAGATGTTCTGCCGAGTTTACGCTTAACAAGAAGAAGGGGAGCTCGGTTTTGCGGGCAGTTCAAAAACTGTATATTCCGAAAAGTGAAATTAGCACAGAAGATTATGCAAAATTTGCTGAATTCTGCGCTAACGTAAAAACAGAAGAAAAGTATCAGCTTCTTATTTCTTCTGATTCGAGAAAATGATTTCTGTTTCCTCGAGATATTTTTTGATACTTGAAGTTTTTTTGATTTTTTTGAGTTCTTTTTTCCGGTAATCAAAAAAACTTCCGAGATAGAACCACTGTCCTTTCATTCGATCGAGGATGTGAGTTTTGTTTTCGATTTTATTGCTGTATTCGCTGAAAATTTCATCATGAAAATGCTTGAGACGCGAATATTTTTCTTCAATCGGAATTTCCTTTCCGCTTTTTATTTCATCAGGAAGAAACGGATTTCTTAGAGCTCCTCTGCCTATCATCCATTTTTTTATTTTAAATCTTTTGGACATTTCCGTAAACTGTGATGCTGAAATAATATCGCCGTTGTAAACAATTTCATGTCTGCTTAACTCGAGACATTTTTCGAATGAATCAAGGTCGGTTACTCCTGTATACATTTGTTTCGCGGTTCTCGGGTGGATAACTATCTCTTCTATCGGAAAATTATTGAATTCAGGAAGAAGCTGAAATATTGCATCCGGTGCATCAAAGCCGAGACGCATTTTTATGGAAATTCTGCATTTCAAAAGCGGAATGGATTTTTCAAGAAATGAAACTATCATATGCGGATATCTCAAAAGACCGGATCCTTTATTTTTATTCACTACCATCGGAAAAGGACATCCCAGATTCCAGTTTACTGTTTTGTATCCGGCATCAAAAAGTGCGTTTGCAATTAGAACAAAATCTTCATGATTGTTGCTCAGAATTTGCGGAACTGTCGGCATAAGGCATGGATTTTTAAGATCAAATTCCCGAAGAAATTTGTTCGTCATATTGGCGCTTGCAGAAGCTGCAACAAACGGCGCAACTGCGTAGTCAAATCCGCTGAAATTACGCGCGAAAGCCGTGCGGTAAGCTTTGTCTGTTATTCCGCGCATCGGAGCAAGTATTAAAGTATTCTGCATTGTTATCCTGTTTAGGCCATTCGTCCGGAACTGCGCTATTCTGCAATAAGATTATTTTGATAAATCACGTATCCTTTTTATTTCGCTTTGTCTTAGGCCTATTTTTTTCATAAAAAGAGAATGGAGTTCAGGGGAATTA
>Ga0255344_1005580_pt1 | contig 11933 bp, 7 predicted proteins | sample wastewater_treat_5_FD_192414 | JGI IMG/M metagenome (GOLD analysis project Ga0255344, IMG submission 192414) | Wastewater microbial communities from Lulu Island WWTP, Vancouver, Canada - plant18 | ecosystem: Engineered > WWTP > Wastewater > Unclassified | place: Canada: Vancouver, British... | reverse complement strand
CGGCTCACAAAAAGACTTCTTCGCCCGGTGTGCTACAACCCTGCCAGCTGCCAGTCAGACAAACTTCTGGCTGATTGGGTGTAAAGACGGGTCGATCAATTTCTGGGATGCCGCCGCCTTCTCCGACGCAGGTAACCCTATCACCTTCTCAATTCGGACACCACATCAGCTTTGGGACACTTCTAACCGAAAGCATACCACCCGCTTGGTAATCCGCACCAGCAGCGAACCACTCAGGGTAGCAGATATTCCTGAAGTTAATTTCCCCCCTGCCATCCGCTGTGTGCTTTATAATGAGTCGGTTACTCTGCCCGAGGGGGTGACGGCAACAATTTCTGGGCTCCCTGTGGGTCTCTCTGCTTCTCAGGTAGGGCGAGTTCTGACTGTCTCTGGCATCACAAGTTCGTTCGCAGGCTCGCAACCCATAGTAGTAATCATACGTGATGCCCGTGGCGCATCTTTCACCCTTGACAAAGTATTCACAGTCAATGACTTCGATATTGAAATAGGGGTTTTATAATGGCAAACATTTTTCAGATCGATGCCAAAGGGCCGATACAAATAATAAAAGAACAGGAGTATCCAGGTTTCTTCTGGGGAATTCTCTTTTGGCAGAACCTCTCGCTCGACACCGAACATCAGTATTTTGCTGGGAGTCCATGGGGCGGCAGGGGGCTATGGTATGCTGATGATGCTCTGGCTGAGGCTGTGAAGAGAGGTGGTCTGGCTGTAAAACGGTTTGACACCTCCTGGCCCATGGGAACGGTTATTGGCGTTAGGACCATGTACCGGGCCAACAATCTCGTAGACTCGCTTCAAAGACTTAATGTTCCCATTGTAGCTGTTCGCCCGGATTTCTTCGGCGGCGGCGTGGGAGAGTTGAGCGTAGGGAGAGTCAAAAAATACGCTCCGAACGGTTTTATTGTCGACCTTGTAATCTTCGGCCTCTATTATAACCGAGTTGAAGTCGAAGTTAGAACGGATATGTCGGGGCGGGAATACGTTTACCGGGGTGTTACCATGGAAGCATTTGGGGCGCCGGTATGTGAATACATGGTTAACGACGAGCCCGCACATCCCTCTCGCTACTATATCCAGCTGGCAGTAGGTATCAAAGGGCCGGGGGGTTATCCCGATATGCCCGTGCCGATATTCTACCACCTCATCCACGAAAAGAAGATCAATGCGGAAATTTACCCGCCTCACAACACAATCCTCTTCCCCGGCCAACAGGTGCATATCATCGCCGAACCCAACGCCGATAGACTTCTGACTGAATTTACTGTTCAGTCTGAGGACTTATTGGTGGAGGCTACCAAACCTTATGCCGGCGCACAGGGTGTTACCCTGCCCTATGGCTACGACGACCCGAAGAAAGCTAAGTATACCTATGGTCCGGTTAATTCAGACGTGTATGTGACTGCGGTAGCTGAAGGTATTGAAATTGAGGAAACAATCAAAGCGGGTGTTGAGGCCACTATCCAGATGACCACTACCGACTGCCTGGTTGAGCCCGGCAGCTGGAAAATACTCGGCTCAAATTTTCCCCCGGGTGTGGCTTATTCGATTGACGATGACGGCCTCATATCTATCCTTGTCCCCGAGGATGTTTACGAAGGCAACCCGGGGGGTCTTTACTATATCGATGTGGAATTTACAGGGTATTCCCAAACCAAAGGTGTTCGCCTGGTGGTTACGGTTGACGAAGTAGCCGCTTATGGCACTGTGTGGACTGCATCCGCAACACTCCCTGCCACACCGGTTGCCATTTTTGAGGATTCTACCGGGAAACTTTACCTGACAACTGCGACCACTATCCTCAAATCTGACAATGCCGAAACCTTTGAAGCAGTCCCCACTACAGGTGCAATTACCGGTGTGTTCGGAAATGTTGCCGAGGGCCCTGGCGGGCGGCTCTTACTCGCAGAAGCGAACGGAGGGTTTTGGATTAAAGAACCATCTGACGATGGGTTTACGAAGCAGGCATGGGCTGCCCCCACAAGCTGCTGGAATATCATGCCGATATGGTTATCTGCACACCCGGACTCTGATGTATTCCTGCATGGGGGCACAAACTATCTAGGCAACCAACAGAGATTGGTTGCCCGTGATGCTTCCACAGGTGATATCCTCCATATTCATGATGACGGTGGCATATACATGGGCCATGCCCGCCCGGGCGTGTTGTTACCTGATGGCTCCTGGCTGATAACTGTCCCCAGCGACAGTTATAAAGTTTTCCGTTATACCAGGGCAGGTGGCTTCGTCGAGCTGATCTCAGGAACGGCAGACGCATCTGAAAACCTGCTCTACAGGGAAGCCAACGGCCGCGTGGTTTTTATGGGCAGTAAGAATGGCACCACCGATTTCACCCGCACATCCTCGGATAATGGCATTAACTGGTCTGCGGAAACCCTGGTTGCCAAACCTTTCTATGTAAGAATTGACGCAGCTATCCCGCTGAAACGTGATTATCTGGTGTATGGTGGGTCGAACACCGTCCTGTATAGATCGACTGATTTGCGGGTGAGTAACACAGAAGTAAAGAGCCTCCCGGGAATTGTGAACTGGCTGCTTAAAAGATCAACGGGTGTGCTTATAGCACTAGCCCGTACCAACACAGACGTAAACGTCTGGAAATCGGAGGCATGATATGGCCCAGGTAATGGTTCGGTGGCGCGATGACTTCACGCCCGAGTTCCAAAATGAGCGAGAACAGGAAGCCAGTAAACCGCTGGACTTCCTCTATTTCCACACCCCCGGTATTTACCGCAGCCGGCAGCTGGAAATCAAAGTAACAGATAATGAACCGTTCGCGATTCTAGCAATCGAAGAGGAGGTGGAACTGCTTGACTACTAATCCCCCTCCCCCACCAACCCCGCTATCTCACCGCTTCCCAGGTGACCCGATTATCGTCCAGCACGACCAATCGGTTCAGCAGATGTATGAAGCCCTTGTCGATGCACTCAGGAGGCTCGATGCTCTGGAAAACAATCCTTAAATTTTTTCTTTACTCTTTCACGCTCGGCCTGCTTTTATTGATAGTGGCCGGGATTTGAGTTATAATAAAGGCGAGGTAAGCAAATGGGAAATTTTTTCAGTAAGCTTGGTAAAAGCATAGGCAAGGCCGTCAAGGGCGTTGCCAATGTCGCATCAGTAATTCCCGGCCCCTGGCAGGTGCCCGCGCAGGTAGTCTCTGTGCTCGGTTCCCTAACCAGCAAACAGAAGAACCCAGCAGATACCGCAGCCAGGTATATTCAGCAGGGGGCTGACGCTCAGATGGCCTATCAGATGGCTGCTCTGAAGCAGCAGCAGGAACTCATGGACAGGCAGCTTGGCACAGCCACTGCCGACAAGCAGATGGCCTACGACATCAACCGCCAGCAGTTCCTTGCCAACCAGCAGAATATCCTACCCTATCAGATGGCCTCGCTCAGTGCACTTCAGGCACTCCCACAGCTCCAGCAGCTTCTCGGGATGCAGGCTTATAACATTCCTCAGACTATTGCACAGTTCACTCCCCCGGGAGTGAATTATGCCCGGATGTATCAACAGACTCAGCAGCAGCTTTTTCCTGACTCCACTGGTGCCGCTACTCTTTCACCCACTGAACCTCCCCCGGGCCTCCGCATAAACCAGCCAAACACGTCATCGAGTGGTTTTATGGGTCAGAATACAGCAGGGCTCGGGGCACCAAAGGGTTTATACGAAGAATTTGTTGCAAAGACAGGGCGAGCACCCACCGGCGAAATGGAACTCTATAGCTGGCAAAGTGCCGGTAAACCCGCACAGTTTAACCCCGAAGCAAGTATGCGCCCGGAACCCGGCAGCGCACAATCTTTGGCGTTTATAGGTAGTGGCGGCAGCGCGGGGGGTAATGCACAGGGAACAACCACCAATCAGGCACTATCGGCATATACCGGCCCGGCTTATGACCTGAACAATTCGCCGCTCTATATGTGGCAGAAGCAGCAGGCAGAAGAGGCACTCACCAATCAACTTGCCGCAGCCGGTTTATCCGGTGGCACCTATGCACAGCGCGAACTCAGCCGCCAGAATCAAGGGCTTGCCGCAGCCGAACGCGAACGGGTCGTAGGCAACCTTACATCGATGGTAAATATGGGCATGGGTGGCTCAGGTCTGGGTCAGTCCAGCTTCACCACACCACAGTCCACTGACATTATGAACGCCTATCAGACTGGTGGTAATAACATCAGCAGCATCTATGGCAACCTTGGGGCCATTCAGGGTCAGCTCGGCAGTCAGCTTGCTCAGAATTACATGGCAGGTTACAATGCACAGCAGCAACAGACCAGCCCGATTCAGGATGCTTTGGCTCTCGCCAGCTCCTACGGCTGGCTTGGTGGGGCGAAATCATCGTCCACTCCGAAAACATACAATATAGATTACGGAATTCCGGGCTACACTGGCTATCAGCAGTATTCCGGTATGAAACTGCTTTAAAAACAGGAGAAAATCATGCCTTTCTACACCCCGAGCCCGATGGTGAATTTCAATTATGAGCCGGCGAAAAGCGACGCTCGCCGGATTCTTGATACCCAGAAAGAGATTAAGCAGGAACAGCAGAAAGATCAGGAATTTGAACAGAAGATGCTGCTCATTCAGCAGGCTTATGAAATGGGCAAGATACAGATGCAGAAGGCCCAGATCGAAGCTGACCAGCTGATTAAACAGAAGCGACTGGATGAGGGTGCCGGACAGGTTTATAACAGCGTTATAGCTTCGGGCGGTACAAAAGGCGACGGTTACAAAGCTGTTCAAGACTATTACCTCCGTGAGGGAGGTTGGGCTGCTGGTCAGAAAGCCAAGGAAGAAGCCGCTGCTGCGTGGAAAGAAGCCTGGGAAATGGCGGATGTAAACCCCGCTGCCGCTGAGGAAGCCGCTGAAATAGCCAACTCGATGGCACCCCCAGGCTCTCCCCGCATGACCGCTCAGTCCATTATGGAAGCCAAGAAACGGTTGAAGGCCGAAAACCAGAAACCGATCGTCGGTGAGGATGGGGATGTTCTTTTCATGCAACCCGATGGCACATGGAAAGTTCAGAATTTCCTCAGCGATTTCTCTAAGGTACAGATCGCCGAAAAGAACGCTCTGGCCAGAACCAAGCTCGAACAGGAAGCTAAGGAATCCCAGCAGCGGTTGGCCCTCGGTTGGGCGAAGCTGGCTGAAGAAAAAGCGGCCAGAAAGCAACGAACCGAAGAGAAGAAAGAAGCCATGAGCTTTCAGGAGAAAGAAGTCCTGAAATCTCAGAAGCAGCTCGTTACAGAAATCCGCAAAGAAGTTGAGCGAGCCAAACAGAAGTTGGCCTCACCTGACTCGAACGACCGTATGGCTATGATTGCAGCCCTCACCGGTAACAGTGATATAGCTAATCTGGGCAACGATGAAGCCAATAAGAAACTGCTCAGAGAACTGATTGCCCGTAAAGAGGAACAGCTGATGGCCGGTATCGAAGCTCTGGCAGACATTCCGGGCGGCAAAGAGATCGCGGACAATATGCGTCAGACCTTACAGGTTACGGCTCCTGCTGCCGGTGCTGGTTCAGCCGTAGAAACCCCGAAAAAGTCTATCAAAGACTATTCATTTATGAAGAAAAAGGGAGCTACGCGTGAGTATCCGAGATAACCTGAAGGAATTTCTCGCCAATAAACCGATCTTCCAGGGCGTCGATGACGAAACCAAGGAAATATTTCTTGATGAAGCGTCGTCGAAGCGGTCGAACCTGCTTGAGTATCTGGCCTCCGATGATGAATACTTGAGCCTCGACGAACCCACCCGGCGAGAATTTCTGTCAGGTATCGCCCCCGAGTATTTTGATACCGGGGCGGTTATTGGCGTTGAGCGGCCATTGACAGGTACGGTTATTAGTGGGGTTGCAGGTCAGCTCGGGGTTCAGGCCGCGGGCCTGGCTCAGTTTGCCTATGACTATAATCCAGCCCACATATCTCGCAAACTGGCAGAGTATATGGGTGCAGAACCCAACCCTGAATCGGCTGCCCTTGACGCTTCGGTTCAGGGTTCTATCGCTGCACTCAGAGATATGGCAGTCGAAGAACAGAAGCAGTATGAACTTGGTGCTCAGGATATGGGCTTTATCAGTCGGGCTGGTCTGGATATTGGTGTAGACCTTCTCGCCGCTATCCCCACTATTGCCGCCATGTTCGTCGGTGGTGCACCCGTCGCCGGGATTATGGGCGCGGCTCAGACCGGTGCCGTTGAGTATGGCGATGTTCGCTCCAAAAAATACAATCCTCTTGAGGCTGGTATAAAAGCTCTGCCAAATATGCTTTTGGCGGGGGTCACAGCAGGTATCTCCGCAGGTATAGCTCTTGACCCATCAAAACCTCTTATGCGCCGGGTAATGAAGAACGCAATAATAGACAGCGGCACAGGATTCACCATACCGGTAGTCGACGCTGCTGCTGACTATCTAACTGACCTGGTTTACAAATCCAAAGATCAGCAACCACTTCTCGCACCGGGCACTGACCCCTGGCAGGTAGTGAAGAACGGCCTGTATGGTGCGTTCGTTAATGCTGGCTCTGGCGTGTTTATGACCGCTGCCCCCGATATGGTGCGAGCGGTTAAAATGCGCGTGAACGGTCTGAAAGAAACCACCACCAAAGACGGTCAGGTGATTATCCACCCGGTCGAAATGACCGACCACGTAGACCAGATGGTTAGTAACATGGATTTTACAGGTCTTGACGCGCAGAAAGTCTATAACAGCTCTGCGCAAGCCCTCGATGCCGGAGCCAGAACTGCCAAGAGGCTGGATGAAATCACCGAGATTCAAGCTGCCCGGCCACTCGATGAACTCGACCTCGACCCACAGGCAGGCCCGAGCAAGAAACTTGGCAGGCTGAAGGTCGATATGGAAGTCGATGTATCGCCGAAATACTTCACCGACATGGACAACAAGCCCAGGAACATGGGCAAGCCTGCCAAAGTCGTGAAGAATACCTACCCGGTTGAGCAGACTGTACAAACTATCCCGCCCGGTGGCGTTGCACCCATTACCCAGACCAAGCGGAATCTGTTCGTCGATGTAGAATTCCTCGATGAGCCGGGCGTAGTTCATACAATCCCCCGCAAACATATTGTCGAAAAGACCCGAACCCCGAACTCGGTACCCCATGAATCGGCCCGCCTTGTGCGCTTCATGTCAGACCTGTTCTTTCCCCGGAATATTCCGGTTAGCGAATGGTCAGCTGACAATGCGCGAATGGCTCTGGGCGGTTTCCTCAGCGTCAATGAATCTCTGGGGCGCAAAGCTCTTGGCCAGGTGAAAGGAACTACTGGTGGCATTGTATGGGATGCAATGAGAAATAATCCCGAAGATGCTGCTCGAATCATGAGCCATGAAGCGGGACATATCTTTGCTGAAGCTGACCCTGAAGTTCTCAAGGCAATGAACGTGCCTGAGTTCGACGGGTTCAAACAATGGATAACAGAAACTACCCAGACCAACGACCCGGCAGTTCTCCAGCGTTACCAGCAGGCGAAGCAGCAGAACCCCAGCCTGGTTCTGGAAGATTTTATTCTGGCAGAAAAGTATGGCAATGAGTTGCAGCAGCTCTGGGATGGTTGGTCACTGTTCAAATCCAAAACCCCGAACGCCCGCGAACAAGCTGCCAATGCTCTGTCCGTTTATATGAACGACGTTCTCGGACCAGAAGCTCTGCCCGGTTTCCGGTCAATGAAAATCAGGGCAGACCTGAGCGACTGGATTGATTCGCAGCCGAACCTCAAGCTCGCCTTTGAAGGTCTGAGAGCCTATGACTTTGCCGAACCCGGTTCACTGAACTCGGAACTGACAAGCATGTTCAAGGAGGCCGACCGGGCAACTGTCGAAGCTGAAAAAGCCAAGCAGGGGATGGAAAAGACTTTCCTTCAGGAACTTGGCGACAACCTTCAAGACAAACTCTATTCGTTCATCGACCGGATGAGAGGTGACCCGGCAGTGATTGATCGCCGGGATAAAAACCTGATGACCCCCGGCCGCGCCGCACACTTTGTCGACATAGGGTATGGCGAAACCCTGCGCACGCTGCTGAAAAATAACATCAGCCCGGAAGATTATAAGAACGTGCTTTTCTGGGAGCGTATCATTGGCGATAGAACCAAGACTGTAGAACGCCTGTCGGGTGAATCTCAGTATAAAGATATGGGCAAGTATCGCGAAGCCTTTCAGTTTGAATCTCAGAGAATCCGCGATGAGATTATTGATAACAACCCTGACTTCTCTGACGCTGAAGTAGAACGGGTGGTTCAAGCTCACATGCAGCAGTTCGCTGAATCAGAAATAGTTCAGGAACACGTCGCCATGCTGAACCCGAAAGGCTTCACACAGGCTGACGCTGCCAAGGGGCTGGCTGAGATTGAATCACGCATCGGCCCTGAGAAGATGCAGGTTATCCAACAACGAAAAGCTGCTGAACATCAGGCTTTCAAGGACTGGGTTATCCCTGTCCTACGCGAATCCAAGTTGTTCAGCGAACGCCAGCTGCTTCACATGGAGGACAATCAGGATTACGCAACCTTCGTGGTTGCCCACCACGCGTTCAATGCCAAGCGGAGCAAAGGTGCCAAAGGTTCACTGGATTACGTTCACGAACAGCTCGGCACTCTGGGCTATATCACTGACCCACATGCTTCAATGACAATGCTTCGCGCCCGTATGGTCATGGCCGCAGATCAGGCTGGCATGACCCGTGACCTGATTGAAATGAGTTCTCAGTTTGAAGCCGAACACTTCCCTGATGAACCGCGAACCAAACCGCTTCTCCCGGGAGAGAAGTTACCGGCGGGTTATGAAGAATTTAAATCTCGCAAATATAACAATGAAACTGGCCGGGTTGAGGATGTCAGCTATGCTGTACGCAAAGGCAGTATTGACGGATTCTTTAACGCAGCTGAAACCGGAACTTTAATCTCCGGCCTGAGTGCTATTCATGGCACTATGAAAGGCTGGATGACCATCTACAACCCGAAGTTCTGGTTCACCAACTTTGTTCGTGACGTAGCCAGAACTGCTATCAATGCCCCGGGCTTCAGTGCGCTGTATAAAATCCCGAGCGAAGCTGTGAAAGCTGTGGCTGAGGATATTCGATATAAAACCAAAGGCGTTGAGAACCCTGAATATCGCCAGATGCTTATTGACGCTCAGCTCGCAGGCGATGTAAGAGCTCAGCACACTGCTGACAAAACCATGTCACCGTCTGACAGGGTAATGCTGATGGCTGATATGAACCCCGAATTCTTCGGGAAAACCTGGGGCGAGATCGACGGGTTTATGAACAAGCTCCGGTATGCCTACGCCAGGACAACTGAACCCTGGAAAAAGGCTTCGACCTTCATTGGTGGTTCAGTTGAGTTTGCTTCCAAGGCCGCCATGAAACGGTATCTGGATAAGAACTATCCAGACATGACTCAGGCTGAAAAGAACTGGTATATTCGTAATGCGGCGGGCACACCAGTTCTCGGTCGAGCAGGTAACTGGAACCCATATCTCTCAAACATGCTGCTGTTCTACAATCCGAACATGCAGGGTATCGCAGGCGACTGGCAGGCGTTCAAAAAGAACCCGGTTGAAAACAGTCTGAAGCGCATGGCAACCATTGCTCCGTATATGATGTTAGTGGCGGCCGCCCGTGCTGGTATGCTGAACGAGGATTTGAAGAAATGGGCTGAAGGTATTCCAAGTGCGTTCTTTGGCCGGGGTTTTGTGCTGCCTACAGGTTTCTCGGCTGATGGAGATTCAGGCGCGTTCATCGTTCCGACTGACCCGGCAACCCGCGCTCTGCTTGCAGCTTCATACCAGGCTGTTAATAAAATGCAAAATGGAACTTTCACTCCGACTGACATTGGCGGCTCAATTCTCGGTGAAGCAGCTGAAGGTTTACCTTCTGTCACGCCTATTGCCAAGACTATTCAGAGTGGTTATCAATACCTGACCGAAGAGAATCCGCAGGATTTCATGGGCAGGCCAGCTATCGACCCAACTGTATTTGCCAGTGATAAAGACTGGCAGAAGCGAGCAGCCATGATGACCCACTTTGCACAACAGGGCTGGGGCGGGCCGCTCAATGCTCTCGGCTTTACGAACATGGCTCGTATGCAGCTGGAAACCAGAACCCCAAAAACCCGCGTATCAGAACAGACTGCTGCACAGATGGCGAACACAGCCATCAAAGACTTAACCGGTGTGCCCGTTATTGGCTACCCTCTGGGTGGTCTGTTCAAGTTCACATCTGCCGGTATCCGAGAACTGGCTGAAGATAGAGCCTCTGTTACTCAGAAGGCTTTTAACTCTGACCGTGATACTGTTCGCAGAGTTCTGAATAATATGCTCGAAGGCGGCCAACCAACCCCTGAAGAACTGCTTCTGATGAGTGACGAGCGACACCAAAGATTTGTGAGTGATTTCCTGATCGACATGCAGGAACAGAAAGCTATTGCAGCTCTAAACAGACCCGACCTGTTACAGCCGATCAGATTGCTGCAACAGAATCCGAACCGAGATGTAAAGATGGAGTTGCTGAAGATTATTGCCGAACGATTAAAAAAGAAATGAGGTCTGCCCTTGAGTCAGAACACACCTCGGATATGCGACTGCTGTAAAAAACAACCCGCTATGCAAACCAGCTCTGTGTGCGCCGGGTGCTATAGCAAAATCTCAAACGAGATGGCTGACACAATCAAGGAGGACAGACCAGATGACCAAAGACTGCCCGTATCATGCAGATCACGAAAACCGTATTGACAGACTGGAGGAACAGATGAAAGAAGTAATGCAGACTCTATCGAACCATAAGCTCCTGGCAGTAGTCCTCGGGTTTATTGGCACGATGTTCTCAGCTGTTGGTGCCTGTGTCGGTGTGCTAATCACTATTTATCTGAAAGCAGGTGGCATATGACCAATCGACTATCAGTTCAGCTGAAGAACTTCAATACGGAGGAAGGCAAGTGCGCCTGTGGGTGTGGTAAAATTACCGCACCAGAACTCATGCTCCGGCTCCAGGCTTTTATTCTCTACCTCGAATCCCTTTACATCTGCCCTATCCGCTGTCTGATTACAGGTGGCGCCCGGTGTAATAAACACCAGCTCGATGTTTACGGTGGCAAAAAAGTGGAGAGCTACCACTGCGGCCCGAGGCGGGGGAAGGTTACAGACCCCGAGGGTTGGGCTGTGGATGTGGTTGTTGAAATCAAACCCAGGGATTCATGGGTCAGAGTATCAAAACACCAGCTGGCCGAACACGCGATTGCCTCGAAGCTCTTTGGCGGTGTAGGTTGGCAGATATACGGCCCGGCCACTGGCTTCCTGCATCTGGACATGGGGCCGGTGAGAACCTTCTGAAAACAAAGAACCCGCCGAAAATGGCGGGTTTGGAGTCAGTCATGGATTACTTGAGAGGTAAGACTATTATATCACAGCCGCTCCAGGAAATCTACGGGAATATACGTTTCGGATAATATCGCGGGCAGCTACTTCGAGATCGCGAGGGGTTCCATCGTTTACTACCCAGGGTATATCCGGGTGTTGAATCCGAATCTCCCTGATGGTCATCCCTTCTTCCTCATTGGCTGCGTGAAAGCCCGGCCTTTCAATTCCGAGTATCACCCCGCCCTTGCCCTTAATCCAACGCACTTCGTTGGGGTATCGAACATCGGTAATGCACGCCCTCTTCTCAGTGTCCGGCCCCATACGCATATAGAGCTGCTTAATCCAGTAGTCTCTGTCCTGTGCCCTGCGCTTCCGGCCCCAGAACCCCAGCAGGTCGCGCCACTCTTCCTTGTCAGCACCCCACAGGTCTGCCTCGATGCCAATTGCTCGAAGCATGACAGTTACTTCCTGCTTCAGAACGTCTGCGAACGCAAACCGTTCATAATTCTGAAGCTGTTCGCA
>Ga0255344_1005575_pt1 | contig 11939 bp, 14 predicted proteins | sample wastewater_treat_5_FD_192414 | JGI IMG/M metagenome (GOLD analysis project Ga0255344, IMG submission 192414) | Wastewater microbial communities from Lulu Island WWTP, Vancouver, Canada - plant18 | ecosystem: Engineered > WWTP > Wastewater > Unclassified | place: Canada: Vancouver, British... | reverse complement strand
CCCGGCAAGGCGGTCACGCGGACGTACGACACCGACGGGCGGCTCGCGACCGTCAGCGACTGGGCGGGGCATACGTGGGTCTTCACGCACGACGGGGCATCGAAGCTGACCTCCGTCCTGTCGCCCGACGGCATCGCCGCCACCAACCGCTACGACGCGGCGGGGCGTCTCGAATCATGGTCGGTCGGCACGCTGGCCGGACGCGCCATCACCCGCGACGCGGCGGGGCTCAAGATCCGCGAGGAGATCACCGCCGGGCCGCACCCCGCGCCCGCCTTCGTGCGCTACGCCACCAACACCTTCGACGCCGCCGACCGACTCATTGCAGCCTCTGTGCGCTACGGCTCGCACACCAACGCCGCCGTCTCCGAGACCTACCTCTACGACGGCAACGGCGCGTTGACAAACGTGCAATCGGCAATCGGCAATGAGCACTACGGATACAATCCCCTCGGCCAGCTCACCTCTCTTAATCTGCGAGAATCTGTGCCATCTGTGGTTTACTCTTATGATCCCATCGGCAACCGTATCATCTCCGGCGAACGTCTCTTCATCCCCGACCATGCCGATCCCCTCAAGCGCCCGCTGGTCGAGGCCGACGCCGCCACCGGCAACGTCCTGCGCTACTATATTTGGGGCAATAGTAGATTGCTCGGCTTCATCGACGCCGCATCCGGCACGCTCACCGTCGCCCACTGCGACGAGTACGGTAGTGTCGTCGCGCTGACCGACGAGGTCGGCAACACGTTGCACACCGCCTGTTACGGCCCGAACGGGCAGGACTGGGGCGCGACCGGCACCAACCCCACGCCTTTCGCCTGGCTCGGCGGGCACGGCGTGCAGCGGGTCGCCGTCTCCGGCCACCTCGGCCCGCTCTATCTCACCCGCCACCGCCTCTACAGCGCCAGCCTCCAGCGCTTCCTTTCTCCCGATCCCCTCGGCCCTGTCGGCGGTTTGAACCTCTACGCCTACGCCGAGGGCGACCCGCTGAGCTACATTGATCCGCTGGGGTTGTGCGCGGAGGGCAACTATATAGGTCGTTCCATAAACCAACTCTTCATGGGGAACTACACCGACGACGTGACGTGGCTCGGCACGGGCATGCAGGTGTTGACGGGCGTGTTCAACCTTGATCTGCTTGCCGACATCCGCGACAACTGGTACAACCTCACGCACTGGAGCGATGTTTCCACCGCGCAGAAGCTCATCGACTTGATTGGGCTGCTGCCCGCAATCGGCGCGGTCAAGTACGCCGACGAGGTGGGCGACGTGATCAAAGGCGGTAACAGAGCGGCCGATGTGGCGAGGGGAGCAAAAGGAATCAGTGTTGACGAAGCTCTTGATATAGCAAGTGAGTTTGTCACGCCTGACCGTGCGATAAAATCTATAGACGGCAAATCGGGTGTTCAGTTTTTACAATCATACACGGATGACGCTGGTAGACAGATTACCAAGCGCGTTGGGTTTGACATCAACCCAGCGTCTCCACATGTTAGAAAACATGGACCACATTTGAATCTGCAAACACAGATAGATGGTGTCATTGAGAAGTCCGATCCGCACATTCCGATTAACCCCAATACCATTAACAAAGGCGATTTTTAGGGTGCATTATGAAAATTGCTTCCGATAATAATGCCAAAAATCTGGAGATTGAGGTCGAGGGTAGCTCGGCTGAACTTGTGTCCTTTGGAAAAGAATTGTTGCAGATCGAGAAAATGGTTGTTCGAAAATCTACTGGAAAAAGCGACAAGTTTTATCCTGTTATTTTGAAATCCATCAAATGCATCGTTGATTTACAGTCGGGGTTTCCGGAACAGATTACGCTGAACGTGGAAGACCAATCGCTTCTTGTGGCCGGAGATGTGATTGCCATGCGAAAACTAGGACAATCTTTGATAAACGCTTTTTGGTGTGCCATGCCAGAGGAACATGTTCATCTGGATAGCGGAAATCAGCTTGTTGCGCCTTCAGGATGCTCGGTGATTATTGTATGCATTGAAGATTAAGAGTAGGATTTATGCCTACAAATCTGCGTCCGCGTACTGGCAGAGATATTCGCTAGTCTGGCTGAAGGGGCGCACAACGATGGATCCCATATCTATTTGCACGAGGACTTTGACGCCATGAAATCCGGAGTTGTGCGGATCACGCTCGTCACCCGCAGATGACTTTAGTAAGATGAAGGAAATGCAAAAGACATGGCATAGGCGCGTCGTGCATCGCATCGCAACATTCGTTGCGACGCTAGTGCTACCATTTTCTGTTCGGGCCTATGCACCTTCGCCATTCGATGGTTCGGCTTTACCGGCTCGCGTTACGGTAAGCACGTCACCAATCCGCGAAGCTTCCGCCTACGACTTCGTCGGCAACCTCACCAACCGCACCGACGGCGAGGGCAACAGCGTCCGCTACACCTATGACGCGCTCGACCGGCTGATCTCCCGATCTGCAGAATCTGTGTCATCTGTGCCATCTGTGGATGTGTTCTCCTACGACGCGGTGGGCAACCTGCTGACCGCCTCCAATGAAACGGCGCGTCTATCGTTTAGCTACGACGTGATGGATCGCGTAGCGGCGGCGGAGACGGCCATCAACGGCATCACCTTCGCCACCGCGTGGAAGCGCGACGCGGGCGGGCTGGTCACCAACCTCGTCTACGCCCCCGGCAAGGCGGTCACGCGGACGTACGACACCGACGGGCGGCTCGCGACCGTCAGCGACTGGGCGGGGCATACGTGGGTCTTCACGCACGACGGGGCATCGAAGCTGACCTCCGTCCTGTCGCCCGGCGGCATCGCCGCCACCAACCGCTACGACGCGGCGGGGCGTTTGGCGTCGTGGTCGGTCGGCACGCTGGCCGGACGCGTCATCACCCGCGACGCGGCGGGGCTCAAGACCCGCGAGGAGATCACCGCCGGGCCGCACCCTGCGCCCGCCTTCGTGCGCTACGCCACCAACACCTTCGACGCCGCCGACCGCCTGGTCGCGGCGCAGGTGCGCTACGGCTCGCACACCAACGCCGCCGTCTCCGAGACCTACCTCTACGACGGCAACGGCGCGTTGACCAATGTGCAATCGGCAATCGGCAATGAGCACTACGGATACAATCCCCTCGGCCAGCTCACCTCTCTTAATCTGCGAGAATCTGTGCCATCTGTGGATTATTCTTATGACCCGATCGGCAATCGCATCGTATGCGGCGGCCGTCTCTTCATCCCCGACCACGCCGACCCCCTCAAGCGTCCGCTGATCGAGGCCGACGCCGCCACCGGCAACGTCCTGCGTTACTACCTCTGGGCGCCCGGACGGCTGCTCGGCTTCATCGACGCCGCTTCCGGCACCCTCACCGTCGCCCACTGCGACGAGTACGGCTCCGTTGTGGCCCTCACCGACGAGGCCGGCAACACGTTGCACACCGCCTGCTACGGCCCGAATGGGCAGGACTGGGGCGTGACCGGAGCCAACCCCACGCCTTTCGCCTGGCTCGGCGGACATGGCGTGCAATGCGTGGCCGTCTCCGAACATCTCGGCCCGCTCTATCTCACCCGCCACCGCCTCTACAGCGCCAGCCTCCAGCGCTTCCTTTCTCCCGACCCCCTCGGCCCCGCAGGCGGTTTGAACCTCTACGCCTACGCCGAGGGTGATCCTTTGAGCTACATCGACCCGCTGGGGTTGTGCGCTGAAAACAACTATTGGGAGACAGGCAGTTACCTTGGAGACGTTGGGCTGTTCTTTTTGGGTTACGGCGATGCTATTTTAGATACGGTCGGCGGTCTCTATAACATGGTGCGCCATCCGGTACAGACAGCGGCTGGATTGGTCAACGCCATTGCGCATCCCGTACAGACAACTCAAGCTATCGCCGGCGGCATAGCCGAAACATGGAATAGCGGAAACAGGGGGCAAGGCCAGATCGTCGGCAACGTTTTGATCATAGTCGCAGCCACCGCCGCACCGTACGCCGAGGCGGGTGGGGCGACAGCAGTACCCACTACTGCAAACAATCCTGGCGTTAAGTACATTGGCAAACTTGATGATCTGAAGAGTGTTCCTCGTTCCCAGACTCTACTAGATGACCTGCCAAATTTAGGAAGTGCGAAAGCCAATTACTACCAGAATTCATCGGTCTTGCGAAAGGCATTGCGTGACGGTTTCGAGATACACGATGCTTCCGCTCATAGACCGAATTGGTCCCCCGATCCTACGTTGCTACGCCCTGATCGGACAGTTGGGCAGAGTTTCTTGGGCGCAGAGCGAAACATCTTGGACAATAAGGGTTTGATTTTGAGTTCCGACGGAATATATGTACCTAAGTGAAACCAATGAGCACAACCACGCAGAACGAGTTTGAATACCAGGTTCTCGCCTGTTTTCGGAAACACGCAAACACATTGCGTTTGTGTGAACCCACATTCAGGAGAGAGGGTTATGTCATTACCGCGACAATGTCGGCAGGGACATCTGGGAAAGTAGAGTTTCGATGTGGTCCTGCCGAGTATGTTACAGAAATCTTTATCTACACATCGGCGGACAATAAACGATGGAGTTTGACTGACCTACTGAATAATGAACAAATTCGCACTTGGATACTTAAAAATAAACCGGACATGTCAGGTAGATCTCGTCTTGAGGCAGAGATAACCTTTGCGTTTTCTCTTCTGAACGAAGGGCTGGTAGATATTCCTGATTTCCAATGGTTGGCCAGTAAGGCGTGAAGATGCAACGTGTTATCACAGTTTGGCAACAGCTTGCGGCTACAACAGTACTGGCCATCGCCGCGTTGTCCCTTTGCGCTACGACACCTATGGTTCGTACTGCGGACTGCGGCGCGCATGATTGCCACCACAAATACACGTTCGCCGCCATCCGCCCATCCGGCGCGGGCAACAGCGTCGCCAACCAAATGGGGATGCCTTCTGCCGCCGGTGGAGAGACGTGGATTATGGGGGGACAATTGAACCCCGGGAGTCCTGTCATCACGCGCCCTGCTCCAGCTATCCCCCCAAATGCTGGTGGGGCAATTGAAGCAGTCACTCAACCCGGCGGGGTCAGCATTAACTGGTTCCATATGCCATGAGGAGTCCTTATGCGCATGCCACCTCAGATAATCACTCGACTCCTCGAAGGAGAACATTTTGACATGGATCAACGGAAAGCACTCGGTCTTCTTCCCGCTGAGACTTTGAGTTATGCCGAAGTCCGAGACCATTTAGCACTGCTCCTTGCCGACCGGGAGTGGTTCCCGTCTAAGCCTTCTGATTCAAACAAAACGGAGGCGATTTATGAAGGTATACTCATTCACCATGTCTCTCCAAACAGGTTCATTTGCTATGCCCGCCGAGCATCAGCCGTAAACCCTCTTGTTCTAGCCGAACAGTCTGCGCACGAATGCGAATCGGCACGGGAAGCAGCGGATTACTATCTTAGATGGGAATTGAACCTCCCCGGCAGTTTGGATGGATGGGTTGTTGAATAGTCGAATCCATGAGGAGGAAAATTATGTGTCACCTTTCTGACTTGCGCGGAGAAGAAATTTCTGCCGTGTGTTTCGTGCGTGATTACGTAGAATTCCATTTTGATGGCGCGATACTTCGCAGTCTATCGAATCCGATCATCTTGATTCAGGGCGTAGAACATCGCTTCCCTGAACTGGGTTCGCGTGACGCACTTTGTAAGCTTATCGGCTCAACGGTTGAAGATGTGACGGTGGAAGAGTCCCAAGCGTTGAAGGTGACTACGACAGACGGCTGTAAAATCACAATTCCGCTTGACAACAATCATCTTCGTGGTTCGGAAGCTATGCACTTCGTTCCCTACCTTAACGGGCCAGTTCAAGTGTGGTAGTTTTCCGCCCCCCCTGTCCATGGATAACCAAACACAAGGTCACTCCGCATCTCTTTGAAGCAGTTTGTAGTGATTATCAAGCCATGTCCAAACCTATTGTTCCGTATAATCATGCGCATGTACCCGGTGTAGGCGACCATATTCCTGTTCCATAGATGAGAGGAAGGCTAACAGTGAAAAGAGCAAGCCTTGATGTAATCAACGGATGGCAGGATGGCAAATCCTATCCTAATGTTGATTTCACGCAATCCGAGTCGGCTGTGGTCGTCACAAAAGGTGGCGCGGAAATTACCGTGACCGTGATTACCCTTGAGGCGCTTGAGCCGGAACCACATTATCTTGTTGAGCGCGAGGATGGATCGAGTTTCATAGCCAGACAATCCGAGTTAAAGAAAGTTGTTCGATCACAAACAGGATGCGACCTAGAGCACGAGATGGACAAACCGTTTCAATTTGATTACGCTCAGACAGTAAGGGTTGATGTCTCTGCTCCTGCCTTTTTGATGCCTGGAAGTTGCGTGGCAGTTGTAGGGATGACCCGCCTTAGCGGCAAACGCGAGGTAGCAAGGAAAGATTTGCGAACAAGGTGCTGAGGTTTATGTTGTTGAATATGAAAATGGACACTCCGTCGAAGTGCCAGAGCAGTATCTCAAAGCTTTGCCTTGTTGAAAAGGTGCATATCCCATGAAATCAGTAAGAGCCTGTTCCTGGTGGTGTAAGGCCTCCGCGTCCATATGCTACCGCACGAACATTCAATTCGAGCACAGGCCTTAATGGCGCAGGAGGAAACTAATGGAGCGCAAATTGACTGGCACACAAGCGTATGATGCGATGTTCGATTTTATCGAACGGGTCTATCGTCGCACGAACTCGGACGACTTGGCCTCCTTGCTAGGAAGTATGAGTACAATGGCCGATGGCAGACCAGCTGATCCAGCCCTTGAAGATGATTGGCTAAAGAGCGTGGACAGGGTAATGAGTGAAAATGAAAAATCAAGAAATTCAGCACAGACTTTTGTTCATCCTGCATCGCGGACAGGTCGGGGCTCGATTAGTTGCGCAGGCAAAGAAGCCTGAACAGCTTTTCGATCTGGCCGATGCACTCTAGTCTTTGCTGAGCTACATTGATCATTGGGACGATCAGCACCTCGAAACGATCAGGTTTTGCTTGCGGAAATACCGTGATTTGAAAAGTTGCGAATAATGCTCCTTAGTGGGGCGACAACAAAAATGGTGCATGTGGGCACATTTTGGAAACAGCTAGCGGCGACGGCGGCACTAACCATCGCTTCATCACCTCTTTGCGCTTCGTTGTCGGCGATTCCTACTGCTGAGCGAGAGGTGCTTGATTGCTTGCCCGGCCACACATTCGCCGCCCACCAGAATTGGGAGAACACCGACGACGTGACGTGGCTCGGCACGGGCATGCAGGTGTTGACGGGCGTGTTCAACCTTGATCTGCTCGCCGACATCCGCGACAACTGGTACAACCTCACGCACTGGAGCGACGTTTCCACCGCGCAGAAGCTCATCGACTTGATTGGGCTGTTGCCCGCAATCGGCGTGGTCAAGTACGCCGACGAGGTGGGCGATGTGATCAAAGGCGGTAACAGAGCGGCCGATGCGGCGAGTGCTGCGAAGAGACCAGTGACCACTGTCCTGTCTGATGCGACCGTTATATCCCATGGTAAGGTAGTAGGGAAAGGTGATGTATACCTGAAACCGACAATCGAAAGCATCGAATCAGGGGCTCTCGCACCACGTAGAATTTTTGAGAACCGTGAGGCACTTCTTCCGCCAAAGCCTCACGGATACTACCAAGAATTTGTTCATCCAACACCAGGAGTGAGTGGCGTCGGATCGCAGCGGATAGTGCGAGGAGCTGGCGGAGAACTCTATTATACGCCCGACCATTACACCACTTTTGTTCCACTGAACTAAGATGAGGTCAGTCTGTGCAAGCATTCATTTTTGACAACAAAGCGGCTATAACCGCTCCACATCAGGCTAAACTGCCACTCGGGCTCAAGAATAAAGATGCTCTGTTAGATGCGATTGCTGCGGAGTTACGCTTTCCAGATTACTTTGGCAGGAATTGGGATGCGCTAGACGAATGCATTACAGACCTGTCATGGTTGCCGCCGGGTGACGTTGCGTTGATCCATCGGGATTTGCCTCTGTCTGATAATCGCGCTTCGCTTTCGATCTACCTGTCCATTCTTCGCAAGGCCGTCAGAAATTGGGACAGAGAGGGGTCGAATCTGATATACGCCTCTCCCGCGAGATGGGACACCAGTGACGGGCGTGAATTGCTCGTAAAACGAAATTTGTTTGTAGTGTTTCCTTCTAGTGCAGAGATCACCGTAAGAAACCTGTTGGACGATGAATTCTAACGCACAAAGTAGACACATACCGACGGACGATTATTCAAAAGGTCGCCCCTCATGAAGGGATATAACATGAAATATCAGACTGTATATTAACATCAATAGATTGGAGTTTTCCATGCAGATCATCGTGCGTGTCAAAGTCTTAAGCAAATCGCTTACCTCTGAACAAATGGCAACCATGATTGGCCTTGTTCCTGAACGCTCGTGGAATATAGGTGATTTTAGGCCAAAAACAAAGTTCAGAGAAACAACAAACGGTATAATTATTGGCACTGGAATTGATTGGTGTAGGCCTATAGAAAAACATCTTGAAGCTATAATGGACAAGATTACGCCTGTTCGAGAAAGGTTTTTGGCGTTAACCAATGAATGCACAATTCAATTGTCGATAGTTTACTACTCGGATCATACTCCTGGCTTATGGCTAAACAGCGGTTTTGTTGCTTTTTTAGCCGACATTAACGCAGAAATCGATATTGACGGATATGTCTTAGATTCTGATATTGAGCAATAAATGAGATCTTTCGCATACATCGGCAAGACAAGGCATTCCGCACTAGCCATAATGCTAGTCGCGGTCTTTCCGGTATTTGCTTCCCTTCCGAGATATGGCTTTCTAGACACCGATGCCGAGGTCGGCCGTTCCCACGGAGACGGCAACAGCGTCCGCTACACCTACGACGCGCTCGACCGGCTGGCGGCGCGGGATGCTTTTAACCACGAAACCCACGAAAAACACGAAGCCTTTACCTACGATGCCGTCGGCAACCTGCTTTCGGCCTCGAACGCCGTCGTTCGGGAAACCTTCACCTACGACGTGATGGACCGGCTGGCCACCGCCACGACCGTCCTCTCGAATGTCACCTTCGCCACCGCATGGGAGCGCGACGCGGGCGGGCTGGTCACCAACCTCGTCTACGCCCCCGGCAAGACGGTCACCCGCACCTACGACACCGACGGACGGCTCGCGACCGTCAGCGACTGGCTCGGCCACACCTGGACCTTCACGCACGACGGGGCATCGAAGCTGACCTCCGTCCTGTCTCCCGGCGGCATCGCCGCCACCAACCGCTACGACGCGGCGGGGCGTCTCGCATCATGGTCGGTCGGCACGCTGGCCGGACGCGTCATCACCCGCGACGCGGCGGGGTTCAAGATCCGCGAGGAGATCACCGCCGGGCCGCACCCCGCGCCCGCCTTCGTGCGCTACGCCACCAACACATTCGACGCCGCCGACCGCCTCATTGCGGCCTCTGTGCGCTACGGCTCGCACACCAACGCTGCCGTCTCCGAGACCTACCTTTACGACGGCAACGGCGCGTTGACCAACCTCGTCTCCGGCTCCAATACCGTTTTCACCGCTGACAGAGAAGCCAAAAGAGAGTGAAAAACGAAACTTGCAGAGAACTTGCAGAGATCCTCGCGTTGGGCAACTGCAGCTCGCCTCCCCACCTCTGGCCAAACACCGCGACAGCGCCGCCTCGCTGTTTCGCCTCATCAACAGCAGAAAGAAATGGGCGGGTCAAAGATGCCGCGTATCTCAGGGCAACGTCGGAGGAATCGTCACGCGCCGAAGCCATGTTGCCGCAAGGTCTGGCCAAGCATCGGTACTCTTCTGTCTCTTGCGCAGACCATATCCGTGACCGCCGTCCGGGAAAAGATGCATTTCGGCGGGCACGCCTGCGGCCTTGAGCGCGATGAAGTAGGCCAGACTGCTGTCGACATACGGCTTGTCATCCTGAGCTTGAAGCAGAAAGGTCGGCGGCGTCTGCGCCGTAACCGGCAGTTCCGGTGCCAGCGTGAACCCGTCGCGATAGAGATAAGCCGGATAAATGATAAGCGCGAAATCAGGGCGGCACGATACTGCGTCCACCTCATCCACCGGCGTGTAGAAGCGCTTCGCAAAACCCGTGCTGACACGTGCCGAAAGATGTGCGCCGGCCGAAAACCCCATAATGCCGATCCGCTTGGGATCAACGCGGTACGCCGAGGCTTTCGCACGGATTAGTCCGAGGGCGCGTTGGGCGTCGCAGAACGCGGCGTCACGGTTCTTAGGCACGCGGTATTTGAGAATAAACGCGGAGATGCCCTGTGCGTTCAGCCATGCCGCCACCTCGGTACCCTCGTGGTTCCAAGCGAGAATGCCATACCCGCCGCCGGGGCAGATCATCACTGCGGGCGTCGGACGACCGACATCCGGTGCAAGCGCCACAGTCAGCGTTGGCTCATTGACATCCGTCAGCCGCACGATATCGTCTTTTGACGGTGTCACGCGTTCCGCTGCATCGCTGGTCTTCAATGGGATCTTGCCAGCAGGCCAAACCGGTATCACCTCGGCCTGCGCACAGGCCGCCCAAACAATCCCCAAGCATCCCGCCACCGCCATTAGCGCGTTTCTCGTTGTCAACATCGTGTCCATTCCTTTCGTTTCATCTGTCATGTCGCCTCTAACCCGTATCGGGCCTGTGGAAGGAAGTGTAAGCGAACCTGTCCCGCAACTCAATCCAGAACGTCTGGGCTTGCGCACAGTCGGCGAACATCGTATAAAGGAGCGCACGACCTGACATGGATCGTGTAAGAAAAGGGGGGGTGACGGTCGTCCTCACCGCGCATGAAACTTAATCGAGACACCTTTGAGAAGGCTGACGGGATCTGCATCCAGAAAGGCAAATGGTGCAATGCCGACTGTTGGCGCGTCACAGTCGATGGCGACGAATGGTTCGTCAAAGACTTCAGTCCCCGCCTCCTGCCGTTGCGCTGGACGCTCGGCATCTGGCTGATACGGCGCGAATGCGCGTTCCTGCAGCGTGTCGAGGCGGGCGGCTTCACGCCGACGACGAGCATACGCCTCGACCGCTTTGCGCTGGCCCAGCGATTCGTTCCGAGCCGTGCGCTCAAATCCTTTGCGCCAGGTGAACTTACGCCCACGTTTTTCGCGCGGCTGGAAAAGCAGGTCAGAACCATGCACCGCCAACGGATTGTGCATCTCGATCTGCGTAACGCCAACAATGTCTTGGTCACACCAGAAGGCGAACCGGTCCTGATCGATTTCCAGTCGGCGGTCTCCACCCGCCGCATGCCGACATGTCTGCGGAAACTGCTGGAACGACTCGATCTCTCCGGCATCTACAAACACTGGGCGCGACTCGCGCCGGAATCTCTCAACACCCCGCGTGAAAAGATCCTGCTCTGGCAACTGCGTGTCCGCAAATGGTGGCGGTTCCGCGGCTACAAGTTCATCATGGTGCGCCAACGTCCATTAAAGGAGTTTGAAACCAAGCTGCTCCGCAAATACGAGGACTGAGAAACATGATCCGCGCAAGGTTTCCGCTCGTCCTCATCATTCCGGTTACATTCGCACAAGCCGTCCAGCCGGTGCTGACTTCACCGTCCGGCAGTGTCGCTTTCAGTCAGGAGCATGGCGCTATCACGGCCGTCACCCCCACCGGACAAACAGGATCGGTCTGGCAGAGCGGCGAAGACGGCCTGTGGTCCGCCCGTTTCGCTGACGGCTCCACACTCAGCGCTTTAAACTTCCACGCCACCAATGCGCTCCGTTCCTTTGCCTGCGCGCCGATCGCTGGTCAGGATGCGTGGACCTTCACATACCGCGCCCCGGAGATCACGGTGCGCGTCAACGCACACGCACGACCGGACGGTATCGAACTGACCGCCGACCTCTTTCCCGCCAAGCAGCTCCTC
>Ga0255344_1005554_pt1 | contig 11981 bp, 11 predicted proteins | sample wastewater_treat_5_FD_192414 | JGI IMG/M metagenome (GOLD analysis project Ga0255344, IMG submission 192414) | Wastewater microbial communities from Lulu Island WWTP, Vancouver, Canada - plant18 | ecosystem: Engineered > WWTP > Wastewater > Unclassified | place: Canada: Vancouver, British... | reverse complement strand
TAAAAGTCTTTGGAAAGGGGGTACGGGGGAAGAACCTTTCCTCAGAAAGGTTTTCCCCCGATAAATACATATAAAGCTGCTGTATGAGCACCACGGTTAGCAGGGAGCTTTTATTTCACCAGCCTGAGCAGATACTCGTCGGTATCTTCCTCCAGTTTCTTTTCACCGGAATGCCTGAAGCCGTGGCGTGAATAGAACTCGATGGCACGGACATTTTTCTCCAGTGCCCACAAAGATTCCGCTCCGCAGTTGTCTATGGCATATTCCAGAAGCTGAGCGCCTATGCCGTTGCCTTGAAGTATAGGCTCGACGAAAAGTTTGTCCACTTCGCCGTTCATGACCGTGATGAATCCTTTTACAGCGCCGTCGTCGTAGACATAAGTGTTATTGAAGCGCTGCTTATCGGTGTAGAAGCGCTTAGCCTCGTCGATGACCTGAAGTTCATTGAAATAGTAGTCGTCGCTTTTGAATATAGGGTAGAAATTAAGTCTGTAATTGAATATGAGTATCTCTGCCACTCTTGAAACATCTTTCTCAGTGGCTTTTCTTATGTATTTATGCTCCATTATACTTCTCCTTGAAATAGAACAGGACGCCGAAACAGCGTCCTGACAGTTTTACTTTGTGCCGAAGATACGGTCACCGGCATCGCCGACACCGGGAACGATGTACTTATCCTCGTTCAGTTTTTCGTCCATGACACCTGCGTAGATATCAACATCGGGGTGAGCGGCTTTTACAGCTTCAACTCCCTCAGGTGAGCAGATTATGCACATGAACTTGATATGCTTTACGCCAAGCTTTTTCAGCTCGTCGATAGCTGCAACTGCGGAATTGCCTGTAGCCAGCATAGGATCAACGATGATAGAATCTCTCTCGCTGATATCATCAGGAAGCTTGCAGTAATACTGAACAGGTGCCTTGCTGCTTGGGTCACGGAAAATACCGATATGGCCGATCTTTGCAGCAGGAACAAGCTTTGATACACCGTCTACCATGCCGAGACCTGCACGGAGGATCGGGATAAATGCCAGCTTCTTGCCTGAGATTATCTTAGTCTTTGCAACTGCGAGAGGAGTTTCAAGCTCTATCTCCTTCAGTGGAAGGTCACGGGTAGCCTCGTAGCAGATGAACATTGCAATCTCGGAAACCAGTTCTCTGAATTCCTTAGTACCTGTATTCTTATCTCTTAAAAGTGAGATCTTGTGCTGGACCAGTGGGTGGTCGATGATATGTAATTCTCCCATGACGGAAGCTCCTTTCATATTATATTATTCTTTTCGATACAGTAGCAGACTTCGCCCTCGGGGACTATTCCCTCACGGACAAAACGCTGTACCGTATCTGTCTTATGCATTTCTGATTTTTCAAGCACACGTCCCGACTTTGTGTTCTCGGCACGGTGGTAAGCCTCCAGCTTTTCAAAATCCGTGAAGCTGAAAGCGTAGCGTATCACAGCGGATAATGCCTCACCTGCGTATCCGTGTCCCCAGAATCTTTTGCCGATGCAGTACTCTATCTCGGCAGTACGGCAGTCCTCCCAGACCTTGCAGAAAGCTATCTGTCCGATATTTTCACCGCTGAATTTCTCGATTATCGCCCAACGGTAGTTATCGGGATTTTCATAGCCGTCCATATATTTTTTCAGAAGTCCGTTCACCTGCTGTATATCGCTGTAAACGGGCTCGCCGTACTCATTCTGTATATCGGGATCAGCCGCCCAGTTCCTCAGCATCCCCTCAGCGTCCAGCGACACAAAGGGACGGAGTATCAGGCGGTAGGTATCGAATGCCTGAGTGCCGATGTGCTTCATTACTTGTTTTCCAGTGCGGTGATAAGGTCAACTCGTCTCTGATGACAGCCGCCCTCAAATCCTGTAGTCAGGAATATCTCAGCAAGTTCGCAGGCAAGTCCGGGGCCGAGAGTTCTTGCGCCCATGCACATTACGTTTGAGTCATTGTGCAGACGAGTGAACTTTGTTGAGAAGGAATCTGAGCAGAGTGCAGCCCTGATGCCCTTGATCTTGTTAGCGGCAATGGACATTCCGATGCCTGTACCGCAGATGAGAATGCCCTTTTCGCATTCGCCCGATGTGATGAGACCGCATACAGTTTCAGCCATATTCGGATAATCGCAGGGTTCACCGTCAGTGCCCATATCCTTGAACTCGAAGCCCTTCTTTGAAAGTTCCTCGATAACTGTCTTTTTCATTTCCACACCTGCGTGGTCACAGCCTATAGCTATCATATAAACATCTCCGTTCATTTATTTTTATCTTCGAGATCTTTTTCTGCCTTTACCTTCTGGAGGTAAGAGACCTCAAGTTCTTCTGCTTCCACAAGCTGTCGTGATATGCCTGCGAGACACACTCCTGCCGCATTCTGCAAGCGTCCCTGAGGGGGAGCGATAATGAATGCAGGCGAGCGGTAGTCGTTGAAGAATTCAGAAGCTCCGTCACCGCAGAGCATTGCCTCCTTCACGTTGAAAGCCAGATATTCCGCAAGTTCGTCACGGGAGATCAACTGTTCCTCCGTCACCTGTTCAACGCAGAATCCGTCGCTTTTGTAGGTGCAGGTATAGACAAGTTCGCCTCTCGCCTTCATGATTGCGCAAATATAGCCCTTGTAGGCGATATTGTTGCAGGCAAGGCCGAGAAGTGTTGATACTCCGCAGCATTTAACTCCCAGTCCGAAGCTGAGGGCCTTTACCGCCGCAACGCCGATACGCAGTCCCGTATATGAACCGGGGCCGTTTGCAACAGCGATACCGCCGATATCGGACATCTCTTTTCCCGCCTGAGCGAGAATGTCCTTTACCATGGGCATTATCACCTGTGAATGTGTCTTTTGTGTGTACAGAGCGGACTGTGCTAAAAATGTTTCAGTATCCGAGTCAAACAGCGCCGCAGAGGCTGTTTTACCCGATGTGTCGATCCCAAGCAGCAGCAAATCTTCCACCGTCCTCAATTATTATCTCACGTTCAAGCTCGCTGAGCCTTTCAATGGTAATGTAAATGGTACTCTTTGGCAGGAAATCTGCAATATTCTCAGACCATTCCACAGCCGCAACGTTGTTCTCGAAGTCGTAATCGTAGAAGCCTGTTGACTCCAGATCCTCCTCGGAATTAATGCGGTACATATCGAAATGGTAGAGAGTGATATCCTCTCCTCTGTACTCATTTACAAGAGCAAAGGTCGGCGATGTTACGTTATCGCCAAGCCCCATGCCGATGGCAAGTCCACGGGTGAAGGTGGTTTTTCCTGCGCCCAGACCGCCTTTGTATGCTATCATATCCCCTGCTTTCAGGAGACCGCCCAGCTTTTTCGCAGCGGCAATGGTCTCCTCGGGGGAAGATGTTTTTATCTTTATCATATCAGAAAAGTCCTGTGATAGTTCCGTCGTTCTCGCAGTCGATATTCAGTGCGGCAGGCTTCTTGGGAAGTCCCGGCATTGTCAGGATGTCGCCTGTGTAGATGACAACGAATCCTGCGCCTGATGAAAGTCTTGCGTCACGGACAGTTATCTTGAAGTTCTTGGGCTTGCCGAGAAGTGCAGGATTATCGGAAAGTGAATACTGAGTCTTTGCGACGCAAACAGGTAGATCCCAGAAGCCGATATTCTCGATCTCCTTGATAGCCTTTTCAGCCTGTGCTGTGAAGTTAACTCCGTCAGCACGATAGATCTCCTTGGCGATCTTCTCGATCTTATCCTTGATGGTAGCTTCTGTATCATAAATAGGAGCGAACTCGTCTTCACCGCCTTCGCAGAGTTCGATAGTCTCGCAAACCTTCTGAGCAAGATCAACTCCGCCTTCGCTGCCCTTTGCGAATACCTCGCACATGGATACTTCAACGCCCATTTCAGTGCAGAAATCTCTTACGAATGCAACTTCTGCCTCTGTATCGGAAGCAAATCTGTTGATGGCAACAACTACTGGAACATGATACTTATGCATATTCTCGATGTGAGTTCTCAGGTTAACGATGCCCTTTTCAAGAGCCCACATATTCTCCTTGCCCAGGTCTTCCTTGTGCACACCGCCGTTATATTTGAGAGCCTTTATTGTAGCCACGATAACAACGCATGAAGGCTTCAGACCTGCTGCACGGCACTTGATATCCATGAACTTTTCAGCTCCCAGATCAGAACCGAAACCTGCTTCAGTAACGGTGTAGTCGCCCAGCTTGAGAGCAAGCTTTGTTGCTCTTACGGAGTTGCAGCCGTGAGCGATATTAGCAAAAGGACCGCCGTGAATGAATGCAGGGTTGTTTTCAAGAGTCTGTACCAGATTCGGCTTGAGAGCGTCCTTGAGCAGAGCTGTCATAGCTCCGCAGGCACCGATCTCACGGGCATAGACAGGCTCACCGTTTGTATTGTATGCAACGAGGATATTTCCCAGTCTCTCCTTCAGGTCGGCAATATCGGATGCCAGACAGAGAATAGCCATTATCTCGGATGCAACTGTGATGTTGAATCCATCCTCACGGGGAACACCGTTTGCCTTTCCGCCGAGACCGATGAGGATATTTCTCAGCGCACGGTCGTTCATATCCATGCAGCGTTTGAAGAGGATCCTTCTCTGATCTATTTTCAGTTCATTTCCCTGCTGGAGGTGGTTGTCGATCATAGCGCAGAGCAGATTGTTTGCAGCTGTGATAGCGTGCATATCGCCTGTAAAGTGCAGATTGATATCCTCCATAGGAACTACCTGAGCATATCCGCCGCCTGCTGCGCCGCCCTTCATTCCGAAAACAGGACCCAGTGACGGTTCACGGAGAGCGAGAACGGTCTTCTTGCCGATCTTGTTCATAGCGTCAGCAAGGCCTACGCTGACGGTAGTTTTGCCCTCTCCCGCAGGAGTAGGATTTATAGCTGTAACAAGGATGAGTTTGCCGTCTTCCTTGTCTGCAAGCTTAGTGTAGACATTTTCGGATATCTTAGCCTTATAGTGACCATACGGCTCGAGATCATCCTCAGAGAGTCCGAGACCTGCTGCGATCTCGTAAACTTTTTTCATTTCAGCATTCTGTGCAATTTCGATATCAGATAACATAGTTGATCCTCCGATTCCAGATTGATAGTAACTCTATTATAACACATCGGTATAATAATTGCAAGGTTTGGAGCAAATAATTCCATGGCAACAGCATTTACTTTTTGGGGCGATTCATAATTCTTGCAAACCATCCGTAAAGCATCGCTACTCTTGCTTTACTACTTTGTCAGGGGGACGCTGTCCCCCTCATTCACCCCCTGCAAGGGAGATAACATCCCCCTTGACCCCGGAATGCCGCCTTCGGCGGTTTTTATTATTTATTTAAAAGTAAACGCTGTTGCCCAGCAAATAATTCCGCATCTCAAAAGTTATAAAATAAAACATATTTCTATTTTCTTTAGAATCATGGAAGACACTTTTAGTGGAAGAATCCTTGATTTATTTAACTGATTATGTTATAATATAGTTGCAAATTTATTTTCGCTTGGCGGCCGTTCCTTCGTTTCCGCCTTAGCACAGGAGTGATCACAATGAATACAATAGCTATAATCGGAGCAATGCCTTCGGAACTGGTCGATATCAGACGCATTCTCGGCGAGGCTGAGATAAAGAACATCTCCGGCTTCGATTTTTACATCAATCAGCATTGCGGCAAAACTATTATCAATGCCTGCTGCGGTATCGCAAAAGTAAACGCAGCGCTCTGCACTCAGGTCATGATAGATAATTTCCACCCCGACTGTGTTATCAATGCAGGTATCGCAGGCGGTATGGACTCTAAAATAAAGGTGTGCGACATCGTTATCTCAAACGAAGTTCTTCCGCATGACCTTGATCTTCACTTCCTCAAGGACTATCCGCCGTACTGCGGTATATTCAAGGCTGACGACAAGCTTATGGATATCGCTGAAAAGACCTGCGCAGGCAACGGTGTGACTTCTTTCAGAGGACGCATAGTCTCGGGTGAAGCATTCATCACAAGCACAGAAGTTAAAAATGCGATCAAAGAAAAGTTCGATCCATATGCAGTTGACATGGAAAGCGCTGCTGTAGGTCACTGCTGCTATCTCAACAAGATGCCTTTCGTAAGCGTGAGATGTATCTCAGATAATGCTGACGACGAAGGCGCTATGTCTTTCGACGAGTTTGAGAAGATAGCCGCTCTCCGTGTTGCAGAGATCGTGCTTAAAATGACAGAATCGCTTTAATAAAAGGAGGACAACCATGAAAAAACCATTTTCTTTACTCACTGCCGCAGCTCTGCTTCTCGCAGCTGCACCTGTCAGCGCACTTGCTGATGACTTAGACCCACAGACCTATATGCCTACTATTTATTTCAAGGCAGCAGGTGAAGCTCCTGTAGTAACACTTCCTACAGGCATCCCTTACGTAAATACAAAGGCTGTCGAGAACTCTGCAAAGATCCCTTCACAGGTATTCCTCAAGGACGAAGGCAAGTTCGCAGGCCAGTTCACTTTCAAGTGGCTCTGGAGTGACGACAATGTATTCCTTGATAATATCCAGACACCTGCTGATGCAGGCGTAACTGGCGCTTATACTCTCGATCCTGCTAATATTTCAAAGTTCTACAGCGCTGACGACAAGATGATGGGTATCGACTATTCAGATACAACTATCAATCCGCTCACTCCCTCAGGTGATACTTCCGATGCTTACCCTGTAGCTTTATTCGATGTAAACGTTAAGAATACTGCTGCTCCTGAGTATTACGATATCAAGTTCAAGACCGAGCAGCCTTATGTTTCAAATATCTCTTACAGATTTGAAGATACAAAGGTACGTGACATCAGACCAAGCGGCGAATACGCTCCCGACCTGAAGATCGCTGTTTCAGACAGACCACTGGCTGACGTTAACGACAACGGCATTATCGACGGTGTTGACGCAAGTACAGTTCTCTCAGACTACACAAAGCGTTCATCAAATCAGGAAGGCATATTAAGCAAGGCACAGCTTATCGCAGCTGATGTTAACGGCAACCTTATCGTTGACGGTGTAGACGCATCTATCATACTTTCCTACTACGCTTACATATCATCACACGATAATATCAGCATTATCGATTACATGGCTACCAGATAAAAGAACATTATAAAAGCAGAAGGAGATCTCAGGATCTCCTTCTTTTTTGTCCGTATAAAAAAATGGCGCACACTGTGCGCCATTTTTAGGATCATTATTTAAGACAGCTGAATGCGTTGTCTACTACCTTCTTATCGGGTGCTGATGTGAACTCGCTTACGATCGGCACTGTAATAAGTGAAAGGATCATTGTGATAGCACCTGCATTGATAGGTGAAAGCAGATTCAGCGGACATCCCATATCGATAACAGACTGTCTGATGCCGTCAAATGCACTGATGCCGAGGCTGAAGAGAACCATGTGCAGTACACTGATCCCGATACCTGTGCAGAAGCTTACCCAGCAGGCAGCCTTTGAAGCCTTCTTTGAGAAGAGTCCGTAGAAGAATGGTCCGAGGAATGCACCTGAGAGTGCGCCCCATGAGTAAGACATAAGTGTTGAGATTGATGCATTCTTGTTGCAGGCGATGATTACTGAGATGATAAGGAATACTGCAATGAATATACGCATGAATGTCATCTGCTTCTTGTCATCGAAATCCTTTACTCTTGGCTTGATAAGGTCGTTTGTAAGTGTTGAGCTTGATGTGAGCACCAGTGATGAAAGAGTTGAGAGCGATGCTGAAAGAACCAGTACAACTACCAGTCCGATGAGAATGTTAGGCAGTGCCTGCTGAATGAGTGAAGGTACCATTGTATCGTATACAGGCTTGCCGTTAATCTTTTCGATAAGTGTCTTGCCTGCATTTTCTTCGGGATCAAGTGTGCAGTAAAGTCTTACGAAACCGCCCATGAAGTATGAGCCGCCTGCTACAACGAGAGCGAAGAATGTGGAGATAAGAGCGCCCTTTCTGATAGCGTTCTCGTCCTTGATAGCGTAAAATTTCTGTACCATCTGAGGAAGTCCCCATGTACCAAGTGATGTAAGGATAACAACACCGAGAAGATTGATGGGGTCAGGTCCGAATACTGAACCGAGAGTTCCTGTATTTCCCTTGTCATCAGGGATAACATTAAGTGCATCGATAGCAGCAGAGAAGCCGTCCTTCTTCTGAATAGTAAGGCCTACAACAGTAGCGATACCGATAAGCATGATGATTCCCTGAACGAAATCATTGAGCGCTGTAGCCTTGTAGCCGCCGAGAGTAACATAAACTGCGGAAAGTACAGCCATAGCAAGGATTATGATAGTACCGCCGTTTTCGCCCAGATCGAATACCATTCCGAAAAGGCGGGAAAGTCCGTTGTAAACGGATGCTGTGTAAGGGATGAGGAAGATGAAAACGATCGCAGCAGCTGCTGTTTTCAGCTTCTTTGAGTCAAAACGATGCTCGAAGAATTCAGGCATAGTTCTTGCACCCAGATGGTTTGACATAAGTCTTGTTCTTCTGCCTATGAGGAAAAATGGTATAAGGCTGCCGATGATGGCGTTTCCGATACCTACCCATGAAGCAGATGCACCGTACAGCCAGCCGAACTGTCCTGCATATCCGATGAAGACAACAGCTGAGAAGTAGGTAGTGCCGTAGGAAAATGCTGTGAGCCATGAACCAACGCTTCTGCCGCCCAGCATGAAATCTTCAGCTGACTTGGTCTTGCGTGAGGTGTAGACTCCGATACTTATCATAACAGCTACGTATATGAAAAGTATCACAAAGGTTGCGGTCTGTGAACCCATATATATCTCTCCGTTCTTAAAATGATTCAGGCAGCCGCAGATATGTTACCATAGGTTAATGTAAAGCGGCAAACCTGTAAAGCTTTAAAATGATAAAGCAATGAACTGAGACTTATTATACATCATTTTCCGACGGTTGTCAATAGTTTTCCCGATTTTTCTTTGTTAGTCGTATCAACAGAAAAAGGACGGCTTAACCGTGGTGCTCGTATAGTAGTTTATATGTATTATTGAGGTAGACATTTTGAAGAAGATTCTTCTCTAATCTGTTTCCCAAGACTATTAATTTTTCCCCTGATAGGGCGCTCCCAGAAATACTTCTGGTTTTCACATTTTTCGTGGAGCGCCCTATCAGGGGAAAAATTCTATTAAAAGTCTTTGGAAAGGGGTTCGGGGTCGACTCCCCACAGTGTGGGGAGGTGTCAGCGTAGCTGACAGAGGGGACGGCCTCCGTCAGAGGGAACCTTTCCTCAGAAAGGTTTCCCCCGATAAATGCGTATAAAGCTGCTATACGAATACCACGGCTTATGCCGTCCTTTTTATTATTCGGTTATAAGTTCACGGACTTCCAGTCCTTTTATTCTGGATGATGCGATGTATGCAAAAACGAAGAAGCTGAATGTCATAGCCGCAGCAGGAAGCAGGAACATCATAGGTCCGAAGTCGGGCAGGAAGTTGGAAAGTCCGACTATACGCATAAGTGCCGAGAGCAGCGGCCTTGTCAGGAATACTGCCGAAACCGAGCCTATGGCCGCACCTATCAGCGCAAGGACTGCAAACCTCAGTGCAAACTGTCCACGAAGCCTTGACGATGTGAAGCCCTGCGACTTGTAAATACCGATGTCCTTTCGCTCACGCTGGAAAGTCTTGGCGCATACAAGATGCACAGCAATTGCTGCAAACACGATACAAACCACATAGATAGCCGTGCTTATTGAGATAAGGAGAGTGTCAACTGTGTCCATCATGTTTTCAATAGATGAATCCGGCTCTGAAAGTGAAGCCTGATATACGCCGTCGAATTTTTCGTTTATGGCAGCTTTGACTGATTCTTTGTCTGCGCCTTCCGAAAGCCTGACATCCGCTTCACATGGCGAATCCTTGCCAAGTCTTCTTGCTCCGTCAATGGTGATCTGTGCCTCTCTGCCTGCCTCATAAACGGTCTGGAAAAATCCTGTTATTATGTACTCCTCCTCATTGTCATTGTAATGAAGCAATACGCTGTCACCGATTTTTTTGCCAATTTCATCGGCTAAAAGCTCAGTCACGTATATCTCGTTGTCGTACTGCGGAGGGCGTCCGTCCAGCGGCGGAAAAAGGCTTTCTTCACCGTCGTAGACCTGGACATAATACTGTTCATCTTTAATGTTGCAAGTCAGCCAGTCCTTAAAAGATATCTTTGCATCCTCATCCTTTTCCCTGACGAAATAGCTGAGCGCTTCCATATCCGAAAGTTCAAAGTCCGAATCAACAACTGCAATGATATCCTTTTCATTTTGTGCGAAGATAGTCTTTGCGTCAAGTCCGTCTGTCAGCGCCATAACGCATATCATGAAGAACACCAGAAGCGAAACGATGAGCGAACTTCCGATGTAGGCGGTGATGCGTGAGGTTATCTGTCTCAGTGTCACAAAAAAAATCCAGCGGATTCTTGCGTATGCGGAGATTCAGTCTGCTGTCGAAGTGTACTTCCTCCTTGCCGCCGCAAATAGCACGTACAGGAGAAATTCTGCCGACTCTGCGGGTAGCCAGCGAAATAAAGAAAACGCATATCGCCATTATTATTACTGAAGCGATCACGCATTTGCCCAGTGAAAGCTTATTTTCCGTGAATAATGCAGTTATCTTCATGAACTGTCCGCCCAGCAGTCCCGTAAGCGGTATCGACAGGATTATGCCGATAACTGCGCCTATTATAAGTGCAAGGACGTACTGACATATGAATATCATGCGTATCTGCCATTTTGTGAAGCCGTTTGCCTTGAGTATGCCAAGTGAGGCGTAGTCCATCTCCACCGACGAAGCGATATTATCGTTTATGGTGATAAGCACTATCACAAGCAGAAGCGTCACAAACAGCGTTACCACCTTTGTTCCCGTGTCAACTATGAGAGAATTGAACTTCTCAAAAGTTGACTTTTCATAAGAGAACTGTGAAGCGTTGATGATGCCGCTTTCAGCATTGAGATCGTTCATAACTTCTTTTGCATCAGCGCCGTCCCTCAGATCAATGTAATAATAATCATTGCTTACGATGTAAGGTATCGCCGCTTCGTCAGAGTCAAGCTTTTCAGAATATATCCTGTCAAAGTCGCTGTCGCTGATGAGTGCGTTGTTCAGTCCCCAGAGTATCTGACCGAAAAGCGGATCCTCGTAGAATCCCTTTACTGTGAAACTCTCGTCGTAGCCGTTCTCCGTGCATACCTTTATGGTGGAACCGACCTTGAAATCGCCGTCTTTTTTCATCTTGTAGGCAAGGTATATCTCGCCCTCATTGATAGTCACCTTTTCGTCGATCAGTTTGTCATTCTCGTCGAAGAATCGGTATCTGCCGTCGTTTTTACACAGCATATCGGGAGCGTCCTTGCGTTTGCCGTCCACATCCTTCATCTCAGTCATGCTAAGCCTTTTCTCTTTTCGCCAGCCTGTAACGTCTTTGTTATTATCAAGAGATGCGAGCATTTCATCGGTGATATCACCGCTTTTTGCTACAAAGAAAATTCCTGTCGCATCTGCACGTTCAAGGGCTTGGTTGATGGCTCTTTTGTTGTTATCCGTATTGCTGAGGGTGATAGCCAGCGACATTATCATCACTGCCATAAGAGCGATGACTCCCTTGAATGCACCTTTTTTGTAACGGATATTCGCCCACATTATTTTAAGTATACTTCTCATAGCTTACCACTCCATAGAGGAAAGCCATGCATTGACCTGACTTTCACGGCTTTTCTCTTCTTCGGGAGTATAGGGCGAAAGTTCAAGTTCGCCCATAACAGCGCCGTCTTCGATGTAGATGATACGTGAAGCCCTTACAGCCGCTCTTGCATCGTGAGTTACCATGAGAATGCTCTGTCCATTTTTGTTAAGTTCCGTAAGAAGATCCAGCACCTCAGTGGTGTTTCGCCTGTTCAGCGCACCTGTCGGCTCATCGGCAAAGAGGAGTTCGGGCTCGTTCACTACCGCCCTTGCAATAGCACATCTCTG
>Ga0255344_1005548_pt1 | contig 12006 bp, 9 predicted proteins | sample wastewater_treat_5_FD_192414 | JGI IMG/M metagenome (GOLD analysis project Ga0255344, IMG submission 192414) | Wastewater microbial communities from Lulu Island WWTP, Vancouver, Canada - plant18 | ecosystem: Engineered > WWTP > Wastewater > Unclassified | place: Canada: Vancouver, British... | reverse complement strand
AGGTTGTACCCCATGAAGTGGTTGGCATGGCGAATTACAATAAAAATATTTTTGTCGGTACCGGAGGCATAGAAGGTATCAACAAAAGTCATTTTGTGGGTGCCGTGTACGGCATGGAGCGTATGATGGGCAGGTCGGATACGCCTGTACGTAAAATTTTCAATTATGCTTCTGATCATTTTGCATCGCATTTGCCGATAATTTATGTGTTGACGGTAGTGGGTGTTAATAAGGAAGGCAATCAGCAAACCTATGGACTTTTTGTGGGCGACGATTTGTCGGTTTTCGATTTGGCTGCCCGGCTTTCGCTGGAAGTTAATTTTGAGATGGTAGAAAAGCCATTGAAGAAAGTCGTTGTTTGGCTCGATCCAACCGAATTCAAAAGCACATGGCTTGGAAACAAATCCATTTATCGTACCCGCATGGCCATTGCCGATGGTGGCGAGCTCATCGTGATTGCTCCGGCACTCATGGAGTTTGGTGAAGACAAAGAGATCGACCGATTGATTCGTAAATATGGATATCATGGCACCGAACATACATTGAAAGCTGTGGACGAAAATGAGGAGCTTCGCAATAATTTGAGCGCGGCAGCGCATCTTATACATGGATCATCCGAAGGACGATTCACGATTACTTATTGTCCCGGGAAATCACCGGAGAATCTCACAAAAGAAGAAATCGAAAGTGTTGGTTTTCGATGGGGCGATATCGATCGGGTCATCGAAGCATATCGGATAGAAACCCTCAAAAACGGATTCAATACTTTACCTGATGATGAAGAAGTGTTCTTTATTTCAAATCCTGCGCTGGGTTTGTGGGCACATCGAGATCGATTTGGAGAGTAGTCGTATTGTTAAAATTGTGAGAACGTGCAAAGAATTAACTAATTTTATTTGCACGTTCTTTTTGTTGCATATATTTTTGTGTACGTACACAGAATTAATAAATTTCATGATATCCTATTTCGGGCGATTTACCGGAAATTTTTGAACATAAGCCCTAAAAAACGGAATTAGATTTTCCTTGGTAATTAGTGAAAACGGCAAGCTTTAGGTTCTCGTCTTTGTTTACCGTTTATTCCAAAAATGAAATTAAATTTTATACAAATTGAGAAACAGATATTTATGGACAAAAGTATTTTTGATATCTCGGAGAAGATCGCAGTCGTAACAGGTGCAAGCGGCGTTTTGGGCGGAAGCATTGCCGAAAGTTTTGTGAAATCGGGAGTAAAAGTGGTGGTTTTGGGACGAACCAAAAGCCATGTAGATAAAAGAGTTGATGAACTCAAAATGTTAAGTGACAATGTGCTTGGCATAACCGCAAATGTTCTCGATATCCATGAACTTGAGAATGCAAACCAACTTATTTTATCCACATGGGGACGAATTGATATTCTTGTCAATTGTGCGGGAGGGAATATTGCCGGAGCAACATTAGAGCCCGATCAATCGGTATTCGAAATGGATCTCGAACTTTGGAACGAAGTCGTGAATCTGAATTTGAACGGTGCCGTTTATCCTTCGCTGATCTTCGGGAAATCGATGGCGCAGCAACAAAGTGGAACGATTGTCAACGTTTCGTCGATGGCTGCGTTGGCAGCTATGACGCGTGTGCCCGGATACTCGGCCGCAAAAGCCGCAGTTACAAATTTCACGCAGTGGCTTGCAATGGAAATGGCTATGAAATATGGCGATCATATTCGGGTAAACGCCATTGCTCCCGGTTTTTTTATTGGCAATCAGAATCGTAATGTCTTGATTAATCCCGATGGATCGCTCACCGAAAGAAGTCGCAAGATTTTGGACAAAACTCCGATGAAACGTTTTGGAGACATCTCGGAGCTGAATGGCGCCGTTCAATTTCTATGTTCCGATGCGGCCAGATTCATTACGGGTGCTATTCTTCCGGTGGATGGAGGGTTTAGTATGTTTAGCGGTGTGTGATCTGCTGAAAAAATTGAGCTATGAAAAAGATATTGTTTTCCTTTTTAATTGTTTTCCCATGTGTTTTGTTTTCACAACAACAATGGCGCTTTTCTGTACGTGTTGACAAGAGCAGTTTGAATCAGCCTTTATCGATACCGCTTGATAATATTTTGCGCGATAGCATTTCGGATAAACTGAGGTTGTTTGAGATTCTCGATGGAAAAGAAAATGAGATTGCTTGTCAGCTTGAAACAGGATATTCTTCGAAATTGTGGTTTATCCTGCAAGGCTTGACTTCAGCCGGATCGGAACGCAAATTTGTGCTTAAGGCAGTAGAGAAAAATCGGATGCCACTTCCTCATTCTTTCATAACATTAACGAAAAACAACGATGAATTGATAATGCAATGCCGGAATAAACCCATACTTGCCTATCGTTTCAGCACGATAAATCCTCCCGATGGCGTCTCTCCCCTGTTTAAAAAATCAGGATTCATTCATCCTTTGTTTTCACCCGAAGGTGAAATATTGACTCGTATTCAGGCTCCTGATCACTATCATCATTTTGGTATATGGGGACCATGGACATTAACAAAAATCAATCATCGAAAAGTTGACTTTTGGAATATCGGAGATGGCCTTGGAACAGTCAGATTTTCCGATTTATTGTTGCAAGTAACGGGACCGGTTTTCACAGAATTTGAAGTTTCGCAACACCATATCGACTTCGGGAATAAGGGAGAAGATCAAGTTGCTCTGAACGAAAAGTTAGATGTGCGAGCATGGAATTTGTCCGACAAGGTTTGGGTTATCGATTATACTACTACTATTAACACACCTCTTGATAGCGGCATACTGTTCGAAGCTTATCGTTATGGTGGTGGCATTGGCTTTCGCGCAACCGAAAAATGGACAAAAGACAATTCATCTGTACTTACTTCGGATGGAAAAACACGAATGGATGCCGATGGTTCAATGGCTCGTTGGTGTATTGTTGAAGGTCAATCAGAAACTAAATCGGGCCGATCCGGAATATTGTTTTTGAGTCATCCTTCCAATCGAATGCATCCCGAACCAATGCGTGTATGGCCGATCGATGCCAATGGAGGAAGAGGAGACATGTTTTTCGAGTTCACGCCAATTCGTTATCAGGATTGGAAAATAGAACCATATCAAAATTACACGTTACGTTATCGAATAATCGTTTTCGATGGAAAAATGGACAAAGAGACGGCCGAGTTGTACTGGAATTCCTTTGGAAATGCACCAAGCGTTCGATTTAGTTTATAAATTTTGAAGTTGGTAAGTAAAATTGGATTTGTGCAATATATTTATTGAAATTTTAAGATGATGCTAAGATTATTCTTCCAGATTTATAGTTTTTCCAAATTCATTGACCACTGATTGTAAAATACCTTAATTCCCGCGACAAAAATCCTATTTTATTTATCTTTACACATCTCAAAAACGAATAAATTATTTCACAAAATACCATATTATTTTTATGACTACTCGAAGAGATTTTATCAAAAATGCGGCTCTTGCTTCGGCCGGATTAGCATTGGGCGGAGTTACCACCAAAATGAATGCAGCAAGCTACAGCCGAGTTGTTGGAGCTAACAAAAAAGTGAATTTGGCGCATATCGGCATTGGAAATCGTGGATGGGAAATTATCCAGGAATTCGATAAAACAGGTTTGGCCAACGTTGTTGCGTTGTGCGATGTGGATTTAGGTGCTGAACACACTAAAAATGCTCTGGCAAAATTTCCCAATGCAAAACGGTTTAAGGATTTCAGAGAAATGTTCGACAAAATGGGAAACGAGATCGAAGCTGTTGCGATAGCAACCCCCGACTTTTCGCATTTCCCCATTTGTATGCTGGCTCTTTCTCTCGGGAAACATGTGTACGTCGAAAAACCGCTTACACGCACTTTTCACGAATCGGAACTCTTGATCGAAATGGCAAAAAAACATCCTAATTTGGTTACCCAAATGGGAAATCAGGGACATTCCGATGCTAACTATTTTCAGTTCAAAGCCTGGAAAGAAGCAGGAATTATCAAAGATGTGACGGCGATCACTGCACATATGAACAACTCGCGTCGTTGGCATGGCTGGGATCCGAACATCTACAAATATCCGGCTGCTGAACCTATTCCCGAAACACTGGATTGGAATACCTGGCTTTCGGCACAGTTCTATCATGACTATAACAAGGACTACCACTATGGTCAGTGGCGTTGTTGGTACGATTTTGGGATGGGTGCACTGGGTGATTGGGGAGCTCACATCCTCGATACGGCTCACGAATTTCTCGATTTGGGCCTACCGGAAGAGGTTAATCCTATAAAACTCGAAGGACATAACGATTATTTCTTCCCAATGTCAACCACGCTCGAATTTAAATTTCCTGCTCGTGAAAAGATGCCGCCGGTTACCGTTACATGGTACGACGGAATCAACAATATTCCACCCGTTCCCGAAGGATATGGCGTATCAGAACTCGATCCAAATATTCCTTCGGTGGGCGGAGGAAAAATTCAACCTGCAAAACTAAATCCCGGGAAAGAGATTTACAGCAAGGAACTGACTTTCAAGGGCGGTTCTCATGGAAGCACTCTTTCGATTATTCCGGAAGAAAAAGCGAAAGAGATGGCCAAAAAACTGCCCGAAGTGCCACCAAGTCCGTCCAACCATTTTGCCAATTTCCTTTTGGCTTGTCAGGGAAAGGAAAAAACGCGTTCGCCGTTCGAAATCTCGGGTCCTTTGAGCCAGGTATTCACGCTCGGGGTGATGGCTCAGCGACTCAATCGGAAAATAGTTTTCGACCGCAAAACTAAACATGTTACCAACGATGCCTTTGCCGACGCCTTCCTCACCGGAATACCGCCTCGCAAAGGATGGGAAGAATTCTACAAATTGTAAATATAAAAATATCTGTTTCAAACTATTAAACAAAATGAAGAAAAACATTTTATTCGTATTGGCTATGATTGCCGTATTTTCGCTATCGGCACAGGAAGCCACATGGCAGGATCTGTTCAATGGCAAAAATCTGAAGGGCTGGACAAAGCTCAATGGCACGGCCGAATATCAAGTTAAAGACAAAACAATTGTCGGCATATCCAAACCGGGTACTTCGAATACTTTTTTGGCTACCAACAAAATGTATGACAACTTCATCCTCGAATTCGATTTCAAAGTGGATGACGGACTCAATTCGGGCGTGCAGTTTCGCAGCAACAGTCTGAAAGAATACAACAATGGTCGGGTTCATGGCTATCAGTTCGAAATCGATCCTTCGGAGCGTGCCTGGACGGGAGGTGTTTACGACGAAGCGCGCCGTGGATGGCTCTATCCACTCACTTACAATCCCGATGCAAAAAAAGCATTTAAAAACAATGAATGGAATTCGGCACGCATCGAAGCTATCGGCAATTCAATCCGCACGTGGGTTAACGGCATCGCATGTGCCGATTTGTTGGACGATATGACAAAATCGGGATTCATTGCATTGCAGGTTCATAGCATTGGCAATAATCAATCGTTGGCAGGCAAAACCGTTTCGTGGCGCAATATTCGTATCATGACCGAAAATCTCGATCAGTTTAAAACTCCTGAAAACAATAGCATTCAGCAAATCAATCGAATAGCTAACACTATTTCCGAAAGAGAAAAACAAGACGGCTGGCGTTTGCTTTGGGATGGAAAGACTACCGAAGGGTGGCGTGGTGCCAAATTGGATGGATTCCCCCAAAAAGGTTGGGTTATCGAAAATGGCATCTTGAAAGTTTTGAAAGGAAATGGGGGCGAATCGGCTAACGGAGGCGATATTATCACAACACGACTTTATAAGAATTTCATGCTGAAAGTCGATTTTAAGATAACTGAGGGAGCCAACAGTGGCATCAAATACTTCGTTGATCCTACGTTGAATAAAGGTGCAGGGTCTGCTATCGGGTGTGAATATCAGATTCTCGATGATTTGCGACATCCCGATGCCAAACTTGGGGTTAATGGCAATAGAACATTAGGTTCTCTCTACGACTTGATTCCTGCTCCGAAGGACAAACCTTTTTTGCCCGGTTTCTTCAATACTGCTATGATCGTGGTGAAAGGTAATCATGTGGAACATTGGTTGAACGGAGTAAAGTTGTTGGAATATGAAAGAAACAATCAGATGTGGAACGCTCTGGTTGCCTATAGCAAATACAAAGATTGGCCGAATTTTGGGAACTACGAACAGGGATATATTCTGTTGCAGGATCATGGTGACGAAGTTTGGTTTCAGAATATCAAAATCAAAGAGTTGTAATTTATAATCACGATATCGACATAACTAAATGGAAGGACCGTGTCGTATACTGTGAACGGTTCTTCATCTTTTTTCGATGAATACGGCCTACTCGCACTATTACGATGCTTCCTCTCTTTTTCATGGTTCGTTGCTCAATATTATGGGCACTCGTTTGGACGCCGTTTTCATCGAAACGGACAAAGCGTTGTGTGAACTGGTTTGGCAAAGAGTAGTTGCCGAATTATCGCGACTGGACAAAATGTTCAATCGGTTTGACGTCGAAAGTGAAATTTATTCCGTAAATTTACGGGCGGCGACCGAAAGTGTGATTGCAAGCGACGAATTGATGTCTGTTTTGATAAGTTGCAAGCGTTATCACAATCTTTCGCTGGGCTTATTCGATGTTACTTTGTCCGATTTCAATGCCGTCCATCTCGATGTGGAACATCAAACAATTTCGTTTTCTGCAAAAAATGTTTCGATTGATTTTGGAGCCTGTGCCAAAGGATATGCCCTCGAAAAAGTGAAGCAAATGTTAGTTGACGCGGATATTAAAGATGCCTTAATCGATTTTGGTAACAGTTCGGTGTTGGCGTTGGGACATCATCCCTTTGGCGATTGCTGGAAAATCAGTGTCGAAAATCCTTTTCGTCCGGGAGAAATTGTGGATGAAATCGAATTGCGCGACGAGGCGCTTTCGACATCGGGCAATATGCCGACTCATCTAAAGCATATCGTCAATCCCAGAACACATCAATTTATTGAAGACGAAAAAATAGTTAGCGTCGTAACACAAAATTCATTCGACGCCGAAGTATTGAGCACCGCTTTGATGATTGCCAATCCTGAGGAACAGGGAAAAATCCTGACGCATTTTGACCATGCGTCTTTCAAAGAATACATTCTGTAATAAATTATGAGTACCGATAAAAATACAAAACAAGTAGATCTCGAACTTCGACAGTTTATCAAAAACTTGGGATATATAGCCGGGGGTACGGCATTGCTGACCACTGTGCCTTGGTTGCAATCTTTTACGACCGACAAATTGTCGGAAATAAAAAACGAAAAGGCCAGAGTGGCTATTTTGGGAACCGGTTCGCGTGGACAGTATCATATCCTGAACCTTTTGCGGATACCGCACGCCGAAATCGTCGCGTTGTGCGACAATTATCCTCCAAATCTTAAAACTGCATCTGATTTGTGTCCCAAAGCCAAAACATATACCGATTATCGGAAGATGCTGGAATCGAAAGATATCGATGGCGTTATTATATGTACTCCACTCAATTGGCATGCACCGATGGTGCTCGATTCGTTGGCAGCCGGAAAGCATACTTTTTGCGAAAAATCGATGGCGCTTACGATGGATGAATGCAAGGCTATTTACGAGGCCTATCTTCATACTGATCGAGTATTGTATTTCGGAATGCAGCGTCTGTTCGACGAAAAATATATAAAAGGATTGAGCATGATTCATTCCGGGCTGATTGGCGACATCGTAGGCATTCGTTGTCACTGGTTTCGCAACAACGACTGGCGAAGGCCGGTGCCTTCTCCCGAATTGGAACGGAAAATCAACTGGCGTCTTTATTGGGAATCTTCGGGTGGATTGACAACCGAATTGGCAACCCACCAGTTGGAAGTTTCTAATTGGGCGATGAAGCGTATTCCCGAATCGGTAGTAGGAATGGGTGATATTGTTTTTTGGAAAGATGGCCGCGAGGTTTACGACAGCATTAGCCTGACTTATCATTATCGAAATGGTGTGAAAACAACATACGAATCGCTTATCTCGAATAAATTCAATGGCTTGGGTGAGCAGGTGTTGGGGCACAAAGGTACTATGGAACTCGAAAAAGGTCAATATTTTTTCGAAGACGTTGCTCCGGCACCGGGTATTCTGCAACTCATCAATAACGTCGAAAAGCGTGTCTTCAGTACTGTGCCGATAGCCGGACCCAGTTGGGTGCCCGAAACGGCATCGAAGCAAAAGCCCCATTATGTAATTGAAGGGATGGTTCATGCCACGAGTGGCGGTTCCATGGTAGGCGCTGAAAACGATGGCTCTGACAATTTGATTTCTGCTTTTTGCCAAGCAGTCATAACAGGCGAAAAGGCTAAAGACATTGTCGAAGAATGCTATAGCTCTACTATGTTGTGTCTGTTGGGCAATCAGGCGATGAAAGAGCAGCGAAAAGTCGATTTCCCTGACGAATACAAAATTCCCTATTTAAAATTCTGAGAAAATGAAAGATATTATTATACCGGTTCAACGCCAGAAAAAGGAATTACGTATTTTACTTATATGTTTTGCTTGTTCGTTTTTGCTTAATATTGCTGCGATTATAATCTACAAAACCTCTTGGGCCGAAATAATAACCCAGATCGGATATGTCATTATCATCGCGCTTGCGCTTTATGTGTTGATTGCGATTATCCGATTGATCGTTTATCTGATTTTGAGATTTTTCAAAAAACGAAAGTGAATCAGACGATTGTTTATCTTGTTTCTCAATGATTTTTAAATAATAGGCTTATGAAAAACGAAAAGATTTTGTCGAGAAGAAATTTTCTGGGGACTTCGGCTTTACTCACTGCCGGTTCCTTATTGTCTGTTCATTCATCGTTATTTGCCGCGAATAACAATGTTTCGAATATCACAAAAGCAACTCCAAAGGTTTTGCCCAACTCCAAATTTGCAGGTGTGCAGATTGGAGCTATCACCTACAGTTTCCGTGATTTGAAGGGAGGTCTTGAGACAACGCTCAAAGCTTGTGTCGATGCAGGACTGAGCTCAATAGAATTAATGGGCGATGGCGTTGAGGAATATTTGGGTGCTCCCAAAAATCCTGTTCGAAGATTTCCCAATGCTCAAAATCCTTTGACAGAGGAAGAGAAAAAAGCCATTGCGGATTATCAATCCGAATTGAAACAATGGCGAAAAACACAAGGCACAGTTGAAAAATACAGGCAACTTCGCAAAAAGTTTAATGATGCGGGTATCGACATTCATATTTATAAATGGACTGCCGGAAAGTCTGAAGAAGATCTCGATTATTCGTTCAAAGTGGCAAAAGCTTTGGGTGCAGTCGGCATTAGCGATGAACTGAACGACGAAAATGCACGTTTGATGGGTCCGGTTGCAGCCAAAAACGGAATGTATGCCATTCTGCACAACCATTTTCAGTTTGCACAACCGGGTTTTGACGTGGATAAATATCTTGCCTATTCGCCGGCTAATATGTTGAATTTCGACGCTGGCCATTATTTTGGCTCTACCGGGTTAAATCCTGTTGATTTCATCAGAAAGTATCACCATCGAATTGTCAGCATTCACCTGAAAGACAAAACATCGGCCACGAATGCCTGGAAGAAAAACGAAAATCAGGTGTGGGGACAGGGTGAAACTCCGCTCGAAGAAATTTTGCATTTGGTGCGTGACAATAAGTGGCCGATCTATTGCGACATTGAGCTGGAATATCCCGTTGTGCCTTGGTCCACTTCTGTTAAGGAAGTTCGAACCTGTATGCGTTATTGTCGGCAGATTTTGATTTGAAAACCGTGACTAACTGCTTATAATATCCGTTTGTGCTTTCGGGGGCGAACGGATATTTTTCGTTTGAACCACTTTTGTTCGAAAATCGTTATCTTTGCATGGATAGTAACAAAATAACAATATGAGTGCACCGCTTGCTGAAAGACTTCGTCCACAATCACTTGACGATTTTATCGGCCAAAAACATTTGGTAGGTAAGGGTGCAGTTTTGCGTAAAATGATCGAATCGGGTAGGGTGCCGTCGATTATTTTTTGGGGACCTCCCGGCGTGGGTAAAACTACCTTGGCCAACATCATTGCTAACACTGTCAAAGCTCCGTTTTATAAGTTGAGTGCCATCAATTCGGGAGTGAAGGATGTGCGTGAAGTCATCGATAAGGCTCGAAACAGTCGTTTTTTCGAAGCGACAAGTCCTATTTTGTTCATCGACGAAATTCATCGTTTCAGTAAGTCGCAACAAGATTCGTTGCTTCATGCCGTTGAGACAGGAGCAATCACATTGATTGGTGCTACTACCGAAAATCCATCTTTCGAAGTCATCCGTCCGCTTTTGTCCCGCTGTCAGGTTTATGTGCTTAAACCGATGGAGAAGAAGGATTTGGAAGAACTTCTCCATAAAGCAATCACCGAAGATGTCATTCTCAAAGAAATGAATATTCGTGTCGCTGAAACCGATGCTTTGTTTCGTTTTTCGGGAGGAGATGCTCGGAAGTTGCTGAATATTCTCGAATTGGTGGTTTCGTCAGAAACAACTGATGAAATCGTAATCACCGACCAAAAAGTGACTGAGCGGTTGCAGGAAAATCCTGCTGCTTACGATAAAGGTGGAGAAATGCACTATGATATCATTTCTGCCTTTATCAAATCCATTCGCGGGAGCGATCCGGATGCAGCCGTTTATTGGTTGGCACGCATGGTTGCCGGAGGCGAGGATCCGGCTTTCATCGCTCGACGATTGGTGATTCTTGCGGCTGAAGATATCGGATTGGCTAATCCCAATGCACTGCTTCTTGCCAATGCCTGTTTCGATACCTTACAGAAAATTGGGTGGCCCGAAGGACGAATCGTTTTAGCCGAGACGGCTATCTATCTGGCAACTTCACCCAAGAGCAATTCCTCGATACTGGCTATTGATGCAGCCATGAGTGAGGTGCAACGCAGCGGAAATCTTCCTGTGCCGTTACATTTGCGCAATGCACCTACTTCGTTGATGAAGGAGCTGGATTATGGCAAAGATTATAAATATGCGCACGATTACGAAAACAATTTCGTTAAGCAGGACTATCTTCCGTCGCAGCTTAAGAATCATCAATTTTGGGAGGCACAATCCAATCCGTCAGAAGCCAAAATGCGCGAGTTGATGCGAAAACTGTGGGGAAAAGAATAAAAAAACCGGTGTTTTCTTAATCCACACATTGCAGGGAGATATCGAATAGAAGATAAATAACGTTTGAAGTTGCATTTATAAACCGAATTCGTCCTGGCTCAAAAAATAAAATAAAAAAGAGGAACTGTATGAGGTAGTTCCTGTTTAAAAGTGTGTATAAATCCGTGTATATACGTTTCAATTCATTGATTTACAATGCAAATTGCGGAAAGCGAGGGATTCGAACCCCCGGTACGGTTACCCGTACACTTGATTTCGAGTCAAGCCCGATCGACCACTCCGGCAGCTTTCCAAATTACGAATTCAACGAACATCCGCCGTTAACTTCTTTTTTATACACCAGCCTAAAATCGTTGCAAAGTTAGCAATAAAATGTTTATTCCTGCAAAAGGGAGCGAATTTTCTGCATCACACAAACATTCGTCCCATGATCTACCTGGTCATTCTATTTTTGCAAAGCGATCAATGCTTCATCGGTAGCTTTCAACAGCGCATTCACCGAAATTTTATCGCCTACGGCATGTTGCATCCACAATTGAGGGATGATGCGTCCCTGCATGAGCATTCGCGTAACTTCGTCTGCAAAATTTTTGCCGCGAATTTGCTGTTCGATCTGAAAAGCAATCAAATGTCCCATCGGATAATTGGGCAAATAGAGCGGATAATCGATCATGTGTGAATAGATGGCGAGCAGCGTTTCGTCTTTTCCGCCCAAAATGCCGGCATAATAGGAATTCCAAACCTGTTTGGCAATATCGATGACGGCATTTTTCAACTGTGCGGGAGTAGCATCGGGATGCGCATAAAGCCATTCCCAAACCCGAATATCCACCAG
>Ga0255344_1005544_pt1 | contig 12014 bp, 13 predicted proteins | sample wastewater_treat_5_FD_192414 | JGI IMG/M metagenome (GOLD analysis project Ga0255344, IMG submission 192414) | Wastewater microbial communities from Lulu Island WWTP, Vancouver, Canada - plant18 | ecosystem: Engineered > WWTP > Wastewater > Unclassified | place: Canada: Vancouver, British... | reverse complement strand
CAGAATCTGCTTGATGTCCCAGGACATAGTGGAAACGGTAGTTGGGTACCAGATAGCGCGGAGCAGAGCAGTCTCGATCCAGGTAGTCAACCAGAAGCATTTCGGATCGGTGTTCTCGATGATACACATCACGTTCTTGGTTGGGACCAACGTACCTTCAAGGACGGCGCGAATCTTGACAGGCAATTTGCCACCGTGGACATCGATGATGTACTGCCAACCTTCACGGTTGAACGGCATGCCATTGGCATCCCAGACTTCGGCAGCGAACTCGAGTTGTTCTTGCGTAATGACCTTGGACAGGTATTGCTTGATGAATGTTTGGAGACCGAAGAACAGAGTGCGGTCGTACTTGCCACCACGGGATTCGATGTACGAGTAAACGTACTCAGTGCCCGGAGGGTATTGAAGGTACATGCTCGCTTTGTACGAGTCGGTGTTTGTCATGATCGACTTCAAAGCGTCGAGAGACCGAGCACAAGCTTTTGCGATTTTGTTTGGTTGTAGTGCCATGATAAGCTCCTTATCAGTTAATGAAAGAACACCGTCTATCGGCATTCAGTGAAGTGATTATACTCTATTTTGAAAAATGAAAAACTTGAAAAAATTAGGTTCGGGTTTATCGCCTGAGGTATTCAACGTCGGCAGCTGTCGGTCCGCGACTCACATGAGAAACGGACATCTCGTATTTCGGATCAAAGCGACGAACTAAGAATTCCGGCAGATCGTCTTTCGGCACTTCGACTTTACAGGTTCTTGGATTGTCGTAGCAATCGATGACCGTGACATCGCTGTGGATTTGATCGAGGCAGGTGACAGCAAGTGTTGGCGGTTCAATTGTGACACCAAGTGCTTGAGCAACGAATTTGGCACGTTCAAGATCCGCCTCAATGAAGCTACGAAGCATGTTTGGTTCTAATGGTGCGTAGCGAATTTTGCCTTGCCAAGGATTCTCAACATTTGTTTTGTCGTCTGGCGTGCTGGCGGCGCCGAATTCAATGCCTTCATTCTCGAGACGACCAGCGCCGTGCCGTGTAAGATATGCGCGAGTCACGTAAATCGGTTTCAATGATTTCACATTGAGCTCTGCCGCTGCGACGATTGCCGCAGGCAATCCAGTGATGCTACGAGTCACGTGAGGAAATTCACCCATGAACTCGTCCAACATCAGACCTTGAGCGCCTTCAAATACGAGTGGTCCGCGCTTTACTGACGCTGCCCAATTGCCAGGACTAGCATGCAATTCTACAGCAGACTTCATGTCATGGGCGACCTTTGATAGGTCGGTGCTATACAGGGCGCTGACAAAGTCTTTTGGCACGCTGTCAATTCCAAGTTGTGCCAGTCGCTTCGGCACCCACTCTCGGTAGATCTTTTCGAGTTGCGTTTCGATGTCGAATGTGCTGTTGAATCGAAGGGATCCAAAAGACATTGGAAAGAATTCGTGGCGAGTGACAGTCTCGTTGATGCCCATTCCGCACGATCCGTGTCGATCATTGCCGCGCAGCGTTTCAATAATGCCGTTGATCAGCATATCGTAAATGGTTGTCACTCGTGCCTTGTCGCTGACGAGGATGTACGGATGCTGTTTGAGGTCGGACTCTTTGCCAAGCACGCTTAGTTCGCGTGTTAGAGCCAATGGATTGAAAATGAAGTTCGAAGATAGGAACGTATCAGATCCGGCAAAGGTGCCAGAACTGACATGTCCAAAGACATGTCGCCGCCCATCAGAAGTTGTCACAGTGTGTCCGGCTTGCGCACCACCATTGAAGCGAGTGACAAACCGAGGATTCAATCGACGCGCTTCAAAGTCGGTGATGAGACCTTTGCCTTCATCACCGAAATTTGCTCCAATAACAACTGAGGCTGCTGACATATGTATATTCCTTTTAGGACGTGGTATGTCATTATACCACGTCCTGGGAAGGTCAGTCTTTCAGCGCGTTAGCGAAGGCATGGCGCAGTGCTTTTGGATTCTTTGATCCGGCAATCACTGTGTCAAGGTCTTCACCTTCTGCGACTCGCAAAGTTGCGAGTACTACTTCAGACAGGTCCTTCGCATCTTTCAGGAAGATGACGTTGTTGCCGAGCATTTCAGTCCAAGTCTCTTTCACGCGTTGTGGACGCGATCCAAAGTAAGAACCTTGTTCGATCACAACGTGGAACACTTGGTAGCGTTCCTTAGCACGAGCCAGCGCTTCGGCAGGGGTAGTGCTGACAAACTGACCTTCACCAAACACCGAACGCAATTCACGTTCAGACAGTGTTTCGTATGGTGCCTCTTCGTCGCCGAATGTGAAGAGGTAACCCTTCTTGTTCCGCTTGGCAAAGCAGTCGATAGCAGTCTTGTGCGCGGCGAAGTACCATGCCAAATCGTAGCTTTCGCTGTTGTTACCACCGCCACCGCCTACCAGGTAAACCTGACGAAGTTGCTCGAGGATCTTGATGTCTGCTTCAAACTGCGAAACTTGAAGAGCACAACCGCGCGAAGTGTGTACATCGTCAATGCCCATGAACATCATGTGCGGATCTTTGACAGGCGAAGTTTCGAGAATTGCACCCATCAATTCTGGCAACGATTCTTTCGCAATCATCTCAGCATACATGCCCATCGACCCAGTGACGTCGAGCGCCATGATGATTGGGGTGCTGTTTGGATTCAAGTCAGAATCGCATGACTCACGAAGAGTGATTTTCGCTGGGTCAAGTGCTTGCGGCATTGACCGGCTTGTGAACACCTCCTCGCGAGATGCGGTGCGATAGTTTGTGGTAGATGCGTACGAAGTGTAATCCGAACTGCTCCAACGTGCTGATCCCATGTCTTTCTCCTTAGTTGCGGATCGTATCAACGCGATACGAGATCCAACAGAAATTACCTTGTCCGTCTTTGTATCCACGACCACCTTGAGAATCAGTATCAAATAACACCCAAGGTTGTCCAGAGATTATGCAGACACCATTATTCCAGTTTCGCTTTTCAGATCGGCGACACCAAATGCCGCCAACCGTAATAAGGCAAAGTAGAACTATGCCGAATGACATAATTAGCTACGATTGAAGGGCGAGCGTCCAGAAGTAGAACCACTAGATGATCCGCCAAATGGGTTATTACCGCCCATCATTTTCATCATCATCATAGTCTGCATCATCTGACCCATGCCACCAGCATCGCCGCCAGTAGCGCCGTTGTTCATCTGCGACATCAGCATCAGAGGCATCATCTTTTCCATGCTGTCACCGCCGAGTTCGCCACCGCCCATCATCATCATTGGCAGCAGCATGTTCTGCATTTGACCAAGACCCTTGTCGCCATTCGGCAGCATTGACATCAGCGAACGCAGTACCATCACACCAGACTCGAGACCGAGCATCGATACCTTTGGTGGATTCCATGCGACGGTTTCGCCATTTGGTTTCATGACCTTGAACGACACTTTGTCAGTTCCGGCACCCTTGACTTCAACGACCCAAGTGATGCGAGTCTTGCCGCTGTAGATGATGTCACCGACCTTGACGGAAGCGACTGGAGTGGACTGGGCAAATGCTGGCAACGCAACACCAAACTCGTCGAACATGTTGATGCTGATTTGCGCATCATCACCTTCGCCTTCGAGGGTAGCGATTCCGTCTTCAGTCTGAACGCCGATCTTTCCGGACATCAGATCCCAAACAACACCATCCGCTTTGCGGAACATACGCGACATGAATTTGTCGACACCGGGCAGATTCAAATTTCCCATGATTTTCTCCTAAAGTTTGCTGCGATTAAATGGGGTCGTAGCAACACCCCGTACTTGCTCAGTTGCTGTCTTTAACAGACATTGCCCAGTTGACGATCGCGTGGTGATCTTCGAACCAGTTCGACGGGTTCTCAATAGCACGATCCAATAACAACCAGAAGGCATCTTCAGTCTCGACGATGTCTTTTCCGCCAGACTCGTAAGTAGGGACATTTTGTCCTTTTACGATTGGCAACGGTTTGGTATCGTCGAGGCGAAACAGATACGCTGTTGTGAAGGTGCGACCACGTGCTGAACGTTCTGGGTCATCAAAGAGTTCTTTGTCTTTGATGGATCCTTTCAACATCGACTCAGTGATTTCAAGAGCGCGTTTGCCAGTTGCCAAACGAATTCCTGTTTCTTCAATCAGTTCACGAACTACCGCATCAGCGCTTCGTTCATTCTGGTTGATGAATCCACCGGGCAATGCCCACAGACCTTTACCTGGTTCGGACCCACGTTTAACAACCAAAATGTGACCGGACTGAATCACGACAGCATCTGCGCAGTTGAAGGTAGGAGCGTATGGCGGAGCAAACGCTTCAGCAAACTCCTGTAATGCCTCGGGTTGTGCGGTGATACCGCACTGTTGTGCCTCAGCAAGAACACGCCGCTTGGATGGTTTTGTACTCCAACGCTCCTTGTACTTCTTGATGAAGTCATACTCACGACGCAGCGATTCAAGTTTGCCGGCATTAGCAAAACGCCAGAGAAACATTGTAGTTGTGTGTGGTACCTTTACATCAAGAGACGCAAAGTCGTTAGCAGACAACCTGCTCTCATAAAGAACTTGACGAACGCTGGTTGCGCTGATGTCACCATCGGCATTCGCTGGTCGATTGTTGTGCGCATCAACGAAGTCTTTCTTCCACTGAGGGAATGACTTGAGATACCAAGTTGAATCGTCACGATCAGACCCAGTGATGTGGACGTCAGTCAGCAACATAGGGTTGCCGCCACGAGTTTTTTCTTTACAGTATTGCTCGACGGCGGTAGTTACAGAGTGTTGAACCGACTTGATCCAAGTGTTGTGAGAATACGGGTAATCACGAAGTGGTAAAATGATCAGGTCGCCAATTGAACCGACAGGCGCTTGATCGACAAATGCCTGAATCATTTCCTTGCGTTCAGCAAAGGTGAAAGGATTCTTGAGATTGCGCGCTTGCCCAGATGATCCGACAAGAACAATAGTGAGTTTTGAAGTCTTCAGCGAGCGTTCGAGAACGTGCGCATGTCCCAAGTGAAATGGGTTGAACCTGCCAATGTAGACGGTAACGTCTTTTTTATATGTTGTCATTTCGAGCTCCTCGAACAACAGTTTGATGCGTAGACGCCTATCGTCTTAGCTTGATGTAATTATAACTACAAATCTATTTATCGGTAAAAGTAAATCTAGGTCGAGCGGTTAGTCCGCTCGACCTAAGAATATTTACTTCAATAACTTCATTGCTTGGCCGCCAACGCCAAGGGCAACATAATCGACACCATCGTAAAACAGATCATACCCGGCGGTATTAACAGTAGGCCAATTGAACGTTGTCCAAGCCGTTCCACCTGCTGGTGTTGCCCATGTTCCGTCACCGCGCCAAAATGTTGACGCTGACACACCGGATCAAGTATCCAAATGCGAGACACCTAAATTGCCAGACACACCAGTAGCAAGATCCACAAGGGCTGTGCCAGACAATGTTGCCCAAAGCGAGCCATCATAGACTGTCACCGACGATGTTGTCGTGTCAAAATAAAGTTCGCCGAGTGATGGCGAAGCTGGTGCGCTTGCCGCTGCCGGGAGAACTAGGTTGAATACAAGAATACGTTAGAACCTTCTATCAACTTGATCGAATCAATTAGCATTACTTGCTCCTAGAAATTACTGACTATAGGTCTATTTAAGGAGAAGTAATCAATTCGGTTTTTAATTTACCACAAACAAAAAAGTCACCATTTAGGTGACTTTTCTTTTGTTAGATCCAACTTAATACGTTGGATCGGCAGTGCGAATTTTCAGATCGCGGAGAAAGTTTCTTCGCTTGATAATCGCTTCACGGAACTCAGCGCAGAGCGTATCGATTGTCTCTTCATTGACCTCATCGAACTGTAGCGTCATTCCTTCCCGAAGACCTTCCTGCCGACGTGCTGGCGCTGTCTTAACGCGGATTTCGGTAGGCACCTCGAACGGTAAAAGTTCGAGGGTTGTCGTGATCATCACCATTACGCTGCAACTGCCTTCTTAGCAGCAACCTTGCGAACAGTTGCTCCTGCCGAGGTCTTGGTTACCGTAACGCCAGTTGTTGGCGCAGCAACCGTTGCCTTCTTGACCGTAGTCTTCTTGACGGCGGTAGCAACTGCCTTCTTGACGGCGGTCTTCTTCACTGATGAAGTCGCCTTCTTGACTGCTTCCTTGGCACCAGCAACGGTCATGACCTTTTGACGATCGACAGTGCGAATGACATCGAAGTCAGCACGGTTGTTGCCACGGAACACACGTGCTGGTTCTTGAGTCTTGTCGGTCATACGACCGCCGATGATTCGTGCCAGTTCGATCAGTTCCTTCTTCAATGCCTTGAATGTCATCGTCGGTTTGACCGTGCGAGCGATTTCAACCAGTTTGTTTTCGTACAGCTTCGTGAACTCTGGGTTCAAGAAGTCATAGAACCGCAGCGGTTTGAAACCGTCGATAGGACCGACTTGGTTTGTAGGAGACACAACGATTTGAACGTCATCCCAAGCGGCACCGTGAGCAACTGGGCGCTGCTCTTTCCAGAATCCAGTCTGGATTTCGCCAATCAGGAATTGATTGAGCAAAGTTGCTTGAAGGATGGACGAGACCAGGAGTTTCTTTTTCATTTGGATGGATACCTTTTCAAAGTTGTCTACCTGCGATTATATCACAGATTTTTCTCCGATTTGGGTTGAAGAGACATAATGATCGGAGCAAAACATTATGTCTCTTCGGGATTACTTCCTGGAGGCGCGTTTGATCGCTGCCACTGCTGCCGGGTGTGCTGCCCACTTGATGCGATCGATGTCCAGAGGATCAACGTCACGCCATTTTGGATGGTAGTCACCGGATTGGAGCTTGCCAATGTTGCGAGTGATACATGTAACCAACTCACCAATTTCTGCTTGATACTGATTCTTGAAGGCATATGTTGCCAACACGTTGTCGACCTTGTAAGTCTGTGTCGTGCCCTTCACGGACTTGTACATTCCACTTGGGAGCAATGCCTTAGTGTACAGACCAAACTTGTCTAGCGACGGATCTTGTAGAGGGACCAATTTGAAACCAACGCTGGTCTCGAGCATCTTGATTGGCGCACCGGCAACGATGAACTCGGCATCTGCCTGTCCTGCCATCACCATGTCGAATCCTTCTTTTTGCGATGCTTTGATCGGCGTCCACTTGATCCCAGTCAATGCCTTGATCACCTGAACAGACACCCAAGTGCCTGAACCTTCTGGACCTTCAACAACACGCTTGCCTGACAACTGTGCCAGTGAAGTGATCGGGCTGCCGTCCTTGGCAACGATATGCATTTCCGTGGAGAAGAACGGAAAGATCATCACGATGCGATCCATCATCTTCGGATCTTGACCGCGCATGTATTCCAAAGCATCAGCTTGAATGATGCCGTACTGCGTGTTCTTGTCGCCGTAGATTTTCTGAATGTTGTCCAGAGAACCGTCGCTCAACACGTTGTTGATCGGCGATGTTGGTGTGGAGCAGACCGCTGCGATGTTGGCTGCCATCGGGTGGTTAGTACCAGTTGGCTGACCAGAGGCGATGCCCACAGGCGCCGCCTGAGCTGTCAAGGCGAGCATTGCTGCCAGAGCAAAGAGGATTCGTTTCATTGGCGTGGTGTCCTTTCAGTTTGGTTGAGAGATTACTTCTTGCCTGCCTTCAACAACGCTGCCATACCGGCATCGCCGGATGTCACGTTGGATTGTGCTGGTGCTTCTTGGACTTGTGGCGCAGTCGCAACTGGTGCTTCGACCATTGCTGCCGCTCGAGTCACTGCTTCGGACTCAGCAGGTACCGCAGTCACTACGACCGGAGTAACAACTGGTTCGGCGACCTTCTTTGGTGCGAATGTTGTGTATCCCCAGACTGCCAAAGCAATTGGGGCAGCGATCATGATCGCTTTCGGCAATGGTTTCATATTGTTAAACATTTCAAATCTCCGTTGGTTAGGTTAATCTATTCTACTGTTGAACCGTGAAAATGAATACTGGAAAATCTAGGTTGACTCTTGGTTCTTAGTTCGTTCTTGATGTTCTTTCCAGGCTTCATCAAACTCTGCCATTGACTCGGCGATCGCTGCTCCAGCACTTCCGTTGTAGCGTTTATGGAGTTCAATAAGCATTTCTGCTTCTCGTTCTTGACTTGCACACGGGTAAGGAGTACAGGTCCAGATCAATTTATCAAAAGTTTCGTCATCGATGTTCGACCAAACTTCGCGAGCATCTTTTAGAGTTGGTTGTGTCATGGATGTTCAACCTGAGTTTTTCGAGAACCTGAAACTGGGTTCGTAGGTTTCGTTGTACGATGGGCGATCGTATGTAACTTTCCACCCAGCAGCGCGAAACACATCTTCAAAGTCCATGAATTTCCGTGCGTAGATCGTGTCGTTGGTGAGACCTGTCACTTCGCGAACCCGAGCAATAATGTCCTTTTGAAGGAGTGTTACGGCACCACCGGTGCCATACTCTTCAATCAACATGTCATTCACTACTTGAACGACTTCAGGTGGAATGCGATCACGACGAAACTGCTTGCTTTGGATTTCAACTTCAGTCGGAGAAAGCGCTTTTGTCATTTTGAATCCAGGTTAGGCGAAGACCAACTAATGATCTTCGCCTTTGTTGTCAATTAGACCTTTGGAATTACCAGACGCTGACCAATCTGAATCAGATTCGGGTTGGGCAGGTTGTTGCGAGATTCGATCTCGGCGTAGCGCATACGATCGCCGAGGGTTGCTGCTGCGATGGTGGACAGAGTATCACCCTTCTTGACCACGTACACTGTTTCGGTCTTCGCTGCTGCTGTGACCTTTGCCAAGTTGGCGCTCATGAAGTATGTCTTGATCATCTCAGCGTACATCGGATCCGCTTTGACCTTGCGAATCGCAGCATTCAGACCGTCGAGCAAATCAGCATCGCCTTTGCGAACAGCAATCTTGTACTTCAGATTCGAACCAGGCAATTTGGAGATTGCGAATTGGAGGTTGGTACCAGCAATTTCAGCGGCAGCGAAAGGGTAGTCATAGATGATCGCATCGACCTTACCGCTCTTGATGAAGTCATTGATCCAAGTACGACCTTGAGCAGAAGAGGCATCGCTGAGTTCTTTCAGACGAGCACGTGGGAACTGCTTGGAGACATATGCCTTAACGTCAGGATCACCTTCAAGGATGCCGATCGTCATGTCGTTAACATCATCTGGACTACGCACCATGGTACCGCCTGAAGTGATCAGGGCGTATCCAAAGTCATCCACGTATGGAATGGTGTAGACCACGCCTGGCAGATCGTCATTGGTGAAGGTCAGACCGTCGATGGCAATGTCCACCTTGTCAGATTTCAGCAGGGCAGCAGGGACTTCGGCATAGGTGTCAACAACGTTGTCGGTGTCGATGGCGATGCGAGCATGCTTGCCAGTGAATTCAGATTGTGCGAACAACATCTTCATGAAGTCGTAGTTGAATCCTTGTGGAGCACCACGTTCAATGGAGAAGAATGGCTTGGACGGAGATTGAACACTGACGCGAACCACACCGCTGTCCACGATGGACTTCATGGAATTGCCGGATGCGACTGGGGCAGAGTCAGACGAGCGAGTCGATTTGGATTGCGAGGTCTGCGATGAAGAATCATTCTTCTTGGTCATACCGCTGACCAGACCAGAATTGAGCACTGCTTGTCCGCCAAAGACGATCAAGATCGTTGCCAAAAAGGCAAGTACTGCTTTCGGGAGGGGTTTCATATTTTTGAACACGTTGATTTCCTTTTCAAAGTTGAGTTACAAAGTTAATTCGCAGGTTGATTATACACCAGATTTTGGTCAACCTGCGAATTTTATCGCCTTATCGCTTGATCAACAACTTGGCATAGTCAGCATCAGCAGGAGATGCGACACCGATCTGCGTAGCAATGATGCTGGTGGAGGCATTGTTTTCCAGCAGTTGTGCTTTCGAGTTGCCGAGCAGAATGCTGTCTGCCTTGTTTTCCCAAGCTTGGAGCTTCTTCAAAGCTTCAGCTTCGTACACACCATTCTGCATGTCGAGACCTTCAACGAATCCACGACTGTTCTCGATGAAGCTATCGATCTCGCCCATCTTCATACCGAAGTCTTCGACAACGAATTCCATTGCTTGGTCGAACAGTTCCTTGGCGTCTGTACCACCCATCAGAATCGCTTTCGCTGCCTTCATTGCGGTGTGTGATGCCAGAATCATTTCACGTTCGATTTGGCGTGCCTTGACTTCGTTGCGCAGGTCGTCAATCACAGTACCAGTCACTTCGTAGTATTTGTTCAGAGCACGAAGGTGGACTTGCATTTGAGTCTGCAATGGCACCAGACTTTCTTTGTTCAGCTTTTCAAGGCGACCAGCTTGACGACTTTGAACACTGAATACACCGGCATTGCCTTGCTGATTTGCCTTTGCTGCCATCGCCATCGATGATTCGTACTCCGTAGAGTTCTTGGCGATCTGACGATCCAGAACCGTAAGCTGTCCACGCAGCTTGTCGCGGCTAATTGCCATGACTTCGCGCTTGTCAAGCAGCTCGGTAATGTAGTTGCTCATGATCCCGATTGGATCGATCTCAACCCACCACTTGGTGATCCAGCGCATTGCCGATTTGAACATGTAGCGTACCAGCGTCTGAACCTTCTTGTTGAACACAATGTTCAGGAAGAGGAACAAACCAGTGCCGAGAATCGCGAGCATGAATGTCTGACCAACCAGAGCAGTCAGCGTTGTCACGAATGCCAGCAGCGCTGGTGCTGCGAAGTAGAGTCCAACACCACCGAGCGCCAATGTGAACATTCCGGTGGTACCTTCAGGACGTTCCCAGAAGGATTTGGTTTTTTGTTCTTGCATACCTAGAGACATGATTTGTCGCCTTTCAAAAATTTGGTTCAAACGAGGGTAGAAAGAATTGCTGCTTTGCTGCCATTCAATTCATTGCGAACAGCTTGCGCTGCAGCTTCAAATTGAAGTTGCGAAGATTTCAGATCAGCTGTCGCAGTTTGGATCTGCGCTGTCAACTGAACGCCTTGCTGTTGCTTGGCAATGATCGCAGCAGTTAGATCAGAAATCTGCTGTTGTGCGGCGCCAATTGCAGCTTGTGCTGCAGCAATTTCTGCAGCAGTTTGATCGAACTGCGCTTGCATTGTGCCAACGTCAGACGCCGTCTTTTGGTCAATCATCGACTTGAAACGGAGCACTTCTCCGTCAACATCTTGCAGGTGAACATCGACGGCATCGGCAATTTGCTTGCCAGTGCGACCGCCGCCTGCAGTCTTGTGTGCAGCTTTCAAGCGCATGACTTGGTCTGGGATCACATCTGCCAGCGCTTCGGATGCTGACAGCAATTGTGTGAATGCTGTGTTTCGACCAAAGGTGATTTTCTTGATCGCAGAGACCATCTCAACATTCAGACTTGCGTGGAGAGCGCCTGCTGCTTGTCCGCCAAGTTGAGACATTGCCTGCATTCCAGCAGCTGGTGTTGCCGCTGCCGGTGTAGCTGCCGTTTGGTCAGTTTCGTAGACCATGCTCTTGAGTTTTGAACCGAGACCTGTAAACATGTTGATGTTCCTGTGTTGAGTGTGGAAATTACTTGGACTGCTGGAGTTGGATGCCAGTGTCACGCTTGGTCTTGAATGTTTCTGCCGCTTTGTCGGTAGTCACAATTGCGAAGTCCTTCATGTTGACCTTCGGGTAACCGGCGATGCTCAACCATGTACCACCCCAGACATTGCCCAGCGCAGTTTCGTAGGAGCGACGCATGTCCAACATTTCTTTCTGTCCTTGCTGGAACTCATTGCGAAACTGTTCCATGACTTGTTGGATCTTGATGTACATCGACGGATCCAACTGAGGATTCTGCTCCTTCAGCATTTGGAACATTGCTTGAGATCCCTTTTCACCGTAGCGTCCGTTGATCGCGGCAGTGAAGACTTCCTTGACATCGTTCTTGTACATGGCAGGCACTTGAGCGATCTCGAAGATC